>Ga0208379_1000066_pt1 | contig 49994 bp, 60 predicted proteins | sample CryBogCBE02Aug07_FD_184559 | JGI IMG/M metagenome (GOLD analysis project Ga0208379, IMG submission 184559) | Freshwater microbial communities from Crystal Bog, Wisconsin, USA - CBE02Aug07 (SPAdes) | ecosystem: Environmental > Aquatic > Freshwater > Lake | place: Crystal Bog, Wisconsin, USA... | reverse complement strand
GGGACCTTGGTGGGACACAGCGCCGCATCGCGCGCTTGCGAATAATTCCGCCGTATATAACGAGACGCCTACAGTTGGTAAGTTCATGGAGGAATGGCTCTCACTCTACAACAGTCACTCGGGGGAGCGCGGTATTTTCAATCGAGAGGCTGCTAAGAAAACGGTATCAAAATTCGGACATCGAGATCCAAATTTCGAATTCGGTACAAACCCGTGTTCCGAAATCATTCTTCGTCCGTATCAATTTTGTAACCTCACGGAAGTTGTTATACGCCACGACGATACCAAAAAATCACTTGAACGCAAAGTTATCTTGGCAACTATTTTGGGTACTATACAGTCAACGTTCACAAAATTTCCGTACCTAAGAAAAGTATGGCAAAAGAATACTGAAGAAGAACGCTTGCTTGGTGTATCATTAACTGGTATATTTGATAATACTTTAATGACCACCCAAGGAGATAAACTAAATGGAATTCTTAACGAACTTAGAGATGTGGCGAGAGCTACGAACAAAATCTGGGCAGAAAAACTTGGAGTCCCAACCAGTGCAGCAATTACCTGCGTCAAGCCAAGTGGAACAGTCTCTCAACTTGTTGACTCTGCGTCAGGAATCCATCCAAGACATTCTAAATTCTATATCAGAAGAGTACGTGGCGACAAAAAAGATCCACTTACAACCTTCCTTGTGGAACAAGGCGTTCCTAGCGAAGACTGCGTATATAAACCGACGCAAACGACAGTATTCAGCTTCCCTCAAAAAGCACCCGATGGATTAACAAGGTCTGATGTCACACCAATAAGTCATCTTTCATTATGGTTGACTTATCAAAGGGAGTGGTGTGAACACAAACCTTCTGTTACAATATCGGTTGAAGAAAAAGATTGGCCGAGCGTAGGTGCATGGACGTGGGATCATTTTGATCAAATCAGTGGTGTGTCATATTTACCATATGATGGTGGTACATATCGCCAAGCGCCATATGAAGAGTGCACAGAAGCAGAATATAAAGAACTAAAAGCAAAAATGCCTGTCATTGATTGGACTAAGTTCCAAGAAATAACTGACAATGTAGAAGGCGCACAAATGCTTGCATGCGTGAGCGGTGTTTGTGATATATAGAACTTTCACGTGGTGGTGAAGTAGGAGGGGCTGCTGTACGGGCTCCTCTTTTTTATTTAAGGAAAAATCATGGCAGAACAAAGAGTACATCCAAGTAAAAGACATCGTGATCCGTTTAAAACTAAAACGGGTAAAGATAAACTTAAAGCATTAAGCATGAAAAAACTTTATGAGATGTTAGATAAAGTTAAAGAAGCTGGTAAAAAGCGTGCTAAGATTGCTAAAGAGATTGCAAGGAGAACACCTATTGAGTAATCATTCAGAAGCAGGCAAAGGATCTAATAGACGACTGGCTCAAGTATCACAAGAAGAGCTTGATAGGAACTGGGATTTGATATTTAAAAAGAAAAAATCTCGTATAGATATTATTGGACAAAATGGCAATGAGGGTATACACTATGACTCAGATGATAACGTTGATCGATGGTCAGCGGTATTGCGAGATGAATATGATTCTAAATATTGGAAAGATTAATAATTTTAAAAAAGGAAAGTAACATGGCAACAAAAAAAGATGATGTATATTTTCATACATTTACAGAAGATGGCAGGATCATAAACCAAGGTGTTATAATAAAAGAATTACCATTAGACCATTTAGAAATTCAACTATTTTCATTTTTAACTGGAGAAGATACAATTAAGAAAATTGTAAACGGTAAAGATTATATTTGGAAATTTTATACAGATCATGATGATTTCATAAAAGCTTATGAAAGAAATCAAGAGGAGCATTATTCTGATTTATAGTATTGACTTTGAAACCAGATCAGCAATTGACCTAAAAGATCGAGGGCTGGATGTATATGCCAACGATTCCTCAACAGAAGTATTATGTATTGCCTTTGGTCTTAATGAAGATAGCGTAGAAGTTTGTGATCCTCACGGCGATGCCATTCAAAAATTATTACACCATGTAGAGTTTGGTGGCAAAATATCAGCTTGGAATGCTTTGTTTGAATACGCCATTTGGAATTGTGTCTGCGTTCCAAAATACGGATGGCCTACGCTAAAACTTGAGCAGTGCATCGATACGATGGCTGTCGCCGCCGCAAATAATATTCCCCAAAGTTTGGAAGATGCATCTTTGTTTATGGATTCAGAACATAAGAAAGATACCATCGGCAAGAAACTTATTCAAAAGTTATGTAAACCACACAAAGGCGCGTTTAATAACGACCCAGAGCTTCTAAAAATGCTGTTTGATTACTGTAAACAAGACGTTAAAACAGAAATAGCTCTTGGACGCACGCTAAGGGGTCTAGATTCAATCGAACAAAAGATATGGGAGTTGACCCAAAGAATTAATGTTAGGGGTGTTCCCGTCGATCCTATGGAGTTGCAAAATGCAGTTAAGGCTGTAGAAAATGCACAAACTAAGATTGATGAAGAGTGTTTAGAACTAACTGGATGTAAACCATCTGAACGAGCTAAATTACTTAATTGGATTAATTTAAGAATACCACACGCACCATTAAAAGATTTAACTGCGGAGACTGTCGATCAAATGTTGCAGTCTAATGTTTACAGTGGAGTTAAAAGAGTATTAGAGTTAAGACAAGAAGGAAGTCAAACTAGCGTGGCTAAGTACGCTAAAATGTTGGAGATACAAAATGCAGGTAGAATTAGGAATACCCTGGTCTATCACGGGGCGAGTACTGGCCGTTGGGCTTCGCGTGGTGGACTTAATTTACAAAATATCGCTAGGCCTACACTTGATGATCAGCAAATTACAGACGCGATTAGAGATATCTTTATCGAAGGAACTGGTACGATGCAGCAACTCTCGTCAAGCGTTCGTTCTGCAATTTGCGCTCCAAGAGGACAGACCTTCGTGGACGTCGATTTTAGCTCGATCGAAAACAGAGTGGCTTCGTGGATTGCTAACCAAACCGACAAAGTGGAGCTCTTTAGAAAAGGTCTCGACGAGTATAAGGTATTTGCTTCTCAAGCGTTATACAGAGTTCCTTACGAAGAGGTTACAAAGGATCAAAGGCAAATCTCAAAATCCGCCGTCCTAGGTTGCATGTTTGGACAAGGTGCCAAAGGTTTAGTTGCCTACGCTAAAGGCATGGGCGTCAACCTATCAGATGTGCAGGCTAAAAGCGCCGTTGATAACTACCGCGCATCATACGTCAAGGTAAAAGAATTATGGTACGCCTGTGAGAGCGCCGCGATACAGTCAGTTGAAAACCCCGGCAGTCCGTTTGCGCCAAATAATAAAATTACAATGAAGTGTGATAAGAATGCTTTATGGATGAGATTGCCGAGTGGCAGATTGATTTGTTGGCAGAAGCCGATGGTAGAAGAAGTGATGACGCCGTGGGGTGAGAAGAAGTTAGCTGTGACTGTCCATAGTCAAAATACTTTTACCCGTAGTTGGAGTCGTAATACTTTGATCGGGAGTTCGATATTCCAAAGTGCCGTCCAAGGAACCGCAAGGGATTTCCTTGCCATGGCTATGCTCAACCTTGAGAACGCTGGTTATAATGTGTGTAATAGTATCCATGACGAAGTCCTATTATTAGTTGACGAAATAAACCAAGATACTGCATTAGATGAGGTCATTAAGATCATGACTACACCGCCACAATGGGCGCCCGATTTTCCTCTCGCTGCCGAAGGGTGGGTTGGTAAGCGTTACCGCAAATAAGTTAGCACTTCCAAGCGCGAAGTGATTTATTAATTCTTGAATCTGGATCTTTTGCTGTTTTAGTAGAAGTTAATTTTTTCTTCATACCTTCCATACGCGCACAAAAAGATTTTTTACGTGAGCCACCTTCTGGTTGAGGTGCTTTTAAATGAGCGCCATGTGCTTTATTGTATGATGCTCTTCCTTTAGCGTTAAGTCCGCCCGATGGATTTTTACCTTCTTTTCTTTGCCATGCTGGTGTTTTAGCCATACTTTTTTCCTTTAAAATTATCTAATTCAACACGCATTTGAGCTTTGGATACAGCACCACCTTTTTTAAATTTAGGTATACCATTTTTTAACACAGCTTCACGTAGCTCCGGTGTTATTTTGATACCTTTGTTTGTAGATGTGTGTGCTGGTCTGACAAGATTTTTAGTATCATACTCAGGTCTATCAGATTCCATATGTCTATATTCATTTGGAATATCAAAATGAAGATCTGCTGTTTGTGGCTTAACGCCTAATTGTTTAACAACATCATTTGCAAAGTTTGGATACATATTATCATAGTATCCTTCCATGCCTTCACCGCCTACTTTTAAATCTAATCCTGAAAGACGTTTAACTCCCATTTCATCAGGATCTTGTGCTAAAAGTTTATTTGCAGCTGCTTTACCAATATGTTTATCAAGTTGATGAGGCTCAGCTGTTTCATTTATAACTCGACTTCCATCATGATCGTAGCCTCTTAATTTATTGTCACTGTAATGTAAATCACTTAAATGTTTACTTAAGTCATAAATTTGTTTTTGTTGATCCCCATTTGACCAAGATATGTAATCATAGCCATTATCAACTGCGTGTTTTAATGCGTGTTTAAATCCAATCTTTGACCAATTTTCTGTATCACCAATATATGGACCAAAACTCACAGCATCTTTATCGTTTGATTCACCTTTTAATCCATATTTTCTTGCGTCTTGTCCCCAGTCAGATTGACTTTCACCAATGTGCAATACTTTACTTCCATCATCTTTATTAATACGATCATCCATACGTAAATGAACTACCGGATTATCTACATCATTCCAATGCATAGATTTGTATGCTGGAGTATTCTTGTCATTTCTATATGATGTTAACCAATGATCTTTAGCTTCTTCAGACATACTGGTAAAATTTTTACCATGCTGCTTCATGTAATCATCAAAAGATATTTCTTTATTTGGAGTAGATAAAACTATTTCTTTATAATTTTTACCACCAGGCGTTCTCCAATCAGAATAAATAGTGTTATCATTTAAACTATTTTCATAACGATTTGCTTCTCTGTAATCATTAAATCTACCTTCAGGACGACCATTAGGAGCAATAACAGCATAATCTCCATCTACCGTTTCAATAGTTTCATATTTTTTATCTTCAGGTAATTCTTTTTTCATTATCACTTTAATATTTGGATCATTGCTTTGAATATGATTCAATATATCATTTTTAGTAGTGCGGCCTTCTAGATCATTTTTTAATAAATGTGTTAATCCACTTTGTTCAGCTTCATTTCTACCACCTGGAGATACTTTATTAGAACGCAACCAGTTTAACCATTGATCATTTTGCATGGTATCTGGTGTGGTTGTAGCCTGTTTAACATTTTGTTCTAATGGATTGTAAAAGTCTGCTGTTTTAGAAGCACCACTTACATCTTTGATTGATAACCCAACAGGCAATCCTTCTGTAGCTCTAACTCCTTTACTAATCATTCCAGGAATCTCACCTGCGTATGGGGCAGCAAGCATCAATGCATTTTCAGCTAATGGATAATCTTCTTTAGTGATGCCTTTATTTCTTAAATAATCATGAATTTGTTCTGATCCAAGAAAGTTAGGTTTTTCTTGTTCTTGACCAACGCCTAACGCTGGATTAGTAGGTTCACCTTTATTAAGTGATGGAGAGAATCCACTAGCTAAATCACTTATAGATCCACCTAATATAGCTCCAGTATTTAATGCAATATCTGGAATAGCACGCCATCCAGATTTATCCCACTCACGTTTAGCTTCTTCTGCTAATTTATTACCTAATATACTTGTAGCTTTCGGAATAGCTTGGATGGTTGATCTATCAGGAAGCATTCCTTTTAATTCATCAAGTTCGGTAGGTTGTGGTAGTACTCGATTACCAAATTGATCTTGACCTACAGACGTGCCGTACTTATTTGTAAATTCGATAGGACCACCATCAGCTTTCTTTTGTATCATAATAGCTGAACCACTTAATGGTCCTTGTTCAGCTTTTGGCGCTGGTGATATATCAAATTTTTTACCTAAGATATATTTAGCATAATCAACTAAATCAGGTGTTGAAAATCCTTTTTGAAATGTAGATCCTCTTGGACCTTGAGTAATGATAGAATTTATTTCACCGCCAGGGATACCTTTTGCTGATAATACAGCTTGTGGAGTTCTTGCTGTAATAATACCTGTACCGCCTGACTGCATAATACGACCAATATCTTTCATTGCTTCATCACGTGTGTCTTTATCAAGCACATTTAAAACGCTATGATTAACTAAACCTTGATAAGCATCTGATGGAATGTCAGAAGCTTTTGAAAATTTTGGATTGTATCCTTGAATGGCTAATGGTTCATAGTCATGAACTTCTGGAAATAGTTTTTTTAATTCTTCCGTACCTAATCCAAGACCAGCGCCAAAATCAATCACTGGACCTTCTACGCCACGATTAAGAAGTATGTTGCCTGATTTAGAATAGGTTGGAACTGTATTGCTACGTTGTGTAAGTTGTGGATTGATTTTAGCTTCTTTGATAGCATCTTCAATGGCTGATAATGCTTCCGCTCCAACGCCTACTTCACCACCTTTTGCATACCCTGCTTTTTGTAATCGAGTTAAATAGTCTTCTGTGATTTGTTGATTAGGAATAGTTTTGAATCGATTAATATCCATATACCCTGGATCTCTACCTTCAAAATCTTTGAATGCTTTAACCCAATCATAAAGTCCTAATTCCATAGGAACAGGAGAATAAGATACGCCTAAATCTTGACCTTTTAAAATGTAAGGAAATGCTGAATGTATATCAGGACGATGTTCTACATCACCTGTTAAATTAAATAACCTTGTACCTAATGAATATGTAGGGGCTCCTATAGTCATTGGATCTGCCATATCTTGTAAGATGCCAGGATAATCGTAGATTTGAGATCTAGTTTTACCAATACCTTTTCCGCCAGTTATCTCTGCAATAGCTCTACGACGATCAAAAGTGTTACCATATTGCTGAATGTGTTCAGGATTACTTATATCAAAATCTTCTGGAAATAACCCTTTATATTCTTTTCCGTATATCAATTTATCATTCATGGTATCTCTTAATTCAGGAGGAAGTTTACCTAACCTTGCCTGACGAAGAAATTCATCTGTAAGTGCATCATAAGTATGTTGATTAGATTGATGTTGGATTTCAGATCCAATTTGTGGAGTCCAGATAGCTTGACCTTCTGGATATTTTGAATTGAGATTGAGTATTCGAGTAGCTGTTGGTTTTTTACCAACTGCCCATGCAGCTTTAGCTTCTGCAAACTTCGGATCAGTTAATTGGAATTTAGAAAAACCAGGACCGCCAAGATCACCTTCTGTAGAACGCATCCTATCGGACTGTGTGACGTTGAGAACTTTACCTTCATGAGAAGCAAGCGCTTCACTTGCTTTGATAGCTTTCGCTTCTTGAATGGCATCTGATATTGCGCCTAGGGTATCTGCTATTACGCCAGCTTCGCCACCCTTAGCGAAGTGGCTAGGCGCTTTTTTTAAGGCAGCTAACCCGCCTTTCGCCTTCTCTTCTGGTTTGTCTAATAATTGGTTAAGTGCAGGAGCACCAAACATGAGACCATATCCTGCTACTTCTGCAGGAGGATATGGGATTTTTGATATGGGGTATCCTAAAGCACCAAGGCCACTGATTACAGCACCACGTGTATCACCAGTTTTATATCTACGGTATGCATCACCAAGATCAAAACCAGCGCCAGCGCCAACAAGTACTTTTCTTAAAAGACCTGAACGTTGAAGCAGATCAAGTTCTTTTGGATTCATACCTTTTGTAGCTTCTTTAGCCGTAGATTGTGCGGCTCTTTTTGCTGCACGATCAGCCATTTCTTTATCGTAGGTAGCTTGATCAACTACAATGCCATCAAGAAGTTTTTCACCTGGTTTTAGACCCATTTGAATTTCTCTAGCTTTAACAGCCTCATCAACTGTCTTGCCACCAGGACCACCTACAGCTTCAGCCCAACGTTGACCTGCTGATGCAGCTGGTTGTCTATTAAGGGCATCAAATCCTTTAGATGCAAGATCAGATAATTTATTAGTTGCTGCACCTGCTAATGGAACAGCTGCACCTATAGCAGCGCCAGTGTGTGGATATAACGCATAGCCGGCATCTTTATGTTCCTTAGAAGCTTTAGCTTGTTGGGTATAATCAGCTAATTCTTTTTCATACTGCTCAAAAGCAGCCATGTCTTCTTTTGAATAGATTGGGCTCACTTGATCTTCTTGATCAGCCATTATTGATTACCTCCAAAAAATCCTTTAATTTTAGATCTCCAATTTGGATCATATCCTGGCGGTGGTTTTGGAGGGCCTAAATTACTTTTACCAGGAGCGCCTGGATACTTACCAGCTTTCGCAGCAAGATCATCGTATTGTTTATTATAATTTTCTCTAATAGAACGGTATTCATTAGACTTTTCAAATTGTCTATAAGATTGATTTGGATGAGTATTTTCCCAAGCATCAAAAGCTTTACCAAATTCTCTAGATTCATTAACATGGATTTTATTCCATTCCATAATGTTATGAAGTGCTGCTGGTGAATTAGAAATACTGCCAGTAAGTTTTGTAATTAACGCACGTTCGTTATCGGACACAGAACCTTGACCTTTTAAGAAGGTCTTAGCGGCATTAAGTTCAAGTCTTGATAATTTTTGTGCAGCTTCTTGAGCAGCATTAATATCATCTTCTGACATACCAGGGGTAACTTTTCTAACTGCATCTTCAATTGCAGCAATATGATGTGATCCAACGGTACCATCTTGTACTCCAGATTTAACCATTTCACCAATTGCAGATAATACAGTAGGATGTTGTAATACTCCAAAAGCTTTAGGATGGGAAATTGCTAATTGATTAATTGCATCAATGTTGGCACTATCTTCTCCGGATGATTGATATCCTGATAGCATTGCATTTTGTCTTTTAGCAACATCTTCAGAGGTTAATTCTTTTTCTTTTGTTAATCCCGCTTTACTAGCTTCTTGACTAATTTGGAACTGTGAATATGGTGTGTAATTATCTGCAGAAGCAACCTGAACATTTTGACCAGTAAAGCCAGGTGATGGTTGAGCTTGATTTTGAGCAATGTTTGGATTTTGATTTGCTGTTGGTAATCCAGCTTTTTGTCTTACGCCTTGAATGTATTGATCAATAGATACATTATTAGCATCATGGCGTTTAAGATTAATTGAACCATCTGGGTTAACTGCGCCTTCACCACCAAAGTAAGACGCCACAGTCTTATCAATGTCACCATTATATTTTTTATAGTAGTAAGATAAAATTGATTTACCACCTTCAAGATTTTGTTTTGGATCATTGATATCCGCATCTTTAGGAATGACGCCAATATTTTGGAATGTTTTCCAAGTATCAGGTGTCACTTGCATATTACCCACAGCGCCTTGAACGCTAGGTTTAGCATTAGCGCCAGATCCAGACTCTTGACCAAATACACCAGATTGAATAGCATTCAATACATCAGGACTCTTAGCTTGATCTGTATTTTTTGAAGAGCCTACAATTGCATTTTGAGTTGGCGGAACATAGTTAGGATCTCGTGGAATTTGATTAGCTGCAGGTTGAGGATTAACAGCAGTCGGATCATTTGGACCACCGTGGTAATCACCTTTTCTTAAATCTTGAGGAGAAACTTTCTCAATAGATCCACCATTTCTAGGATCATAATGATCAACTTGTTTATAAGTATCAGGATTATTAATCCATTGTTGTTGACCTTTAACAATGGTCTCTTGGTATGGATTAAATACTTTATTCCATTCTTCTTGATTACGTGCATTCATTAATGCCATTTGAGTTTCAATAGGCATTTGATTAAAATGAGCTGAAGTCATACCACCAGGACCTACATTACCTTCTCCAGTAAATCCTTTATTCATATTTTGAAAGAAGTTAGTTTTGTTTGCATTAAATAATGCTTGTTGCTGTTGTGCTGCTTTAAATTCTTCAATTTGCATTTGCATATTAAATGCATTGAGTTCTTGCTGTTGTCTATTATTTTGAATAGCACGAAGCTCAGCAAGACCATTACCACCTAAGTATGTTTTACCATAAGCAATCGCTTTTTGTAATTTATCATCATCAAACATTTCATGCGATTTAGGATTACGTGTTGCTTGGAAATCTTGCATTTGTTGTAAAACTTTTGATGACTGAGCAGGATCGTACGCGAGTGTGCCAAGGTTGCCTAGTGAACCTTTGCCTGCCTGTGCGTATGTTGTTGTATCTCCAGCGCTAGAACTTGGAGTATTAATTAAATCTAATGCGCCTTGAGTTGATTCTGCCATTTAATAATTACCTTTAATTAACTTAGAGTGTATGGGCTAAGATTTGTATCTATTGGAGTGTAAGTTCCCGTATCTGTTGATCCACCAATTTGAGTACCTGTTTGATCAAATACTGGCATATTACTTTGACCTAATATAGATGGGAACGTGCCTGCAGTTGATCCAGAGGTATCTGTAGGTGTTGTTGTAGTTTGAGCTGTATTTGTTTGACCTGTCGATCCTGCTGACGGATCTGATCCTGTATGACTACCAAAGATTGCGTTACCAGCAGATTGTAATAATCCACTTAATCCAGAAGCTCCTAATAAATTCTGCATTGCTCCTATTTGACCAGCAAGGGGTAATGTTGCAGATTCTGTAACTGCTGTTGGGGCTTTGATGGTGCCTAAAATTTGTGCAAGGTCTGAGGTTGCTGTGAGTGGTGCAGCTTGCTGTGCTTGACCAAGTGTTGTCTCAGTAGCAGTACCTGCTGAACCTACGTTAGTAAGACCTGACGCTGCGTTCACACCAGCTTGTTGATTTTGTAATGCGGCTTGCATTTGTTGTGCCGCTAAGTTAGCTTGTGCATTTGTCAATGCTGTATCAGCCGCAGTTGCATTTCTTAATGATCCAAACTGACCGCCAGAGATAGCAGCCGCATCAGCTGGAGCTACTGTTTGAGGAATAAGTGTTTGTAGTTGTTGATTTTGAGCCGCAAATAATCCACCCAATGGTGTGTTTGTATTAGGGGTTACTTGACCGGTTGCAGATGTTGTAAATGGATTCGCTGCGCCCTGAGCAATCGTATTGAGAGTGCCCTGTGCTTGTAAGAATGGATTTGTTGCAGGATTGTTTAATGTATTAATTGCCTGACCAGCAACTGTATTTTGTAATGCAGGAAGTGCATTAGCACCAGCCTGTGCATTAGCTACAACATTTTGTTGTGCCTGATCATACCATGATGGTAGTGTCGTGGTGGATGTTGTTGTGCCGGATAATAAAGTGTCAAGTGCTGATGCCATTATTTTTCTACCTTAGTTTTTGATATTTCTAAATAAGCAAGCGGGCCTTTGCTATCTGGTGGTAATCGATTAGCTTCATGTTTAGCTTTATGTTCGCGAATTGTTTTTAAGAATTCATCTAATACTTTTGAACCACTATCGTTACTACCGTTACCTAAAGACGAGACCACGTCCGCAGGAATAACAAATTCACCATTAGCCAACATAGCCGGTACGCTATCAGAAGTACCATCACCATCTCCCTGAACGTATCTATGTTTTAAACCGCCCTCGCTATAAAATTCTGGTACATGTTCTGCATGACCGCCTTCAGCAAAAGATTTTTGAACATGTGGGAGGTGATCAGTTAAATCTTTAAAATTTGGATGTATGGGAAGTAATGATAATGCAGAAGAACCACTATAAAGAAGAGGATCATGATGTTTTATTGGAGACTCATTCACTGAATCCCCACCTGCAGTAGCACCACCATCGGCGTAACCAACTGGCACTGATGTAGAAAATTGTGGGACAGTTGCTCCAAAAGTACCACCTAAATTAATATTGCCTGCAGATCCTTGTGTAAGGCCCGGTGTTAAGTTAACAAACATAGATGCTGGATTAACATTACCCGTACTTGTAGTACCGGATGTTCCAGTACCAGCACCAGTTGTTTTCCCAGGTAATCCAAGAAGTTTACCAATTTGACTGAGTGGATTGCCTACTGCTGAATTTAATGTTTTAGCAACAGTGTTTGCTGCTTGAGCTGCCTGAGAACTTAATCCTGTTGTGTCTGGAGTATATCCACCTCCTCCAGTTTCTGTAGGAGTGCCAGTAGATGGTGCTCCAATATCTGTAGGCCCACCAGTAGTATCAGTAGTTGTACCGCTACCATAAGGGCTGCCTGTTGTATCAGTTGGGGTTGTTGTAGTATCTGCAGTTCCTGTTTGACCTACATTGCCTTGAGATGGATCAACACCCGCACTAGGATCAATACCCAATACATCTGTTATACCAGGAACAAAATCACTTCCCGGAATAAAATCCCCACCTGGTATAAAACTGTCAGCCATTACTGCTCCAATACTATCGAATAAGTTGTTTCAAAATGATTTGCACCGAGTCTTTTTAGTATCTTACTAAAATCATTTTTTGGCTTAATACCAATCAAAACTCTTTGCGGTTTACGTTTTTTAATTACAGATAAACTCCATTTAAGGAACTTATAGCCAAATAATCCTTTACGATACTCTGGCAAAATATATAATAAATCTGATGATACTGTTAAAACTGTTTTATAGTGTAATGCTTTAAATAAAATCCAAGATTGATAACCGATTAATTTACCATCATCACGAATAGTTAGAATCTCTAACATATTTCGATCTTCCATAATTTGATATTGATCGACATTTAAGTTATGATCAATTAAATCTTGACGTTCAGAAACTTCTTTATGGTGCTCATCAAATAAAGGGTATGCGTCTTTAAAAAATGATGAAACGGTCTCTTTTTGGTATGATATCATCTAGGTATACTAATGCAAAAAAGGCTTATTATACGCCCTATTGACGCTGTCTACCATTCACAATTAAACTAAATTGGTGTGCCCAATCTTGCCAATTATCAAATAATTCTGGGTTGGGGAGTGGGTAACTGGAAAACACGGGTAGTTGAGCCATATTATTTGCCGTGTGTTTCCAATTAGCTTCATCCGTATGTGGTATGGGTTGACCACTATAAAACAAAATAATATTCCCATTAAAATCATTCCACGTTGTATATGCTGGAATATATGGAAAATACTGGTTAAATCGCGTAACTGAAGCGCTATTAGCCATTATGGCCTTTCGTCACCGAACTCAGCAGTCACTAATAATCGACCCATTTCATAATTACCATCAACTTCATTAGAGGCAAATTGAAGTCTATTTTCACGATTCTCTACACGTAAGTCAATCTTATCTGTACTTGTTGTAATGGTATAAGGGCCTGAATTAGATATAGGACCATTAGCAAAAGGCTTACCAATAATGTTCATGGTTAAATTACCACCTTGAACAAAGTCTGGCTCAATACGTCTTAAATGCATACGTCTATTAACACCTGGCGTACCTTGACCTGATGGTGATCCACCAACCCAGCTTAAATCACACGTTGTGAAACTTGCTGGAATTGCTGATTCCGTAGTGAACGATACCTTATTTAAACCAACCTCATGTTGCCAAATTGCGTATCCACCACTGATAGCATAAAATGCTGTATTAGCTGCAGGCGATCCACCAACAATAGGGCCATTTACAGTAATAAGCGTAACACCGCCGGTTGCTTCTAATGTTGTATTAAAAATATGTACGCTAGTATTAATTTGATACTTAGCAGCGGCCGTATTTGAGTTACTGAAAGTTACATAACTACCAGGTACAAATGTTGTAGTTACATCTCCCAATGTATAAAATTGAGAAGTTGTTGGAGCTGATTGGCCTGATGGGGTAGCGCTTACTGTATAGGCTCGACTATAACTTACATTGTAATTCCAATCACCCCAAATAGGTGTTGGGAAAACTTCTGTGGTGTATCCAGATGATCTTTGAGCACCCTCTGCCTGACCAGCGTCATACCAAATCTTATCTTTTGTATTGTAGATAATAGCATCGGTACACTCTGTATTTGTGCCACGTGGATAGAAGAACCAGATCTCATTGTATCTTGGTACTTTTGTAGCCCATACTTTTTGGCGTTGTGTAAAATTTAAATTATTAAACAACCAGTTTACATTCTTGTCATTTGGCAATACTTGAACGACACCATTGTATACATAGAATCGGTCAACACCCATCCAGTAATAAGCGCCATCCATTTCAACCACGGCGCTGGACGACATAATAGATATCTCACTTGACACAATATCGTACTGCCAATATGTAGGTGGGTTATTAACAAATGACACACGAATCAAACTATCAGTCGCCCAGAATAATCCTGATGGTGCTACGGTACCACCACGGATTGGCATACCTTTAACTATCTTACCAGCCGCTAAGTTGACCTGATTGGCAAGTGGGCCGTTCCAATCTGTTAAAACTTGATTATTATAGACAGAACTAACGTGGTTATTAGCAATGTATCCATTCTCGCCATATACAAATATAAATGGGTGAAGTACACAAACGCCACCGTTTACTGAAATAGGTTGAAATGTAGGGGATGTTCCGCTTGTATCAGCAAGAACAGTAAATGTCCATTGATTAGATGAATTAGGTACAGTGGATCCAACATAGACTGGTGATGGAGTACCGTTATCAATATTAGCTAAGTTAAGACCGGGGTGGGCTAATAGATTTAATGTACCACCTTGTACATTGTATTGATAATCAAATTGCCACAATAAATTTGCGCTTGGCGCAAAACTAACGTTATCTAACCACACATTTGAGACAGAATTTGCGCCTCCCGCAATAGGCGTTGTTAGTGTGACTGTAGTTGTATTAGATACGTTATTGTAAGAGCTTGTAGAAACACTATATGTAACTGGATTGGTATTTTGATTAAAAATAACTGTAGCGCCAGTATTAAATACAGAAGTTAAACTTTGAGCATTACCATTGGAAGCTGTATAAGATATGGTAAATGTATTTGAGGTATTGTTTGCAACAGCAAATTTTGAATATCCTGCCTCTAATAATGCACTAAATGGTCCCGCACCAGATCCGAAGTTTTGTCCTGTTGCAAAAACATCTAAACCATTTTGATTTCCTGCAAAAACATAGTTAACCCCATTATAGGAGTTCATCACCATGCCACGAGGCACACCATTAAATGTAGCAAAAAGCTGAGTGTAACCACCTATTTTTTTAGGGCGACCACGTTGAAATCTATTCCAAACGCCATCAGTACATTCTTTAGATTCAAATATAGTACCGTCTCGTTTAACACCTGGATCAACAACTAATGTATAGACTTGACTATACTGTTGAGGTGCCTGAGCTTGTTGTTGCTGTTGATCAGCCACTTAGAATACTCCGCCAGTAATTCCGCCTACTGCTGTTAATGATCCTGTTATTGTTGAATTACCAGTTACTGCTAAATTACCACCAATAGATGCATTAGCAGTCGTACTTAATGAATTAACAGAAAATGTTCCAGTTACAGAAATATTATTAGCTGTTATAGTTGCAGGTGTACTAATTTGTGGATTTAAAGTATTGGTATTATTAAGAAGCATGATTTGAGAACCATTGGCTGTAATACCAAGGATACTTGTACCAGCTAAATATAAACCTGTTGCAGTATCATTAATGAAAGAGAATGATGGAACAGCTGCGGATCCATTAGGTGCAAAAAGAGACGACACCGTGGATTGTGTAATAATAAAGAATACTCCACCATCAGTAACTAAAGATACAACCTGCCCTGGAGTCAATGTAATGTTTGGAGATGAACTTCCAGATATTGCAAATTTAAGATTATAAGATGTTGTCGTTGTATCATTAATTAATACATAGAACTGTGTAATGTTTGGTAATGTAATTGTTAATGTGCTTGTTCTTGTATTAGCTAAATTAACATACGTTTGAATCATTGGTGCACTAGCAACTAAACTATATGCATTACCACTAATACTATCTACGTCATAAGATGCAGCAGATAAAGTAATGTTTGTAGGAGATGTCCAACCTACAGTAAAGAAGTTATTTGAGTTAGCATCAAATATAATCATTCCAGAATCACCTGGATTGGTCACTATGTTTGATACGCCATTAATGGTAGATGGACTATTTGGTAAAATGGTAAGAGATCCTGTACCATTGTTTCTAAAATTAGCATACCATCCTGGTGTGATTGATGCGTAAGAAGGTAGTGTAAATGTACCAGCGCCTGCAGTCCAAACATAAGTTGATGCACGGCTATTATTAGTAAGTGTGGTATTAATGGATACTTGAACAATATTGTCTGATGTTGTAAGTAATCCGTTAACTGTTGTAGATAATCCAAAGCCAGCTAAACTAGAAGCACTTGCTGCAGACATACCAGCACCAAACGTGATTGTACCCCAAACACCATTTGCTGATGAATTATCTGTTAAATAGAAATATTGTGATATGCCAGCATTAACTGTTGTTGAATTACCACCACCAAAATTAGTGACGGTAAATGCTGTATTGCCGGTGTTGCGAATAAGTACATCAGTACCAACTGTACCTTGATCTGCTTCTGGAAGAGCTAATGATAATGAACTAGCATTAGCAGAACAATCCATAATACGCGCGATTGCAGTCTGACCCAATTCAGCATTGGCAATTGATGGCCAATAGAGTGGAGTGTTAACTGAAAAACTTAGCGCTTCATATGAAACGTCTGTTGGTTGAACAACGGTTCCAGTAAATGGTGAGGTATAGATAGGTGTGGTCATGTTTAAGGCTCTTGAATAGTTGTGTTTCTATCAAATCGACGAGCATTATCTTCTTTCTTGAGTGCTATTAATGAATCGTCGTAGTATTGTTTCCAGATAGGTAATTTATCAAGTGCTTTTAAATAACCTTGCGCTTGCAATAAAGTACCAAATAACATCGCTTGAGGACACTCGCGTGTAAATAGATTTTGTTGATTAGTTGAATCTAATGGTTGAACTAAACTGTAGTAAGTTATTTCAACTGGATATGATTGATCTGGGTATGGAGCAAACGCCCAGTTATTGTAGTCATAATCAGCGTAATAAATAGGTTGACCAGATGTAGACTCATTTTGATATTGTGCTACATAATCTTGTGAACGTAACAAGATAGGTTGACCGTTAACTTTCATAGATACAGTTTTACGCCATCTTGCTGGTTTATTTAAAACAACTTGATTTGCTGCTAATGATGTCTCCACAACAACAAGTTGCAAGAATGTTTTAAGTTCTGCAGCGATTGCAGATTCTGCTAATCCAATTAAATTAGGAATTTGCGCCACGAATTGTGCATCGTCACGCTCCATGTAATTAATTACATCAGCAACTAAATTGTCGTAGGTTTGTACGTATGCGCCTGTCATTATCTAGTGTAGTAACTTATGTTAGGTTGGAAATAGATTGGAGACTTATCACGATCTTCTTCTTCAGCTTGTTGACGCATATCAAGCGCAATTTTTTCTAAGTACTGAATACGTGCTAAATCAGTGCCAGGTAACTGCATTGATAATTTGTGTGATAGTGCAGATTGAATATAAGGCACCCAACGATCAGGTAAATAAAGTTGATTCGTTAAACTACCCACATCTTGAGGTTGCATTTCCAAAATCATTTGGAATGCTTGGTAGTTATTGTTAGGCACTGGCCATAGATACATTTGTGGATCAACCTGACGGTTAAACCAGAATTGTAATGATCTTTGGCTTGGGAATTGTTTATTAGGTAAATCAAAATAGTCAGTTCTATTTAAACGAGCCAATGGAATGACTTGTTGTGATTGTGCAAACTGAATAGCACGAAGTGAGAATGTAGAACTTGTATTACGATTCTTTAAACGATAGTAATAGAACTGTTGTGTTGCATTAATAGTAATGTAAGACCACTCATAATCGTTTAGTGTTACTTCTGGAAATGATTGCCAAGTTTCCCAATTAACGCCGTCATTACTTACTTGGAAATCTAAATCATAAGTTGTTGGACCATTAGGAGAATATGCATTAAATCCTGCATAGAAAACACGTGTTTGATTTGAGTATGCAGCACCAAACCAGTTTTCAGATAATGTAGATGTTGCGTGTTGGCTTAAATCTGCGTTACCATTTTGATCAAATAAACTAGGTGCTCCTGTATTATCAGAAGGGAGTGCCTGAGAGATGGTTGGATTAACAATGTAGATCCAGTTTGCCTCGAGTACATCGACGCAATTTTTTGGCATGTTTAAATATTGTTGATTGGTTTGTGCACCAAGAACAACAATCTGTTGCAACCAAATGTTAACACCACGGTTAACAGAGTTTTGTAGGATGTAAAATAACGCCTGTTTACCAGCGTTGATATATTCAGGCGTGATTTCTTCTGCTGTTTTACCAGCATCACGGTAGGCATAGCTAATAAGTTGATCGACCGTTATCTTGGTTTGATCATAGGTGCCAGAGTAAGCCAATGTTATCTCCCGCGACCAGCAGCTTTACGCATAGGCTTAGAGCTAAAGGATCGACCTTTATCAGCCTTGGCAAACTCCTTACCAACTTTTTGTGGAATCCCAACCTTTTTTGCAAAAGATGGAGAGTGTGCTACACCCTCCATGAGATTATGTTGTGCTTTTGATTTACTTGGCATTCTTAGTCTCCTGTATGTGAGAATCCACCACGTTTAGCAATTTGAGCAAGTGCCGCATTAATTTCTGCATCAGAATATGGACCTTGACCTTGAATAGGTTTAAGTGATTGACCACCACCTAATCCTGCCGCATTAGCTCTTCTAACAGCTTGTTGAGCGGCATTTGTTGATGCTTGAGCTCTAAGAAGAGCAGCTTGTTGAGCTGGATTTAATGGCGATGTTAAAGAACCATCGGCCATATGTTTAACGTGACCACCTTTTTTCATTACAAAGCCGGGACCAAAACATCCACCATTAGCAGTTGGATTAATACCACCAGTACGACCTGTTGGAAGAATACCAGGAGTAGGTTGTTGCATTTGTGGTCGTTGCATAGCTGGAATGCCATTCATTCTTTGCTGTTTAGCATACGCTTGAGCTTGCAACATTTGTTGTAATGTTTGAGGAGGGATTCCTGAAGCTGGATTGTATGGTGCTGGATTATTTGCATCCAAAGCACCAGTCAATGAGCCGTCGGCCATGTGCTTCTTATGTCCGCCGGCTTTAGCTTTTTTTGATGCGTGACCGCCTTTTTTAAAAAAGTCAGAAGCTTTAGGTTTAGCACCTGCAGATTCTGCATCAGCTTTTTTATCGCCTGTTGGTGGAACTTTATTAATTTTGTCTTCATCACCAGCTAATTTTGATTTTTCTTTTTCTACATCAGAACCTGCTGAATATTTACCAATCTTGCCGCCTTTTTTAGCTTCTACTTTCTTTTCTGTAGATGGTTCTACTGAACCGCCTTTTTTATATTTACCACCGCTGCACATTGCCTTGCCGCCTTTTTTAAGTGCTGCAGATTTAGCGTCAGCTTTCTTGTCGCCAGTAGCTTTAATTTTTTTGATTTCATCTAAGTCGCCAGATTTTTTGTGCATCTCGATTGCACCGCCAGCTTTATATTTTTTAACTGTGCCTTCTTTTTTCTTATCACGGCCACCTTTTTTGAGCTTGATTTCTGTTGGCTCTTTTTTGTGTTCAGCTTCGTCGTGTTGTTTGAATGCTTTTTTGATTAGAGCTTTATCTTGGGCAATGTCACCACCTTCTTTGTGATGTTTAGCTTTGCCGCCCTTTTTCATGATATTGATGTGACCGCCCTCTTTGTAGCATGGCATGTCAGATTTCATTTTTGTATTACTTTTAAATCCGTCCATTTTGGTTCCTATAGGTTAAAATTGATAAAATTAGGATGATCAGTCCTTAGCTCTACTAATGCACAAAAGCCACTTTTTTCGCCCCATGTAGGAATAATTCGCGCTCCCTGTAACGTCTAGCTTCTAGTATGGCAGGCTTATTCCAAAGTAACATGGCATCAGCCGCACCATGGAAATTGTGGTTTCTGATGTTTCTAATAACCGTTGACTTTTTAAAGTTGTCAACGCCAATATTAAAGCAAAAACTTAATAATGCCTCGTATTGGTATGTAGTTAATTCGTAAGGTGACGTCTCCTCCACTGCAGTGCTACAGGACTTTATATCCTGCCTAAAGAGCTGTAATACCTCGGCATCCGTGAGCGTCTTATGTTTAAGGTGATCCTCATCTTTTTTAATGAGGTGACCAATACCAATGGTAAGTTTACCTTGGCTGTCTCGGTAGGCTTCATTTCTAAAGCCTTCCTCTTTTGATAATAGAATAACCTGATTGGCTATCTTTGAAAGATCCATTTCCAACTTGGTATGGTTCACTTGCTCCGTATTGCACGTGATCGAAAAAAGTGTGAGCAATCCTGCAAGTATAAATACTTTGTTCATGATTAATCCTTTCTCTGCGTATGTTACCGCAAATTAATGATTCTATGTTAGATTTTTGGGAAAACTAAGCTAGAAAAGCCCAGAATAAGAAGAGAGAATTGTTCATATTTAACCTCCTAAGAACAGTTGTTTTTCGTCATTTCGACGGGTGACGAGACCCTTGATGATTTTACCACCTGCCCTGACGTACTTCGTGAATTCCTCCGCAGCGCCTTTTTTATCATTTCTAAGGATCTTTTGACGGAGGGTTGATCGCTGTAGTACCCCAAGACCAAGATTGAAGCTAAAACTAATAAGAGCATCAAATTCGCCTTGTGTAAGTTGCACGGGACAGAACTTTGACACTCCCTGCTCAAATCGAGCCAAATCTTTTCGAAGAATCCCATCTACTTCCTCCATAGTGAAAACTTTATTCCATTCTGGCGGTAGGGATTTACCATCACCAATAAGGTGTCCTACACCAATAGTCCAAAGTTTAACACAATCTTGGTACGGTTTCAAGCGTACACCTTCGTGATGTTTAATTAATGCTATACCTTTGTCAGATATCTGCATTAGTTTTTCCAGTGACGTGAACCGAAGTAGAAGCCAATAATTGAGGCAACAATCGCCATCTCTTGGTCTGAGAATACTAAGTCAAGTGCCTCTTTAAAGTCAACACCTGTCCAGATAGCCCAGATCATGCCAGATACGTCAGTGAATACTAATAAGCCAACAAATACGTAAGCAATTACTGGACGCACAGAAGCACGTAGATTAACAATCCATTGTGCTGCACCTTCTTGTTCTTTAGCAGCAAATGCATACAATGCAGAAGCTTCTTGTGCATCAGCTTGCACTAAGTTCTCTTGCAAGTTGATTGCTTCAATACGTTCTTGCGCTTGAAGGTTTTGTTGAGCCATAGCCAATTGTTGTTGCATTTGCAACTGAGCCATTTCAAGCTCATGTTTTTGGTCTGACTTTTGTTGAAAAAAGTTTAAAATGGATGGGAGACCAGAGGTCGCGAATCCTAAAATACCTGATAACATACTAAACATAATTAATTTCCTAATGGGTTAGTGGTGGCTTTTCGAAGGGCTTTCATTTGCTCTTGCATAGAGGTAATCGCTGAATTGATTTCCAATGTATTACCTTTAGCTAACGCTTGCGCTTCACGTGATGAAGCTAATGCATCTGATGATTTTTCTTGCATGCGGATAGACGCATCTTGTAATGCTGCTATTCTGTCTTGTTGCGTTTTTACTTGAAGTTCTAAAGTTGTGATTTGAGATTTCATATCACCAATACCTTTAACTTCCTCAATCGCCGAAACCGCTTCGTTGTAGCGGGTTATCGCCAAGTAGGCTCCGCCACCTATAATTGGCAATGCTGTTAAAATTAATCCCAATATCATCTGAGGTGATAAAGTTAAGGAGAATGTCTTGTTCTCTGCCATATGCTTGTTCCTGTGTTAAGTTGATATATTCTTGAATTTGTTGTTGCTGCATATTGTAGCCAGCATTTAGTAATTGCATACTCATGACTACACCGAAACCTGGAACGATTTCTTTACCTTTGGGTATGCTAGTTTTCGCCTCTGTCTTGTTGGTTTCCGAGCTTCCTGTAGAGTTGCTCGTATTGCTCGATGCTGTCCCAGAGGTGCTTTCTGACTTTTGTGTAGTCCCACTTTGGCTTGTTGTTGTTGTCGTTGTGTCTACCAATGGGGTACTCACAATAACAGGGTTTTGTTGAACATCCACAGGTGGGGCAATCTGTGTTGTCGAATTCATTTGTTTGCTGATCACCGAGTTTGGATTCGTTGGACTGATCGGAGACACTGGGCTTGTCGGGTTGTTTAGATTTGTGACCGACATGACGCATGTATTCGAAGTCGTAACCCAATCCGACCAAGTTGGCGTGGAATATGGATCCAAACAAGTCGATGATCTGTTTTGTAGTATGCTTCCAACATATCCAGGCTGACACGATAATGTCTGTGTCTGAGTCGATGGTTTGCACGTTGCTGGATCCGGTGTGCATGAATTGGTTGTAGTGATCCACGTTCCCGGGACGGGTTGACCATAAGGATCTGGACAACTCGTTGTTGCTTGTTGGATTATCTGTCCTGAAAAATGAGTCGGACAACTTAAACTCCTTGCTGAAACGCTTGTCTGACAGCTCGGTGGAAGCGGCGTGCAGTTGTTCGAAGTTGTTTGCCATGGACCCCAAGTTTGCGTCGAACAGAAGTAAGTCCTACTTTGATTGATAGCACCAGTTTGATGCGCACCACATTGAAGTGTTTGAAATTCAACTGATGATGTGCATGGCGGTGGTATATAACAAATGGGGTGGCCGTAAAATTGAGCCAGTTGATTACACCAGTCCGTAAATCCATCAGCACTTGCACTACTCCTTGAGAGGAGGAATAGCAGGAATATTATAGTCCTCGCCATAGAGCTTTTTAAATCTTTCAGGGTAACGTTTAAACCAAGCTTTCTTTGCTGCATCACCGACTGCTCCGCCTAATGGACATGGACTACCTGACATCTCCATCGCGTCCCATACTTTTGGATCTTGACAGAGCACTGAAACCGCCGCCACTTTAAGACCTAAGTCATTAAGTGTTTTGGCTAATTTAATCTTTACACAGTTATCATCAAGGAGTACAGTACCACCAGAGAGAGATAGTACACCAATGTTCCCAGCCCCAGAAACGGGTACCGCGCAAACATCTTGGCTAAAAGCAGACATAGAGGGAGCCATGGCACTAGATACAGGCATGCCTTTGTTTTGAATAACAGTAGTATCTGCATAAGCTATCCCAAACCATAAGCAAAGAATCGTACCTAAAATACGTTTCATTTATTTGTCTGCCTTGTCATCTAATTTTTCAAAAATACGGTCTAGCATGTTTTTGATTTCGTCAATGTCACGACGATAATCATCTTTAGTTACGTATGAAAGTGGCATCTCTGCTATTTTATCTTCAAGACGTAAGATAGATCTTGACATACTATTCAATACCCAAGCGCCAAAGAAACCAATAAGTCCTAAGGCAATATTAATAAGGGTTTGGGTATCCATTGATTATTGACCTTGTGTTGGTGATAAGCTAGATGGTTGTGAAATTGCAGGAGCTTCAGCTGGAACAGCAGCTTCTTCAACCACAGGTGCTGGAGCAGGTGCAGCTTTCTTGTGTGCTATTTTACCGATAAGTGTTTCAACCGCTAAAATAATTGCTCTTACGTATCCTACTAATGTCTTTACAACTGCTAATACAGACTGTACTACAGCCCATAAGTCTTTAATTAATTGCATTTAAATCTCCTTTATTGTTAATCTATTACTACTTTTAAGTCATTAATAAATTTAATGCCGTCGATAAAATATTTTGATGTCGTATTATTTTTAATGTCTACTACAATAATATAACAACATTTATCTTTCGTATTTGTTTTATAATTGACTGAACACCCCATAATAATTTTATCATCATGAATATCCAATCCCCTTAAAAAAGTACTTGAACTATCTACTAACTTAAATGGTTTTGAAATATTAGTATTTAAATCAATTTCTAATATCTCACCTGTGCCTGATGATAAGGTATACAAATAATTATTCATTATTTTAATATTATGGCAACACTTACCGGCTCGTGCCACTAACTTGATGTCGAATGTGTTGATCTTGTCAAAGTATCCAAAATCAGACTCGACAAGATTTTTATTATGACGACAGAAGTAAACTTTATCGCCAACATCAAACAACGAGTTAATGTGTCTTGAATCTAACTGATCCGCATTAAGTGGCTGCAGATGAATATCTACACGGTTCAGAAGATTAACGTTAACATATTTGTTAATTTTGTTTTTTACGTCATGGATACCAATCGTATCAATGGCGGTGTGACATATATAAAATGTGTCTTGATCTTTTACAATCTGGTGGGTATTAATCACCATAGGTAGAGAGATAAGACCCTTAAATTCGTAGGAAGTTTTATCAAACTTACCCAGTTTATCATTAGACGCAATATAGATATACTGATCGTCTACATCTACACCAAAGGGCCTGTATGTGGGTCTTCCTTTGCCTTGTAGATTAGGTGAATCTAATTCTTTTGTTTTTGGTTGACAGTGCGTGATTGTGTTTGAACTAAGATCAAATACTACGAAATCATGCTCGTCTGTTGTAATCAGGAGTCTTGTCATACGTCAAGCTCCAATATAAAATTAATTACTACGCGTCTTTTGTGCTGCGTTGGCACAGATGACCTGTGCGTTTGCTTTGAGTTAATCACGACACAGTTACCCTTTTTAGGTGATGATGTAAAAAGAACTGTCTTTTTATCATCATCGTAAACTGTCGTATCACCATCGGAATCCGTGACGTAATACACAAAGCTTACAAAGTTACCTGGGTTTGTGATATCCATATCAGTATGGATTAAATTATCTAGCGACTCAGGCGTATGTGCTATGTTGGGTATTAAGTTGCCTTTAATTCTAACTACACGTTTTACTTTAATGCCTGTGCGTTCTACAAAGTAACCGACTATCATATTGACTAAATTGTAATGTGCTGACCACACTTTTCTGTTTAAGAAAAATACGTGGGTCATTTGGAATATATCTTTGTCCGGTGTCAGCGGGACAATATTTTCTGAGTTCCAGTACCATGGAAACCCAGTGGACGTCATAAGTTTATGTACCTCATCTTCTAAAGACTGAGGTAACAGCTTTTCAATAATCATACGATTATTTACCTTTATGTAGGTTTAAATTACACTGCTAAAATTAAATGCTTAATGTAGTCAGTAAATTTAATGTTGATAAGTTTTTTAGCCTCGAAGAAAGATAGCTTTCTTACTGCCGTGTGATACTCAACTGTAGACTTCGCGTAAGTTAAAGTAGACGCGTTGTCTAACTTTTCTTTCATCTCTGGATCTTTGTTTCTATCATCAATAATAGAGATTAAAAGGTCTTTAAGGTAATCCTCAAACTTAGGTGTTATTTCAAAGTTATCTGGTGTTTCATAGAGTTGGTATTCAAAATTAAATACTGGTCTGCCTAAGCCAGACATTACGCCTGAGCTTGCAAACTCTAGCTTAATACCAGCATAGCGGCCAGTTAAAATCTCAACCTTGGTTTGAAAAAGATTGACGTCTGAGTATCCGTATTTAAAGTCTTTATTATTTTTCATTAATTACTCCTGTAGATGTATCCCTATCAATTGTTAAAACGCCGTCACAGGCTATGTTCCAATCTTCACCTGTACGCTCGTCATGACACGGGACGTTAATTTTAACGTGTTTAAAAATATACTCTTTGTTATCTTCAAACACTCTCCACACGTGGTCTAGTGATCCTCTTCCAGGCATTCCTCTTGATTTATTAAATCGAATTAGGAAGTGCTTCATATGACTTCGGCCTGGTTTGTCATGCAAACATTTTGTTTGAGGTTGACGTAAATATTCATGTGCACAAACACAATCGGGTCGTCAGATCTATTTCTAGTAAACGAGTGTGGTATGTATGAGTTAGTAAACAACAACATGCCAGGCTTTGGTTCAAAGTTAACCATTAAACTTGCCGGTGTTGCTATTGTCATGTTTTCCTCTGGCAGACTTGACATCACCTTGCCTGGTCTTGGATCGTGAATAACAACCCTAGAGCAATCTTTTGGGCACTCTAAAAAGTAAAACGCTGAGAGTTGTGACCCAAAGCCATGAACGTGTTGCTCCATGCCTGACACCTTACCGTGCTCTTGCGTCCACATCTCAGAGAAGTGTGTTGTGTAGTTATCCATCGCATAGCCTTGGCTTTTTAGTATGTTCCAGGCTGTGTTTAACACGTAACTACTGAAGTCGGAAATGCTCTCCTCATTCATGTAGTTGTCAGTCATCTTGACTGGGTAGATGTCATTAACGTCGTTTTGTGCTTTACTTAAATACTGGTCTGAAATCTTGTTGACGCTTTTTAAAAATTCAGGTTTTTCTAATATATAAACGCTAGACGGAAAGTAATCAAACTGACTCCATGTATCTGCACTCATTTACTGCCCCTTTTTATAGATTTGAGCAGACGATTATACCACAGGTTTTTTAGGTGGTTGCGGTAATTCTGTTAATGTTGTGACTGATGTTAAATTAAGCCAGTTAAGTATGTCTTGCTGTTTTTGTTTATAAACTACTTGACCTTCTATTGTTCCTGTGGCTTTTGTAAATCCCGGATTTGTGTCTGTAAAAAATTCATACACAACATCTGTGTTTTCAGGTTCTGTTAAGAAATTACATGAGTCCCATATATTATGACCATCAGGTGTTTGACCTATTACTTTTGTGCAAGTAATGTGTAATATAACATCTGCTGAAGTTAAGTAAGCATTTTGTGCTGAAGCGAGTTGAATATTAGCCGCAGTTAAATCACCAACTACCCAATTTGTATTTTGTAGATTAAGTGCTTGACCTTGAGATTGTGTCGTAGCATCAGGCACAAAGTAATATGTGATTTGATTTGCTATGTCATTAATTTTATAGATTTCCATTTATTTTCCTTTAAGCAATACTTCCATAAATTCTAGTTTTACAGCAACTTACAAATGTTACACTATGGCCATTTAAAGATATAGCATTTCCTCCACTTCCGCCTGCCACAGCACCATTTCCTGCAGTTCCTCCAACCGCTCCCCAACCTCCGCCTCCGCCTCCACCTACTGGGTATATATTAACTGGACCAGTTCCTGCACCACCCGCAGAAGAACCTGATCCACCAGAACCTGCATAAAATGCTCCAGAACCACCAGTTCCGGGTAATATTCTTCCACCACCACCACCACCACCATAAGATGAAGATGGGCATCCACATTGATAACCTCCACCTCCACCACCAGCACTACCGCCACGACCAGTAAAACATAAACAAGTTCCTGATCCATTTGATCCTGATGCACCTATACCACCACCTGAACCACCTCCATAAGCCGTATTTGTACCACCATTGCCTCCACCTGCACCACCACCTCCCGCAGCATAGTATGGTGCTGATCCACCACCACCTCCACCAGCAATATAAGCTGAAGCATTTGTGTTATTAATGGTTGTTGGGATTGAAGCAGAATAGCTTAATGTTATTCCGGGATTTCCTTTTGCTCCAACCACACCTCCAGTTCCAGTTCGTGTAGCTCCATTTCCACCTGAACCAATAATAAATCCATTATTAACTATTTTTACTGTGTCCCCTGATGATCCTCCTGATATAGTCAATCCTACACCAGTACTTGAACCATACAGATAAACACCAGAGTTTACTGTTACAGTAATGTCAGATTTACCTGAAACATAACCACTAATAGAGTTTAGACTTAATGATGCATTGGCTGTGTTGGTTGAGAAGGTGTAAGAGAGTGTGGCTCTACTTATACCACCAGCACCAAGAAACATTTGTAGTATTGACATATTAAGCTAACCCCGCTCCTGAAATAACAGCATTATTGGCGCTTGTCCACGCGATTGTTGCAATGCCATAGAATTGAAGAACTCTTGATCCTGCAGTAGCATTTGCTTGACCCGCCCACTGTAGTGTCACGCCAGATGCATTATTAATGTTTACGTTTGATCCTGAATTATTATAAATGGTCACAATATTGCCCGCACTAAACGTTGATGCTGGTACGGTTACATTGGCTGTTGTCGATATGAATTTACCAGTATCAGTTGCGACAAGCGTATAATCTGATGATTGTGATCCATATCCCGCACCAACAGCATTAATTGTTTGTGTCGTTGATCCAGATATAGAGATACCTGTACCCGCAGCTATCGTGGTGTTTGTTGCTGACGCGCTTGCTAATAAAGTGATCGTGCCTGAATTATTATAGTATAGTTTACCGTCAGGAATATTAATGGCAAGCTCACCCGCCGCAAGATTAGCTGTCGCAGGGACGTTATTTGCAGTCGAGCTATGATAAAGTATAATAGGTGTATAATTACCTGGTTGAGCCATAATAATCCTTTAAATTACGATTTTACTAAAAAATTTAAAAAGTGTCAACATTTTTATGTTAGTCCGGCGCCTGAAATCACAGCCACGGAGGTTGAAATAAATAGGATGGTAGCAATACCATATAAACCTAAAGTTCTGTTACCTGTGGTTGATGATGACTGACCTGCCCATTGTAATGTTGTACCTGAACCTTGAGTGATCGTTTGTGATGATCCTGAGTTGTTGTAGATAGTCACAATGTTACCCGCAGTCATAGCGGCAGCGTTCACTGTGACACCGCCCGTTGTGATAGAAATAGCCTTACCAGCATCACTCGCAACTGTTGTGTAGGCAGATGTTTGTGAGTTGATTGAGGCACCCACAGCGTTTACTGTTTGATTTGGGAATGTACCAGATACTGTGATACCCGTTCCAGCAACAGTTGCCGCCGTGGTTGATCCTGTACCACCCGCGGTGATTGGTAGTGTGCCAGATGTTAATGCTGATGTTGATGTAGCATAGATAGCACTATTTGCTCCAGCAAAGGAAGTTAATCCTGTACCGCCGTTTGTAGTTGCAAGAGTTCCTGCAAGTGTAACAGCGCCTGTGGTTGCTGTGTTTGGTGTAAGTCCTGTTGTACCTGCACTGAATGTTGTTACAACGCTGAGTGAGTTAGCATTAGCCCAAGATGGAACACCATTACCTGTTGATGTTAATACTTGACCAGACGTACCATAGTTTGTTGTGCCTGTACCTAATACCCACGCACCTGTAGTAGTGATTTGTTTTTGTTGTACACCATTGGTATAGAAGCTTAATGGTAAATATGTACCTGTACCATTGATACCTGATACTAATTGAACATCAGTGCTTGTTGCCGCAATTAAAATCTTAGATGCATTGGTAGGATCAGCAGCATTTGCAGCTTGCCACGATGCTTGTTGTCCTGATACTGTGCCGTTAGGTAATGCATAAATACCTGTTGCACTATTTACTGTGTTTGTTACAAATGCAAGTCTAGTACTAACTGTAGCATTACTAAAATCTCCAGTAAATCTTGCACTTGTACCCGTACCACCTAAACTAAATGTTGTACCATTGTACGTTAAGTTAGCACTTGAACTAAATGCTGATGTACCATTACCGTAAGGGATATAGTTAGCAGTTAATGAAGTTAATCCAGTACCACCCGCTGCAACTGGTAATGTACCAGCAGTGAGTGCAGATGATGATGTTGAATAGATTGCATTGTTAGCTGCAGTAAATGTTGTAAGTCCAGTACCACCATTTGATGTTGCTAATGTACCTGCAAGTGTAACAGCGCCTGTAGTTCCTGTTGATGGTGTTAAGCCTGTTGTGCCTGCTGAGAATGATGTTACAACACTTAATGCATTAGCATTTGACCATGTTGGTGCTCCAGTACCGCCAGAAACTAATACTTGACCACTTGATCCAACTGCAGATAATGCTATTGCAGATGCATTAGAGTAAGCAATAGCTCCCGCTGATGCAGTTAAGTTTGCACTTGTTCCACCTTGTGCTAGTGTGATTGGTGTGGATACACTTGAAATAGTGACGTTACTTATCGTCGGAGATGTTGCAAGTACAACGCTGCCTGATCCTGTAGCTGTAGTGCTTCCTGTACCACCAGAAGTAATAGGAAGAGTGCCAGTAGTAAGAGCAGAGGTCGATGTTGCATATACAGCTCCATTTGCTGTGAATGATGTTAAGTTAGTACCACCGTAGCCTGTACCAAGTGTTCCACCTAAAGTAATTGCGCCTGTGGTTGCTGTGTTTGGAGTTAATCCAGTTGATCCTGCACTAAATGATGTAACGCCACCAACGGTGTTAGCGTTTACCCAGACTGGTGCACCAGTACCTCCTGATGTGAGTACCTGACCACTTGTGCCTGCTGCTAATAATGTAATAGCTGACGCATTGGAGTATGCAATGCCTCCCGCTATGGCTGTCAATGCAGCGCCAGTGCCACCATAATTTAATCCAATCACATTGCCATTCCATGTGCCGTTTGTGTAACTGCCAGCCCATGATAGTGTGTTTGTAGACCAGCTTGCGTTAGATGGTGGTGAATTATGATAATCCCATGAACCTGCTGCATTTGAATTGCTTAATAAAACTAGAGTAATATAAGACCCTGATTGAATAGTTGCAATTGTTGTAGATGAATTATTTTGAATAACAATCGTGCCTGATGATTGATTGTTATTAAATGTAAATGTTGCGCCATTAGGTAATGTGGTTGCATCAGGTAATTTAATAGTTTGACCACCTGATCCAGTAATAGCATAATTTTGTACTGTGCTTGCAGTTAATACAATCGTTGTTCCTGAAGCAGCTTGGTTAGCATATCCTTCAAATAAACAGTTTGTGGTAATGTTTCCATTTGCATCTCTCAATACGACAGAGTTAGCACCACTTGATGATGTAACGCCTGTTCCTCCACTTGATACACCCAAAGTACCTGATAAAGTAATAGCACCAGTGGTTGAAGTACTTGGTGATAATCCACTTAAACTTGTTTGAAATGATGTTACACCACCTGCAGATCCATTAGATGCAGCAGTGATTCGACCTTGTGCATCAACCGTTAAGTTTGCATTTGTGTATGATCCGGCCGTAACTGCAGTATTAGCTAAAGCAATTGTAACTGGAGATGAGCCATTGAAACTTGTGCCACTGAGTCCTGTACCAATGGTTAATGTACTGGTCGTGTTTGCTGTAATGGTACCACTACCACCTAAACTGATCGATGTTCCATTGACTGTGACAGAACTGTTTGCTAATTGAGCATTGGTAATAGTGCCACTTAATGCTGTTGTAGGAATAGTGGTTGATGCTGTAACGGCTGATGTATTGTTTGCATACATGTAGCCTGTAAGGCCTGTTACAGTAATTGTTTGGAAAGCTTCAGATGTTGAACCTGCTAAACGTTGCCAAATAGTTCCATTAAATAATGCCCAGTCACCTATTGACCATAAATTATTACCATTTAAATTTGTTGTACCTGCTACAGATACAACATAATAGTTACCTTGAGTACCTACGCTTGATGTGAGTGTTGGTGTATTCGTTGATGCATTCCATGTACCTGCGTATCCTAAACCAACGCCAGGCGCACCTTGTGGGATACCAAAGTTAAATACTGCTGTAGTTGAATTACCGCTATTATTTACGGTTGCATTTGATCCGTATGCAAGCGTTGTTGTTGTTCCAATTGTTACATTGGTGTATGGGCCTGCAGGAATAGCAAAATTAAATACTGCCGCATTTGAATTGCCACTATTATTAACAGTAGCGTTTGATCCTGCTGCTAAAGTTGTTGTAGTTCCTACTGAAATTGTAGGATTACTTGGAAGTCCAAAATTAAAGATAGAAGCATAAGCATTACCACTATTGTTAACCGTTGGAGTTGATCCTGCTGTTAATGCTACAACATTACCTACTGTAACAGTTGGACTTCCTGGGATACCAAAATTAAATGATGATGCGTAAGCATTACCGCCATTGGATACTGTAGCATTAGATCCCGCTGTAAGTGTAGTTGTTGTTCCTACTGCAAGTGTTGGGCTTCCCGGAACAGTAAAATTAAATACTGCTGCTGAGGTATTGCCACTATTTGTAACAGAAGCATTAGATCCTGCAGTTCCTGTAGTAGTTGTTCCTACATTAATTGTTGCAGAATTACCTGCAGGAATACCAAAGTTAAATATAGCAACACTTGAGTTACCTGTATTTGTTACTGTAGCGCTTGATCCTGGAGATAATGTTGATGTGGTTCCTACTGATACTGTTGCAGCATTACCCGCTGGGATACCAAAATTAAATACTGCCGCACTTGAATTACCACTATTGTTAACTGTGGCTGATGATCCTGCTGCTAATGTTGTAGTTGATCCGACCGCAACTGTTGCAGCATTACCTTGTGGTCCTGTAGGAATTCCGAAGTTAAATACTGCGGCTGAAGAATTACCACTATTGTTAACTGTTGCATTAGATCCTGATGAAAGTGTTGTTGTAGTGCCAACAGAAATTGTTGCAGCGTTACCTTGTGGTCCAGTATTACCTGTAGCACCTTGTGGAATGCTGAAATTTAAAACAGAAGCATATGCATTACCACTATTAGTAACTGATGCATTGGATCCGGGAGTTAATGTTGTTGTAGTACCAACATTGACGGTTGGGCTACCTGGAACAAAGAAATTAAGAAGGGCTACAGATGAGTTACCGGAGTTGGTAACGTTTGCTGATGTGCCTGGAGATAATGTAGTAGTTGAATTAACATAAACTGCTGCAGCATTACCTTGAGGGCCTGTGTTACCTGTCGCACCTTGTGGAATACCAAAATTAAATACTGCTGCAGATGAATTACCACTATTTGTTACAGTGGCATTTGATCCTGGTGAAAGTGTTGATGTTGTACCAACTGAAATTGTAGCTGCATTACCAGATGGGCCTGCGTTACCTGTTGGAATACCAAAATTTAAAACAACGTTTGATGAATTACCAGAATTGGTAACTGTAGCATTAGCACCTGGGGTTAATGTTGTTGTGGTACCAACGGTTACTTTTGATGCAACTCGACCTACATCTTGTGTTGATCCGTCGCTATAATTGAAGAATAAATCACCGCTTGATAAAATATTTGCATTGGTAATAAGTTTACCAGGAGATACCGCGTTAGCAATTTGTGATACGGATGCTTGTTTTGTAACGCCTTGTTGAACAACTACTGTGAGTTCTGATCCTGTAATGGTCGAGGCGACGGGTAGTTGCGATATCGGTTGATCCATGTGCTATTCTCTTAAATTAAGTATAACTGAATATGTTTACACCTTGTCCTGTGCCATAAGGGCCAGTTACGGTGATTGTAATTGCCCCAACGGTTCCCGCTGGAGTGTTAAATGATATGTTATTTTGGTTTGTAATTGTGAAACTTGTCACATTATGTCCACCAAAATTAATGGCTGTTACACCTGTTAAATATAAACCTTGCAATACAACTGCTGTATTTCCTAAATGTGATCCACTATTTGGTAACACACCAAGTACAATCGGTGGATTACCGGGTACTGCTGGTGGTTGTGGCACCGGAGGATGTTGTAAGTTGCCTGATACGGCACTTGATCCAGTTGCTAAGTCACCCTGTGCACCAGAATATGGTGGAATACCTTCCAAAAACATTGCATTATCATTTTCTGTCCACACTTGACTCGCTGGGAGTGCAATATTAACATCAGGACGTGGAAAACGTAACGCTATATTTTCTGTTTGTAGCGCTGGTAAGCGCCATGGGTCAAAATTATCTAAATCATCCTTGCAAACTCTCATGCCAGGGAAATTGGGATCTGGCATGAGGTCTACGTAAGGAAATTTTCGACTGCATCGATCGCAAACGCCGACTGATAAGACGGAATTGCCTCGTGTGTCGATATAAACCGGCATTATTATCTAACGCCAGCTTGGATTACCGTTAATGTGTCACCTGCAGCACCACCAGTTAATCTAATTGCACGATATGGCTGACCTAAGAAGCCTGTCGCATTAGGATAATTGGTTCCTGCTGTTGTCCAAGTAAATGTTGGAGTTGAAAATACGCCAGTCTTTGCGTTGACTGGGTATGGATCTGTCACAGTTACTTGTACCGTAGCACTTCCGTTGCTACTTACATAAGTCACATGATTAGGTGTTAGGTATTGATCTAAAACAACGGCTGGAGTGTTACCTGAACTGTCCGCCGTTACGACTACTTCACGCATGGCTTGCTCCTAATTAGTTATTGGTGTAACCTTGACCAATGTTAGTAATAGAACCATCGTAGTTACGTGCTGCATATTCTACAACGAATGTACCACCTAATGTGCCTGTTACGCCTGAAGTTGTACCTACAGTAAATGTAACTGGTACGTCTGATGTACCTACGTTAGCTAATGTTGCAGCCACTGTTGTAGATGCTGTAAATGCAATAGTAATAATACCACCAGATGTTGTTGGTGTAATAGTACCAATTGAAGTACCACCAACTGCTACAGTAATTACCATGCCAGTAAATGCTGATGGAGCTGATGTTTCAATTAATTTAACGTTAGTGATAGCAGCGCCAGCTGGAATATAAACTGGATCTAATGTTGTTGATGCACTACCTGTGCCGTAAGTTGGGATTAAACCTGCAGCTGCAATGCCTGAGAATGATACTGTTTGTGTAACGTGAGCTACACCAGTGTTGTCTGGAGCAATAACACCATTGTTTGTTGGGTTATTGTATTTGTAAATTCGTAATGGTTGGTTAAATGTTGATGACATTTGAATTTTTCCTATCTAGAGTTTATAGCCTCACTCAGTCGCTAGATCGTATGCCAGGAAGTAAAGGCAATCTGTTGGAGGCAAATCTTCCTATCACTACTAATGCATATTTTTAATAGTTTTCGCCCTAAAAAGCAAAAAAGCCAGTTTTTTAGACTGGCTTTTTTGGGACTTACTTTACTGTAAAACTGATTATAGACCAGCTGTACCGTAGATGTTACGAGCATCATGCCAACCTGTAGCATAACGTTCTGTAGCTTTGTAACGCATTGAGTCTGTTTCGAAGTCACCTTCCATAGATTTCTCCATTGGACGGCGCATTACTAACATGAGACCGTTTTCTGCGTCTGTTTGAATCCACCAAGCTTTTGATGAGCTTAAACGAGTCACAACGTGTGCACCGTTAGGTAACATACCTGTTGACTTGATTGGGTTCAAATCGTTGTCTGCAGTACCTGAACGTAAAACTGATTTTAAGATAACTTCAGCTTGGAATTCAAGTGCTGGTGGAACAACTAATTGTTCTGCTTTTAATCTGATACGTTTACCATTGTTGTCAACAGCTGAACGGATTTGAATTAAAAGTTGCTCAACTGATGTTTGTGATAAAGAAGCAGCTGTGCTTAATTGGTTGCTGTATGTAGCACCGTTAGCGATAGGGTGAGCTGTGCTAACTAATGTTACACCATCACCACCTACGTAACCGCTTGTGAAAGCGAAGTTAAGTAAGTTAGCGCATAATGTTTCTTTAGTTTCAATCATAGATTGAGCTAAGTGTTTAGCAAATGTAGAACCGATACGGATATGATCACCGTCTTCCATCAAAACTTTAGTTAAAGCATATGCTAAACCATAGATTTGGTAGATAAAACGTGTGATATATAATGTACCGCCTTGATCGTAGCTTACTGGTGTGCCGTCAGGCATAGCAGGAGCTGCGTTCATACCGAAGAGCATTACTTCTTCATGGTAGTTTCTTGGAATACCTTGTATTTGTTCTACAAAGCCTTTCCATTCGTCATCGCGTTGTTCATAAACGCCATCAAAGACTTCGTTGATAATCGGTTCGACTACCGCACGAAAGTCCGTACTTCTCATTGGGGTTGCCATCTAGAGATTCCTTTCGTTAATTAGTTAGACCGATGTTACGGCGCCAGTGAATTGATTATTACAGATTTGTACTTGAACGATTGTGTATGCGTCACCCCATGAATTTGTGTTACCTGCTGGGTATGCTGCTTCACGACCTAATCCAATTACACGAACTTGACCTTGGTTACCTGTACCAACTGCAGTAGCATTAAGCGCTGTAGTTGAGAAACCAGCACCGCCTACACCAATAGTGTAACCAGAAGCTGTGTTAGAACCAGATGTTGCATCAAAGTTGTACTCTGTACCAACTGCGTTTGCATTTGCTGAACCATTTACTTGGATTTCATAAACAAGAGCTGGGTCTTGGAAAATCCAGAAAATGATGTTAGTAGATGCATCTGCTGCTGTTTTAGAGATTGATTTTGCTACAGAACGACGACCGTCTGAGTTTGTGTACTCAACACCGTCGAAAGAACCGTAAACACCGCCAGTTGCACCAGCGATTGTTAATTGGCCATATTGAGTCAAACTAACTGGTTGGTACTGGAAAAATGATTGACCAGAACTTAATGAGTAGTTTGCACCGTATGAAGCACCGTTTTGATATGTGTTAGTGCCAATAAATGGAACTGCACGATCAAGACCACTTGGGTGGTATGCAGGCTTCAGACCAAAGGGTTGAAATGTTGCTGACATAAGTGTCTATCCTTTGTGTTTAAAGTTAGTTAAGAAAAACGAATATTTTTACTTGCTTTTGCTGTTTCTTTTTCCATTTCCAATAAACCGCCTTCAAGGAGTGAACGTCCACCTTTTCTTTCCTCTGCAGTATTACGTACTTGCGCAGTAATATTGCGTTGATGCTCAAGAGGATCTTCAAGATGTAACATATGCATAACTTCTTGATAAACGTCTTCTGGTAATTTAAAAAGAACCATCTCATTACAAGACACACAGCCTTCAAACTTGCCTGAGCTCATCTTGCCTAGTCCTTCAAAGCCTAATCCTAATTCTCCGGCTTTAACTGGCTCATAACCTAATGCCATACGTTTGTCGATACTGTCATATGTGTTGGTTGTTGACAACCAGCACAAGTGCATTCCAGGAATTGCGTTCGCAGGAATGTCAGGCAGTGCACTATTTGCCCATTTGTCTCTGAACGCATCAATACGTTCGCGACGTGCGATATCATTTGGATCGGCAGCATTTGCACGATCTTTTACTTCTTGAGCACGATCAATTAAACGATCGTCTAAATCTCTTTTAATTCTAGTATTAGCCATTTGTATTATCCTTTGTTAGCGCGATCATACGATGCGTATGCGCGGATCATTTTATTACGTCTCTCTACATCGTCCCATGCACCAGCATCTTTAATTGCCTGAACACGATCTTTACTTAATGTAATTGTGTTTGGCTTTGCTGTTGATGTGTTAGCAACCCTGCTTGAAGCTGTTGGACCAGCTCTTCGCGGTGCTGACTTACCACTCGCTGTGTAGCGGTGTGGTAGACGTGCAGATAACCTATTATCTAACTCATCCCAATACTCAGGATCTGCTGGATCCCAACCATCGGCGGCGAGTTCTTGATCGATTACCTTGGCAATTCTACTATCTGTGTCTCGAGCTTGTGGATCATACCAAGAATTCTTTTTAAGCCAGTTTGTGGCATTTTGTTGAACGTCTTGTGCCATAGGGGTGGGCACATTTTGTGCTGGCTTCTTAGCTGCTTCGAGTTGTTGTTTCTTAAAATGTTGCAATTGCTGAAGTTTTTGTTTCGAATCAGTCAATTGTTCCAAATATTCGATTTGAGCTGCGGCATCATTAGATTGAGCAGCTTGCAACATCTTCATTTTTGCGTATTCGATTCTTGTTGCTTCGTCTTCAATCGTTTTATCGATCTGATTGAGTCTAAATGATGTTGCTGTGTTCTCTAGTGATGCTAAACGTCGAGCTAACTCTTCGTTTCGTCTCTCAAGTGCTGTAATTTTGTGTTTTGCAGACGCCTCACGTTGTTTTGCGAGTTCTTTCTTTAATCTGCGCTCTTCACGACGTGCTTCACGGATTTTTTCACGCTCATCATCGTCATGTTCTTCATCAGATTCGTCATGGTCTTCATCATGCTCTTCATCTGCAGGTGCTGATTCAGTAGATTGCTCTACTTCACCGCCCTCTTTCTGTTCTTTTGGCGCCTCATCATCAAATTCTTCTGGTAAATCGGCAACCTTGGCTAGAACAGTACCATCTTCTTGTTCCTTAATAGGAATATTTAGTTCTTTTTTATCTTCTGCCATGTTTGTACTTTCTACAAAGTTAATTAATCAACAAACGCTTTCATTTTCTGCGCAAATTCAAAATTTTTGATGCGAGAAATGATTTCGCGAGCCTGTAATGTGATAAAAACGACAGGAGTGCCATCATCACCAGCGTCAATTACAAATCGATCACCACCGTATTTGATCGTTCTTACTAAATCACCTACTTGGCACCATGCACCTTCAGGCCATGGTTCAAGTGTAAACGGATCTTTGTAAGCAAGTGGGCCAATTTGTATGACTTTTGCTACAGTTTCGTTAAATTTAAGTGTTTGTCTCGTTTCGTCTACCAATAAAATCCCGCCTTTTGATTTAGACTTCTCACGTCTTAGCTGAACTAACACGCGATCACCTGCAACTTCTAGGCCTGGATCTACAATTGGAAAACATTCTAGTTCAGATCGTGTATCTGGATCTGAGTTTGCTACAATATCAAATGCTGCCATTCGGCAATCTCCTTTAATTTTTACAAATTATGATTCTTGTTCGTCATCTTCAGTCATTAGTGCATCAAGTAAGTTTAAACTTGCTTGTAAACCTTGATAATTACCAACTAAACGCTGATAAGACTCAATGTTAATTGCATGACCTGCGGTTAATGATTCCGCAATTCTTTGTTGCTCAGCTTTAATTAAGCTGATTAACTCAGTAATAATGTCTTTCATATATCCTTTCCCAGTCTTTACAGACCGTTATAAAAACACTAATGCATGAATTTAGAGCTTTCCGCCCTATTATTTTGTATATTCTGTTACGTTTTCGTTTGGGCCAATTTTGCCAGCATTTCTTAACTTAGCTTGCTTAGCACCAATTTTCCAATTGCCGTCTCTGTGTGAGCCGCCTTTGCCAGGATCAATATCTGTCACTGCTGTGTCACCAGCATAGCCAGGTGTGCCTGTCATTTTGTAAGCTTTCTTGTAGCCTACGTCTTTATCGATTGCCATAATTATTCCTCGGATGGTTGTTGTGATGAATCTTGCTCAGGTTGTTGCATTTGTTGCTGTGCAGAAAGCTGTTGTGATTGTTGGTCCATTGCAGATTGGTGTTGCATCTGTTGTTGTGCCATATCAGCTACATGTTGCCTTCTTTGTTGATCCGCTTGTGCAGCTTGTTGAGCAGCCTGTTGTGCAATTTGCGCTTGGTGCGTAAATGCTTGCTGTTCAATCTCTAAGCCATGTTGGCGAATATCTTGTCTAGCTTCTCTTGATGCATCAAGAGCTGCCATGTCTTGTTCGTGTTGCATTGCCATTTGATCTGACGTCATGCCCATGCGTGCTGTAATTTCAGCAATACGCTCGCGTGATGAATTATTAATATCAGCCATTGCAATCTGTGTGGCATTACGTTGTGAATCAATAGTTGATTGAGTTTGATACTTCGCTTGTAGATCAGCCATCTTTTGTTGTAACTCAGCCACTTTGATTTGGTAATCTTGTTGCGCTTGTTGTAATTCAAATTGTAATTTAGATTGAGCTTCAGATGCTTTGCGTTGTGTCTCAGCCATTTGTGTCTTCATTAACACTTGAGCTGTTGGATCAGCATTCATTGCATTTTGTTGTTGAGCCTGCGCCATTTGTGCCGCTTTTTGTTGTAACGCATTAATTTGTGGTAAGTATGGTGCCATAATCATTTGAGTATCTTGGTCCACCAAACCTGCCGCAATCGCTAAAGCTTTTTGTGCTTCCTGATCAATTGGTTTTTCTTCATGTAAGTCAAACACATCTTTTTCTCCACCTGACGCATGTGCTACATATGCACGCATTGATTGTAAGTAGTGTAGTGTTAAATGTTGCTTAATATGATCAAGTGCCAATGGTGTAAATGCTGGAGCTACAACTGGATTACCACCATAGGCTGGATTGTTTGCATATTCCAAATGCACTTGAATGTGAGCTAAATGATCTTGATCTGGATATGCCGCTGATGGACGACCCATAGTCATTGCTACGTTTTCTAATGCGGGGTTTGCTTCTGCTGCACCTTGTGGATTTGGTAATACTTCATTGATGTTTGGAATCTTCATCTGTGATAAGATTCGATTGTATACTGTACGCAAGTCAAACATACCAGGTGGTGCTGCGTGAGCCATTTGTAATAGCGCTTGGTTTTGTGCTAGTCTTTGCGTTTCCGAGAAGATGTTAGGATCCGATACAGGACGTACATCGTTATTGTAAGCAAAGTCCCTAACCTCAATTTCTTCTCCTGACTCATTGTCCATTTCACTCAAGTACCAATGATTGATACGTGAGATAATGGCTAAAGATTTAGCTTGTGATCTATGTAATCTTGCATGAATGCTTGAGAATACTTTAGCACCCTGTTCGATAAGTGCTTGAGTTGTTCCCACTGGCATATTGTTATTAGCGTCGCCAATTTTTTCTTCTGCTGTTGTAACTACACCTTTTGCTGCATCAGTTAACCATCCAAGTAAATTAAATAGAACATTAGACGGTGGGTTGAATGGCATAGGCATTGCAATCTTGCGCACATCATCTACACCAGGTGCTCCCTCAATTTCTATAACTTGTGTTGGTTCAATCCTATCGCTTTGACCACCAATACGACCGCCTTTGAGTTTAAGCATTGTTTGGCTATTGTTGATATGTGCCGCATCAAGGAGCGCACGGAGTGAACCGGTAAGAGCAGCAGATAAGCCACCAATAAGGTGAGGCAAACCGATAGCATAAGCACCGCGCCAAGGAATAAATTTAAATTCGACATACCAGTCCAATTTCTCAAGTTTTTCATCATTAGCTTCCCAGTTTCGATAGAGACCAAGTACTTTAGAACTTGACTCATCGATCATTAGAATATATGGTGCACGTTTGCCTTCAGTGAGTGGATCATCATCCAAACGAATGAAACATGTAATTTCAAACACTCTACGTAAACCGTCAATATTTTTTGAAGGCATATCTTTACCTTCAATCTTATTGTTAGCTTGTTCTGATCTTGTTTGTTCTGTGAGTGGTGTATCAGAAGATGTATATGATGCTTCTAAATCGCGATAGATACCTTGTTCAATTCTTTGTAGATAAATGTCTTCTGTAATGTCCTGAACTTCTGTAACACGTTGTGCTGTGTAGAAGTTTGTTGAAGAATATGGAAGTAAGATGTTGTCAATCGGAACCCACTCGCACGTTGGGCGTTTTTGTTCAGCATCATACCGCCATTTTAAAAATTGTGATCCACCTAATGGTAGTTGTGTGAGAAGTTGTTCCATCTCATCACGGTATTCTTGAACTTGTTCTGTAAGTTGCCAGTTTAAGAAATTGGCTTTACGTTCTGCAGTTTTTTCTTTTAGCTCATCATCCTCACCCTTGATGCTTGACTTTACAATGCCATCAGGTGGGAGTAACTCTTTGGTTGATGATGCAGCAAAGTCAACGCATGACTCTGCCATAACTGGGTGGACGACTTTAGACGCGCCGTCAAAGGTGGCCCCGCCAGGCGCGTCCTTGCCTAAACCAGTTCTACGTAAACCTTCTTCATATTGTTTGTCACGCTCTTTGCGAGCTTCTTTGTCTACATCCAAGAAATCTAAATATTCTGACGCCATAGCATCAAGAACATTCTCATCTAATGTTTCGGCTAAGTTCTCATAGAACTCTGGATCTTCTTGTGGGCCTTTTGTATCTTTAAGATTAATAACTACAGAACCATCATCAAGCTCAATGATTTCTTGTTCAGCATCAGTATCATCTAATCCAAGTGCTTCAGCAATGGCAGAAGTTTCATCTTCCTGTTCCATTGATTCTTTAACTTGATCTTCTCTGTCGTCCAATGCTGGAAGATTACCACCTTGCTGTAATGGGATTGTAGGTTGAGCCATATTATGTATTTGAACCTTGTGATAGAACCCAGTGTGTAAATTCTGGTAAGTTAGTTATATGTCCGCCTTTACTGTATTGAAATCTTGGCGGAGTGTGTCCATTAAAAATTAAAGCTGCTTGCATTTGCTGTGGCGTTAAATTTGAAATGGCGTGAGATATTGCCGCATGTCCGCCCGCTGCAAAGTGAGTTGGGATGCCTGCTAATTCAAGTAGTATTTCTTGGGGCGTTTTTATAATGTCCATAGCTAAATGTACTAATACAAAAGATTGAAGGTTTTCGCCCTATTGAGCATACGGATTTACAAACTTTTTACCGTAGTTATCGTCAGCGTAAGAATAATCCCGCGCTGGTAGTGGGTCTAATTGAATCCAACCTGAGTCACGCAATACACGAAGTGCTTGTGATAAAGAGTCCACATAGTCATCATGACCGCCTGCTTCTGGGAATGAACACACTTGGCGCAAGAATCGTTTTGCCCAGTCTGCAAACTCACCAGGACGCTCAGGGTCTTCTGGAATAAATACCTTGCCCTTTGCTATGATGGGTGCTACAATATTAAGACGTTGAACTTTATCAGCACGACCAGGATTGTATCCTCGTACCTCAATACCAGAACCTTGAAGTTCTTGAATGAGTGAGATACCAGCTGACTTATCTTCCATCAATACCATGTCAGCTTTTCGTCCTTTACCAAAATCATTATCGGCACCATACACGACTTCTTTAAAATCATCAATCACTTTGCGACGAAGTTCTGGATAAGCTAGGTGTCCATCCCAAGCATCAAGTAATATGATTGATGTGCCTGCGTCTTCTCTTTCAAACACGCCCCATATTGTACACGCTGTTGGGTCGTTCATTGTCTTTTCAGATGTTGCTGGATCATATGAAGCAATCACATATTCCAAATCAGGTGTTGGTTTATTTGCAGGCCATAATCTAAACTGCTTACGTTTGATAATACCAGCTTGCTCTGGATCTAGGATTTCACCATAGATCTCTTGACGACCAATGTCTGTGCCATCGTATGTCTCTAACTGTTTAAAGAAGGTTTCAGATAAATGTTGTTTGTTATCGTATGATGATGCGTTGACGACATACACATCACCACCAACTTTACCTTCGTTTAAGTCAACGATCAGTTCTTTTGGTTTTGGTGTTGTGGTAATAATCTGCTGAACGCGAGGGATTCTTGGATCTTTAAGACGGAGCGTAAACTGAACGCCGTCATATGCCTCATCTAAATACTCAAATGCACACAACTCGTCAAACCACGCGCCATGAAATTGTTTACCACGATAACGTTCTGGTTCTGAACCAGGGATACCTTGGATCAATGATCCATTGGTTAAGGTAATCTCAAATAATGATTTATTGTAGTCTTTGATTAAAGTTGGCGGTATAATATTAAGAAGGCCTGAGTCACCTTCAAAACATGTAGCTCTGATATCGTTTGAGGTTGGTGCCGTGACTAACCAACGAGTGTTATCATACTTCCATGCACGGATGCCGATCCAGTGAGAGGCAGTGTGAGTTTTACCTGATCCCCGTCCTGCTAACATGAGGAACGTATCAAACTCGCCGTCTTCTGGTTCGCGTTGATGGGGGAGTGCTTGAAGCGCCCACTTGACTTGCCACAATGCTGCATCAAGCTGTGCCTTAGGCCAATGCTTATGAGACTCTGCAAACTTCTTCAATATGGCTTCTTGTTTATCTGTTAACATGCTTGTATGAATCCTTCTCCAACGAGGATCGAGTTGTCTTTACCTTCCGTTTCAATATGCACACACATTTGAGCTGGGATGGGATTAATCTTTTTTATATACCTACGACTAAGATGGACTTTAATCTTTGGTGACTTTTGATGTTCCATTAATTGTAGGCGTGATTTAAAAAATAGCTTGTATGTTTTAACGGACTCATCGTATTGCAAAACTGTTTTGCTGCCTAATGATTCGACAAGATTTTGCACACGCTTGGCGGTGCCATAATGTTTTGTGCCAAATCTAAACATGTCGGTGGTTTGAGAATATTGTCTTGTCTTAGCATACATGATACCGGACAATAATTCAACTCTTTCTTCAACCGATCCAAATAAATAATTTGCAGGTATTCTATTTGGGATGTCTGGGGCTAATTGAGATTCTAAAGATGGCATTACAGTAAAGTAACGTCCTCTATTATTTTTACGTCCTTCTTTAATTTGATAACCGTGGTCTTTAAATTTTTGGTATATGTATTCTGATAAGCCAGGTTGTGAAATATATTTAGTGCGGGCTCTTTTATTAAAGAACCAGAATCCAAAAATAAATGGTGGTATAGATGGGAGCTGATATGGAAATTGGATAGGCTGTGTTGTGGGGATAGAATAGACTGACCTTGATCTTTTATCTTTAAGTGATAATCCTAAAAAGTCTTGGATCTTGGTAAACTTTAATGGACGTCTAAACTTTTTTTGAATGCCTTTATATTGCAATAATCGATCTCGGTATTTTTTATCTTCAACCAAGAAACCTAAATGCTTATCACCTTCAACAGTGAGGTGATCATCAAACTCAACTTCATAACATTCTTCTGATCGATAGAGTTGGACTAATTTAACTTTGGTCGGTTTGCCCTCTTTGTTAAAAATATAATCCCCAACCTGAACTTTGTCGGCTGGTTTCCAATAATCTAAGGTCAATACTTTTTGTGTTGCCGTTAATGCCATCTAAACTTAATCCTAAGTTTGTATAAAAAAAGAAGGGACGTTTTAAGCCCCTTCCAGAAAGTTACATTAAATGCAACTTTTTGATTACTTATTCATTACGTACATTGTTACTTCAAAGCCAAAACGCATTTCAGTAGCTGCTGGTTTAGTCCACATGTTTAAATCTCCTAAAAATAAGTACACGTCATTGTGTACATGTTTACTAATGCGAGTTTTATAAACATATGGCTACGGATTTCCATGAATCCAAGGTAAGTATACTAATGCAAATTTTAACTATTTCCTACCTATTATTTTTACATATAATTAAATCAATGACTTACAGATTTAGATTAAACCAAAGTATTAAAAAAGACATAGAAGACACAGAAGACAGGGTACGGTTTTTGTTGTTTTTTTGCAACATTGATTTTTTAACCCATTGATTTAATTAATATTATTTTTCTAAAAGACACAGAAGACACAGAAGACACCCTTTATTCCATATTTTTATTATTTTTAAAAAATAAAAAATAAAAGATAGAGACAAACTGTGTTTATACTGTGTCTTCTATGTCTTCTATGTCTTTTGTGTATAGTATATTATACATTTATTTGACCTGTTAATTATCGTAAGTATTTGATTCATATAGAAAATGTCCAGATTTTTTAAAAAAAATTTTTAGGAATCGACTTTTTTTAAAAATACGGCAAATTATAAAAACTTGAGATCTGTGTGGGGGGCCCCAGCCCGCCCCCTCGATGGCACCAAAATGGGGTTATACGCCTTCAGCAAAGACCCCCTCAGCCTAAAAGGAGATCCTATTTCCCACACTGCCAAGCCGCACATTGCCTAGCATACTATCACGCGCCGGTCAAGTAGCTAATACCCCTACTGCCATTGTGGTTATTAGTCCGCGCTGGCACGATTCTTGCTTGCGTGACCATCGCGCCGCAATACCCCTACTGCCAGTGTGGTTATTGCGGCGGGCTACCAAAGAGGCAACGACCCGAGCTGGCACGCTTCTTGCTTTCCCACACAATCACACTAGGACGCACGCATCATGTTGCGAGGTAGCTTGTGACATCAACCACACTGCGATCGTGTCTTGTAGGCACGTTGCTGATGCGCACGCGAGGGGGTGTGAGGGTGGCGCGCACCAATCCAATCTAAAAGGGTAAAACAGCGCCCCTAAAAAAGTGCTTGACACATTCCAAAAGATCAACGACAATTAGGCTGTATCATTTATAAACCACCACGAAAGGAAAGCAATATGGAAACAACAACACTCAACATCATCGACTCACTCGGAGTCATTGACAAGCAAATCAAAGAGCTCGAAGAGTCAGCACGCAGACTCAAAAAAGAACTGATCGCAAAAGGTGTAGGCAAGTATGAAGGCGACTCATTCGTCGCTGAAGTGCAACACTATACCAAGAGCATCATCTCACCTAAGCTAGTGCGTGAACTCGCAGACGAAGACTTCGTGAACTTAGTCACACAAGTGCAAGAGGTCGATGCTGTTGTAGTAAGATCACTTTAATTTCAACCACCACGAAAGGAAAAGCAACATGTATATAACAACACTTAACTTAGATAACACTAAGCCATACACACAACCACACGATCATGCGATGAAGACACCACTCGTGATCGTCGAGGGCTACTACGATGACGTTGGTCGATATAGCGTCAAGGTGCCTGAGTCATTCACGTTCGTTGAATTTAAAAGCGGATGGGATCAGGACGAATACATCCACAACAACAAAGCTGAGAACGTAGCACGTCGCATCGGTCTCGAGCGCGGTGACTATAGTGTTATGCACGACTATCCACGTTACAGCGAAGGTCACTGCCAAGACGCGCTCAGATTTTACTTCAAGGATATACGCAACGCGAAGGACTTCATTATTGCAATGCGCTTCGAACTTATGATGGCGCGCCGTGAACGTGAAGAAGCTCAACGTGACGCCATGAAGGAGGTTGCATAATGGACTTCTTTACATCTCAGCAACAACCCATTGAGACGGCCGGCTCGCACGGCATTGGCGTTATCGAAGCATCTTACAACATGATCAAGACGGCCTTCGGCGATCCATGCGGTAGCGATGACTACAAGGTGCAAGTCGAGTGGGCTATCCAATTTGAAGACGGCACGATCGCCACGATCTATGATTGGAAGCAAGGCGATCTATACAACGGCGAGGGCAACGGAACGCATTTTAGCAAGGTCGAAGAGTGGCACATCGGCGGATTCAGTGACAAGGCAGAGCTCAGAGTGCTCGAAGTGCTCACAGGTATTCAAGACATGGTCGATGCCGGAACGCCGATCGAAGATATACCGCCAAGGATTTTTACCGAGAATCAAAAAGAAGAGCTAAGACAAAGACTCATCGATCTCGATGTACAGATCGAACAGCTTCAAGTCGAACGCGATAAATTAGAAGATGAATACTATTCAATGGAAGGAGAATCAACATATGTCTAAACAAGACTTAATCGAGTACACAACCGAGCACTTCGGAAAAGCGCAATCACTCGAGCTTCACCTCAGCGCTAACTTCTACCCACCGCTTCCAAGTTATGTTAAGAAGATATTCGTCGATGCATTCAACTTGTATTGGAGTGGCATGACTGATATCAACGGGCTACAAAAAGAATTATCACGAGTTTATCGTGGCACGCTCGATCAATACGGCTTCTACAATTATCTCAACGAAGATGATCTCGTGGAGGACTATTAATCATGAAAGAAAGAAAAGTAATTACAGGCTACGATCTGGTCGCAACATGGAACGACGGCGAGACTCAGATCATTGACATACCGAATCATATCGCTAGCGACATTGATTATCTTTTAACACTTATCGAGGACGAAGAGAACGAAGACCTCGACAACGAAGAGGAGGACGACGATGAGTAACCAACTACAAAGCATGCCATTAAAACAACTCAGAGCTATGCTCAAGCAATTTAAAAGCGGTTATGTAGGCATGGGTATCAAAGATATTTTTTTAATGCACACAATCGAAGACGAAATTTTAAGAAGGGAGTCAAAATGAGCTTATTACAAGAGATGGAAAAGCATGGACTAGCAAACTGCGAATTCAATCGCAACCTAGTAAAAGAATCTTACGGCACGCTATGTCACATAAGCGAATACTACAACGATAAAAACAATGGCTATCAGCACGGCATCAATCTTTATGATAATGAAGATCTCGACGAACCAATAGAATGTATATGGTTCAAAACAGAATCAGAGCGCCAAAAATTTATCGATGATGAAAACATAACCATTATGGAAGGAGAGTAAAAAATGAGCACCAATAAACAACTCGAAGTATTAGCAAAGTTCGGTATCGATACATTGACCGAAGATGAATATGAAGTCCAAGAGTGGACGCTGTGCGATGGGTGGACTAATACTTGGTCAACATACGATGACGAAGGCAACGAAGCACCTAGCACGTTTAGATCCAAAGAAGATGCACAAGCTGAGCTCGATGACTTCTTTTATCAATGCGAGCAAGCTGTAAAAGATGGCAACATGGAAGACGTTCCAGATCGAGAAGACTTTCAGATCGTGAAAGTAGAGTGATGGAACAACTTTTATTTTTTATTTTTGTGATCTTTTATATAATAATCTGTGATAAAATCTAGTTTTTAAACCACCACTAAAAAGGAAAATATATGAAAACAAAACCAACGATACCTTACGCTGAGTTACTCAACGAAGCTATAAACAAAGAAGGCGTGCTATCAGACTGCTATTCACGCTTCCATAATTTCAGCATCGGCAATCAACTATGGGCGTGGCTTCAAGCTAAAGAAAAGAAGCTCGAGCTCGGTGCAATCGCAACCATGAAGCAATGGAACGAACTCGGTCGCAAGGTTAAAAAGGGTTCAGAAGCTATCTATCTTACAATGCCATTGACGCTTAATAGAAAAGACAGCAACGGCAAAAAGACCGAAGAGACCTACCGCATCTTCGTTCCAAAAAAGAACTGGTTTTTACTATCTCAAACAGAAGGCGATGACTACACACCGCAAACAAAGATCGCTGAGTGGGACAAAGATAAAGCCCTAGCTGAACTAAAAATTGAAGAGATCGACTACGATATGGCCGATGGCAATTGTCAGGGCTATGCAGTGGCACGCAAGGTGGCAATCAATCCAATTGCAGTGCTACCACACAAAACACTCTTCCATGAGATCGCGCACGTTGTATTAGGTCACACCCTCGAGCACACGATGGCTGACTCTGAGATCACACCACGCGATATTCGTGAGGTCGAAGCTGAGTCAGTTGCTTACATCCTATGCTCAGTGCTAGGTCTTAAAGGACTCGTTGAATCACGCGGTTATATCCAATCATGGCTCAAAGATCAGACCATCGACGATAAAACAGCGCAACGTATATTTTCAACAGCAAACAAAATTTTAAACGCAGGGAAGGATACACAAAATGCTTAAAGATACTTACCTAACGCGCGAAGAGTTAAAGCGCAAACATCGCACAGACATGATTTTATATACCGCAACAGCCTTCGTGCTTGGATTCACAAGCGCGATGGCTTTTTTTATGCATCATCTATTTAAGGTGATGCCATGAACCGAGACAACATGAAGCAATCAAAAGAATACGACGACTTTGATTTCGATTATGATATCAAGCATAAAATTGATCACAAGCCAGTTGATATACCTATTTGGATCGCTATCGTGATCATCTCATTAATTTTATTTTACTTTGGAGTATTTAAATGACAGCCATGAAATTAGAACTTACCATCGATGCAGATCAATCAGACGCTATCTTCGTGCACATCGCTAAAGAACGTTACGAGCTTCTACAGAACGACAAAATAAAATGGGCTGATGAACCCCTCATCGATGAGACGATCGAAGCGTATAAGCTCATTCTGCAAGACTCAATGACCGAGAAAGACTTCAAGACCTACATGCATTCAATCGCAAAGAAGGTTAAAAAGTATGATTCCAAAAGAATGACCGATGCAAATAACGGACTATAAAATACCGCACAAATTTGAGCTACAGGATGAAGACGGCGTCTCAATACGTCGTTTTCATTCACGTATCCAAGCTGAAAGATTTTTAACTGAGGGCTACAAGCTCATAAGACTCAAAATAACTCCACCACCAAGTGATTATTCAATTGCATTATCATTTTGTGGGGAGTCACCTTTTTGAACGAAGATCAATACGAATCACACTCAGACATCCTGTCTGACTATTTAAAATCATTATTTGGCATTGAGCCACTCACTACAGAAGAAGAGC
>Ga0208379_1000065_pt1 | contig 50159 bp, 50 predicted proteins | sample CryBogCBE02Aug07_FD_184559 | JGI IMG/M metagenome (GOLD analysis project Ga0208379, IMG submission 184559) | Freshwater microbial communities from Crystal Bog, Wisconsin, USA - CBE02Aug07 (SPAdes) | ecosystem: Environmental > Aquatic > Freshwater > Lake | place: Crystal Bog, Wisconsin, USA... | reverse complement strand
GTCGTTGATTCTGTCAGCACTAACTACCTCGGTATCGGTTCTAGTAATACTCTCGGAATTAACCTAGGAAGCAGCACTATTAATACTACAGTCTATGGCAACTTACTACTTGGTGGTTCATCTTCTAACTTGGATGTAGCCTCTGCGGGAACACTCAATATTGGGACGAGTAAGGCGACAGCGACAAATATTTTTGGTGGCGGGGGCAGTCTTATTATGAACAATCTTGCGGCAACGCTTTCTGGGGGGACTGGGCTTTATGGGAATAGTGGTGGATCTGTTACTATTCAGGGAGGGAACTCATTTTTGGGTATGAATTCCGGTGGATCGATAAATATTATTAGTGGAGGAGGGGGCTATTATGGCGGGGCGCCTGGGAATGTCACGCTTGATGTCGGTCCGCCTTACGCATCCGCTTATAGTGTAGGAACTATAAATATAGGCAAGAATAACCCAGGATTAATTTATATAGGTGGTGCGTCAAGTTCAGGATATAATGGATCTCTCATAGGAAGCTCAGTTACAATTTCTGGAGATAACGTAACAGCAGCAATTACAGGTGTTACTGGCCAAGCTATTGCTACTGGTGGAGCTGTTACTATTCAGGGTGGAGCAGGGTCGGCATCAGGAGCTTCGAATTCAATTCCATCTGGTATTGGGGGAAATCTAAATCTTTATGGGGGCTCTGGTACGTCAACCGGCGGTTCAATAAATCAAAGCGGAACGGGTGGAAATGTCTTATTATATGGCGGAGCCGCAGCAGCAGGAAATGCAAATGGAAACGCAAATGGAGGATTTGTTTTCATTGATAGTGGTGCAGCATCAGGTTCCGGTACTAATTCTAATGGATCTATATGTATAGGTAACGGCGTTTCAGCCACACCTAGCTGTTCAACTACTGGTAATGCTGCTGCTATTTCGATTGGCAATACTACATCAACAATTGCACTCCAAAGTAAAAATATTAACCTTTCTACGGCTGGAGTATTGCAACTAGCCGGAGCACAGGCTGCAGATATAACCACACCAGCATTAGTGACAAACGGTATATTGCCGGCTAACGCTATTACGATTCAACCTGGATATACATCAACCACCCCGATTACTGGTACTGGAAATGTCCCAAATGGTGCTGCAGTAAATATTACGGGTGGAGGTAATTCAACGGGATTCAATATAGGAGGGAATGTTGTTCTGCAGGGTGGGACAGGCTGGAACGGGGGCAGTGTTAATATTTATGGAGGATTTGGGTTTGGTCCAAGCATCGCAGGATCCGTAAACATTGGAAATAGTTCATCTACTGTTACTACAAATCTTCAAAATTACTCAGGCAATTACGCAACACTAAGCTCAAATTATGCTCCCAATAACCCAACAGTAGATAATTTCAGTAATTCAACGCTATGGACTGCGGCGGCAACTGGTTGGACTACTGCTACAACAACTGCCACCCACACTTCAGGGCAAACAACTGCTTTTTCTGCCATAAGTTATAATAATTATTTAAACTCCGCAACTGTTTATGTGACTCAACAGAACGGTACTACCCCTAATGGTACTTCTGGAACTACCGTTAAAGGTGTAGGTACTTCATTTAATGCAAATATGGTAGGATCACAGATTCTAATAAACGGTTACTTGGAAAGAATTACCGGTTTTACTTCAAGTACTGTGATTACGGTTGATACGTCTAATAATTTTCAGGTCACTTATTTTGGCAAGCCAACCTTTAACGTAAATCCAATCGGCGCTCCACCTATTGGTTACTATAGTGTCACGTTTACTATAAGTGGGAACACCAATGGAGGTGGAATATCTGTAAGCCTGGGTAATGCAACATCGCCAGTTATCTATGACCAAAATGGTACCGAAACGGTAGCACTTGCTAATACATCTGGCGCATCTCCGCTTACTTTTACACCTACTGGAACTGGCACATTTAATGGCGCCATATCAGCGGTGTCAGTGTATAGCATTTCTAGCATGGTGCCAGTATTAAATATTGAAAATAGCTCAGGTGTTTCAAATATTCAAGTTACGGCAAGTTCAAGTACAAGTAACCTTTTCATTGGATATGGATCAGGGCAGCTGAATCAGAGTGGTATAGGGAATACATCGCTTGGCTCTAATGCATTAACGTATAACTTCACTGGTTTCAACAATACTGCAGTTGGGTATGCATCGTTGCAGCAAAATACAAATGGTTACGATAATAGCGCGGTAGGCGGATTATCCTTACAAAATAATACAGGAGGTATTTATAATACTGCACAAGGTTATCAGTCGCTACAAATTAATACGACTGGATCATATAATACTTCAATTGGTGCCAACGCCCTACAGCTCAACACCACTGGAACTAATAATACGGCTAATGGCTATCAGGCGCTTCAGGCCAACACCACCGGCGCCGGCAACAGTGCTCTTGGCTATTATTCTGGCTATAGAAACGTAACCGGCATTAATAATACTGCAATAGGTTATTACTCTGGGTACCAAGGAACAGGTGGTTACGTTTCACAGAACTCCTCTATCGGTAATACGACTACCATTGGAGCTAACTCTGTGGCAATGGAAGGTAATAGCATTATTCTGGGAGGAATAAATGAATTTGCTGGAGCAGCAGTAACACAAGATCAGAATTATGTTGGAATTAATACTGCAGCTCCTTTAAATAATTTTAGTGTTTCGCCGCTTCAGGCAGTTACGGGACTTTCAGTTGTTACTATTGGAGCCGGTTCTGGAACGGTATCGGGTGGCGGCTTTTCTGCCTCTCAGGTCGGTAGTGAACTAATTATTAATCAAGCTGGCACGTATTCTACTGGAACTATAGCCCAAAGTAGCTTCACACTAACTGGTACTGGCACTTCCTGGACAAGTGACATGATAGGTGCAACTTTTACTTCTGGATCAATCACAGAAACGATAGTAAGTGTGACAAATGCAACAAGCGCTACGGTAAATGCAAATAATACTATAGCTGCGTCATCAAATTATTCTATGAGTATCGCTGCCTATAAAGGCTATATTACTAGCTTCACCAATTCTTCAACTGTTACTGTTTCTCCCGTTTCTCCTTATGCAATATCTTCAACTTCTGTAACAATAAATTACGCTGGTCTTCAAGTGACATCTGCAGGCCAAGTTGGAATTGGTACTCCTACGGTTGGGTCTGGTCAACAATTATCTGTATCAGGAACAAACGGTTCGGGTTATATCGCTGAAATCCAAAACTTGAGCACTGCAACTTCTGCTGGTGCACCAGGTTCTAGTTCCGACGGACTGATTATTGATTTAGGCACAGCTGCAGCTTCACGAACAACTGGTAACTATTTTGTTGCTTTTTCTTCTAGTGGCTCACTCGGAAGCCCGGGCACCGTTGCTGGTAAAATCCAGGGTGGAGCGAGTGCAGTCGCCTATACTACAACGGCAGCGGACTACTCTGAATACTTTAAGGCTAATTCTAATGATTTACCGCAACCAGGTGAACTGGTAATGCAAGATGTAAATAACAACCAGACAGTTGTCCGATCTGATGGCTTATCAACCAGTGTAGCAATCGTTGGAGTCGTAAGCTCTAATCCTGGGTTTATCGGTAATGGACCACTATGTAATGCAGATGATAAAAACTGTGATAGTGATTATGCAAAATATAATGTTGTGGTGGCCTTATCTGGTCAAGTTCCTGTTGATGTCAACGACTCGAATGGGTCAATCAATATAGGTGATCCTATCACTATGTCTGCTATTCCCGGCCAAGGCGCTAGGGCAATACACTCTGGATATATCATTGGTTATGCTGAGAGCGCATTATCGTCTGGAAGTGGTCAAATTCAAGTACTTATTCGACCGCAATACTACACTGTCGATCCATTAACCCCTGCTCAGCACATACAAGGTAGTGGACTAGCCATCAGTGGTGATGCCGCCATAGATGGAACGCTTACTATTAGTGGCAACCTCAACGCCTCAGGCCCCGTAGCTATATCCTCAACGCTAACTGTCACTGGTGATGCTACCTTTAGTGGTACTCTCACAGTTCAAAATATCTCCGTACAGAACATCACCATCAATGGTCATATCATTACAGCAGGGAATACTCCATCTGCAACTGTTGAAACTGCAGCTGGCACCGCCGATCCTTCTAATAACATTGCAGCACCTACCGTAACCATAGATGGTAACGATACTGCCGGAACTATCACCATAACTACAGGAGCAAACACAGCTTCAGGAACGCTTGCTAACATTACCTTCAATACCCCTTATGGAAAGGCACCAAGAGTAATGTTAAATGCCGACAATAGCGCAATGACAAATCTTAAGTATTTTAAGGCCAGTACTTCTACGGCGTTCACCATTCAAACTGTAGATAGCCCAACTCCCAACACTACCTACCAGTTAGACTATTTCATAGCACAGTAACCTGTGGATAATGAGCACATTATTTGTTCTTATATGCTTGCATTAAATATATTATTTTGGCATACTTAAATTACAAAAATAAACATAAGTGTTGAGAAAGCTACTGCCACAAAAGGCGGGCTACACATAAACAGTAAGTACCTCGCAGGCTTGTTGTTAAAAAAGTAGTAAATAGCAGTAATAATCGCTTCGTAAAAGAAGCGATTATTACTTTAAAAACATATTTCTAAGCTAGAACAAGTTTGAAGCAGATAAGAGGCAATTTATTTTTTAAAAAATACAACGCTTTTTTAAAAAATTAATATAAAACTTATATTTACTTTCATCTGTTAAAAATACTTTTCACAACAATAATAGTATAAAAAGCATACGCTTAATCCGTAGAACATTATGTTATGAATAATAAATCGTAAAATGGTAAAATTAGAGGGAATAAATATTGCAGGAACAGGGTATATGACAAGAGTGATATCAATCTTAAATCAAAAAGGGGGAGTCGGAAAAACAACGACTACTATTAACCTTGCCGCAGGACTTGCAAAAAAAGATTTCAAGATTTTAGTTATTGATCTCGACCCTCAGGGTAACGCCACTAGTGGGCTTGGGGTTGAAAAAATGGATATAGTGATGGGCACATATAATGCTCTACTCGAGAGTGTTCCTTTTGATCAAGTAACGATGGTGACATCATCGAAAAATATTAATCTTATACCTACTAATGCTGATTTAGCTGCCGCCGAGGTATCGCTATCTGGGGTAGAAAAAAGAGAGCTTAAATTAAAAAAGTTCTTAGTTAATAATTTAGGTGGCTATGATTACGTTATAATAGATTGCCCCCCGAGCCTCGGGCTCTTAACGGTTAACGCACTCGTTGCATCAACCGATGTTATTGTTCCCGTTCAAACAGAGTATTATGCGATGGAAGGGCTGAGTCAATTACTCCAGGTAGTCCAACAGATACAGACTGGCCTCAATCCAACGCTACAGATATTTGGCGTGCTATTAACTATGTATGATTCCCGAACATCCTTGAGTGAGCAAGTGCGAGCTGAAGTTGTTCGTGTATTTGGCGACATAGTGTTTTCTACAGTCATACCTCGTAATGTTCGTCTTGCAGAAGCGCCAAGTCATGGAAAATCGATTTTTGAATATGATAAATGGTCTAAAGGGTCAAAAGCTTACAAGGCTTTGACGAAGGAGGTTATACAACGTGGCAACTAATAAAGGCTTAGGCAAAGGCTTTGATATTCTAATGCCAAAAGGTTTTAGTGTATCCAATGTCACCGCAGGAAGTGACGAACGAATACACAAACTATCTATTGATACTATAGTTCCTAAGTCTGACCAGCCAAGAAAACATTTTGATCAACTACAGCTTGAACAACTTGCTAGGTCTATTTCTGCACAAGGAATTTTACAACCAATTGTTGTAGTAAAAAATGAACAAAATATGTATACAATAATTGCTGGTGAGCGTCGTTGGCGCGCTTCACAAATCGCAGGGCTTAATGAAATGCCTGCGATTGTTAGAGAGGCAAGCGACCATCAGCAACTGGAACTGGCACTTTTAGAGAATGTACAACGAGCTGATCTCAGCTCATTTGAGCAAGCGCTTACAGTAGTAAGGCTGCATGAGCAGTTTAATCAAAGTTACGAAGAGATAGCGCAAAGACTCGGTAAAGCGTATACATCTATTATTAATTTAGTAAGATTACTTGCATTACCTGAATATATACTTAAGGCCTTTGAGGATAGATTAGTTACCGAAGGACATGCGCGCTCGATACTTGCACTCCAAAAAAACCCTAAAGAACAAAAGAAATTGTTTGATCTTATAGTTAGTAAAGGCATTAGTGTTCGACAAGCAGAGCAATTTGTGGTTTCCGTAAAAAAGAATAATGAACAAGTAATCGATAAAACTGCTAAGAGTAAGATATCTGACAGTAAAATTAAAAAATCAGTGCTTCAAATTGAGAATATTCTTGGAGCTAAAACTCTTATTCAACATTCAAAAAGAGGCTCGGGTAAGCTTGTTATAAATTACAAGAACGAAGAAGAGCTGAATGCCATTTTAAATAAAATGAAAAATCTTAGTTAATAAGAAATACTTTTCAGGTTTTTAATTTTAAGGAGATTATTTAATTCTGTTGAATATGTCTTAAATGAGCTAAAGGGATAATAGCGCACCCATAGTCTACCGATTATATTTTGTACAGGGACTAGTCCAACACCAGTTCTTGAGTCTAGGGATCCGCCGGGCCCACGATTATCTCCACAAACAAATAGCTCATTTGCTCCTACAGTAATGTCGACGTTTCCGATCGTGGAAGCGAGTGTCGGGCCATAATCAGTGTTTGCGTCTGGATTGAACCCATTAGGATTTTGAGCGTTATACACAGTAATTTTGCCATTATTTACTACTACTGTGTCTCCTGGTAGTCCAATAACTCTTTTTATAAGTTGTGTGCTAGGATCGCTTGGTTTTTTAAAAACGATAATCTCATGTCTTGAAGGAATGTATGTTTTACCGATCATTCCATCAAAGCTTTTGGGTAATTTTAGTATAAAAACTCTGTCGCCATTTTGTAGAGTTGGCGTCATGCTTGTTCCGTCAACGATGTAGCTCTGAAAAACAAAAATTATCATAAAAAGAGCAAAAAGTGGGGCGAGGATAAATAGTAAAATAGTATAAATACCATTTTTTTTATCTTTGGATTGTTCCTTGGTTTCTTTTTTATGATCTGTAATGTGCTCTGCGTGCTTATGATCAACTATTTTTTTTTCTTCTTCCTGCATATACCCAATTGTACACGAAAGGAGGACATTTTCCATAAACATTGGTAAAATAAAGTGGCAGTTTATTATGAAAAAACAACAAAACAGCCATAAAAATAATAAGAACATACCTGGGCATCGACAATCTCATTTTGGGACTTACGGTACCCGACAGCCAGTGACAGGGTCAGATCACAAAAAAAATATTCACGACAAAGTTGATAATTTTGTAAGGGAAGATGGTTTCAGAAGAAGAACTGTGAAGGGCATAGAGCAACATATAGTTCCACAAAAGGTTGTCGTTAAGAACAAAAAAAGGAGCGCTCACTTTGTATTAAAAAAACCAAAGATTATATTAGTATCTATTCTTTTTCTGATTCTTCTTCTTATTGTTCTAATTAATTTATGACGAGCATTTTAATTTAAGCTTATAAAATGTATTATTGATTAGAAATTAAGTTATTAATTTAATTCAAACATAATGAAGAAAATTTTTTATAAAATTAAACCCGCTTCTGGAATCGCCAATGCACTCCATTTAGGTCTTAATACTTTTTTGCCTATCGCGATGCTTATCTTAATTCGCTTGAATTTTGAATATGTGGCAGTGATTCTTATTGGTCTATCAAAATGGAGAATGTTTTCCGTAAAGCCGCGCTACTGGGTGGCGATCGTCAGAAGCAATTTGGTAGATATATTTATAGGATTATCCACAGTAGCGTTCATGAGCGGAACAAGTAGATTAGTTACTCAGCTAGTATGGATGATATTTTATATTACTTGGCTTGTGTGGTTAAAACAGAAATCTAATCCGGTTGCAGTAATGAGTCAGGCCCTAGTGTCGCAGGCTGTTACATTAGTTGCCTTTTATCGTTCATTTCCAAGCGCCTCTTTAATAACCATCGTTCTCGTTACATGGATCATTTGTTATGCAGCCTCACGACATTTCTTAGGTGCATTTGATGAACCAATGATAAAAGTTATGAGTGAAATATGGGCTTGGTTTGGTGGAGTTATGGCATGGATTTTAGGCCACTGGGTTATACAGTATTTCCAATTTCCTCAAATCGCCATTCTTTTAACTATTTTAGGATATGGCATTGCAACGCTTTACTACCTTGATCACAATGAAAGACTTAAACCAGTGTTGAAGAATCAACTTATCGGCCTTATGGCAGTAGTCGTCTTTATAATTATCATCGTAGGCGACTGGCAAGATAAGTCTATTTAATTTTTTTAAATACGCTCACGAGACCCTCTTGGGCAATTGCTTTAAAACCATTTTTATTCGCTAATAAGTTAATGTTTTTTTGTTGCGAAACAAGTGATTCAAGAAATAAAAACGAATCTTTTTTAAATGAACTCTTGAAGAGATTGCGATAAAGATTAAGGCCATCTTTACCTGAAAAAATAGCAACTTGGGGCTCTTTTTTTACCTCGTTAAGAACAGGAAGTTTCGTAGGGACGTAGGGAAGATTAGCGATTACAATATCAAAATTATTATCAATTGAATTAAAAAGATTGGATTTTTTAAAATTTATTTCTACCCCTATTCTTTTTGCGTTATACCGAGCAACTTTTAACGCTTTTTTCGAAATATCAGTTGCAGTTACATCCCAGTCGGGATGCAGGGATTTGACTGTAACAGCAAGGATACCGCTGCCTGTACCGAGATCAATTAATTTTTGTTTTTTTTCAAAAGATAGCTTTTCAAGTAACGATATGAAACTTTCTGTCTCTGGACGAGGAATTAACACATTATTATTTACATAAAACTCCCTACCATAAAACTCTTTCTTATTAACCAAATAAGCAATAGGGGTATGTCGCAATCTTTTTTTGAGTAGTTTTTCAAGTTTATTAATTTGAAATCTATCTAGTAGTGTTTCTGGATAGGTTAAAATCGTTTCTATATTTTTTTTTACTACATGTTCGAGTAATAATATGGCATCTAGATTTGCAGAAGGGATACCTGCTTTCGTGAGTTTTTTTCTTGCCTCTAAAAGCCACTCGTTATAATTTTTTTTATTCAGTTTCATTAATAAGATGCTTATCATAGTCCTGTAGGGCATCGAACAAATCTTGAATATCCCCAGTTAACGCAGCTGGAATATTAGAGCGGGAGAAGCCAATTCTGTGATCAGTAATCCTATCCTGAGGGAAGTTATATGTCCTAATCTTTTCACTTCTATCACCGCTCCCAATAAGTTTTCTACGAGATTCGCTCATATTTTTTTGCTCTTCATCAATCTTCATTTGAAGTAATCGCGCTCGAAGTACACCCATAGCTTTATCCTTATTTTTTAGCTGGGATTTCTCATCTTGGCAGGTAACTACGAGCCCAGAAGGGATGTGGGTAATTCTTACGGCACTATCAGTAGTGTTTACGCTTTGCCCGCCATGCCCGCTGGCTCTATAAACATCTACGCGTAAATCAGATTGATTAATTTCAACATCAGTTTCCTCTGCTTCTGGTAAAACGGCGACAGTAATGGTGCTTGTGTGAATTCTTCCTTGGCTTTCAGTTGAAGGCACGCGTTGCACTCTATGAACACCAGCTTCGAATTTGAAAGTCTTATAGGCATCATCGCCCCTGATAACAAAAATAATTTCTTTAAATCCTCCAACTTCACTAGCAGTTTCACTAATTAGCTCTATTTTGAAGTTGTGAAGTTCGGCGTAGCGACTGTACATACGAAAGACTTCACCGCTAAAAATACTTGACTCATCACCACCAGCGCCAGCTCTAATTTCAATGATTGCATCCTTATTATTGTTTGGGTCGCTCGGGGTTAGTGCTTCATTTAGTTGCTCAGCACTAATTTGAATATGTTCTTCAAGTTCTTTGATTTCCAGTTGGGCTAATTCATCTAACTCTTTGTCGCCACCGATCATAGACTGAGCACCAATTAATTGATGTTTCATAATTTCTATTTTTTTTGAAATAGCGAGTGTATTTTCTATAAAGTTTTTTCGTTTAGCAAGTTTAGGGTAGTTAGGGCTACTAAAAATTGAAGGATCAGATAAAGAAACCTCTATCTCTTGTAATTCTTGTGCGAGTGCCTGTAACTTGCTTTCCATATCTTCATTGTACCTTTTTTACTAAAACAGCACAGTTAAACTGTGCTGCAAAAGTCGATTTAAATTTCTTAAACTGTTTGTTCTTGTTTTTCTTTTTTAACAGATGCTTTTTTAGTCTTAGGCTTGAGTTGTTTTGCTGCTTTGGCTTTAGCTCCAGCTTCTGCGCGAGCCTTAAATCTATCAACTCGACCTTCCATGTCAAGAAGCTTTTCTTGGCCCGTAAAGAAGGGGTGTGTACTGCTACTAATATGTACTTTAACAAGAGGGTATTCGTTACCGTCTTCCCATTTGGTGGTTTCTTCTGATTTGATTGTAGATTTTGTTAAAACTCTGAAGCCATTGCCGAGATCTTCAAAAACTACTGGTCTGTAATCTGATGGATGAATTTCTTTTTTCACTATAAATCCTTATGCTCATTTAGGTTATTTTGAAACTCTGGTTAGCGACGAGCAATCGCAGTCAGTTTTTATTGTCTCATTTGATCCTAATTATACATTGGAATCTCTTTATCGTCAATCATATAACAGAGTAGACAAAACAAGTTCAATCTGTTACTATTTACTTACAAAATAATTTTAATGAATCAACCTTCTATGTTTATCCTCCCCGCTTGGGGCAAAAAATAGAAGGCGAAGGGAGAAAAAGGATAATGGCTAGTACAAAAGTAGATATAAAGGCGCTGCTTGAAGCAGGAGCTCATTTTGGCCACAAGACAAGTCGATGGCATCCAAAAATGGCACCGTTTATTCACAGCAAAAGAGGTGAAAACCACATTATTAATCTTGAGAAAACTGTTGAACAGTTTGACGAAGCACTTGGTTTTCTAGAAGAGATTGTAGCGCGAGGTCAGCAGGTTCTTTTTGTTGGTACTAAGAGACAGGCAAAAGATGTTTTAAGGGAAGCTGCAATAGCAGTCAATCAACCGTACGTAGTTGAGCGATGGCTCGGCGGTATGTTGACTAATTCATATCAACTATTAATGTTCATAAAGAAGTTAAAGGATCTTGAAGCTAAGATGGCTTCTGGTGAACTTTCAGCAAAATACAATAAGCTCGAAGTGCAGCGGTTCCAAGAACAAATTGACGAAATGAACGTCATCTTCGGTGGTATAAAAGAATTACAAGGTCGCCCTGGCGCTTTGTTTGTTGTCGATATCCTTGAGGAAGATAATGCCGTTAAAGAAGCGATACGCTTAGGAATTCCCATTGTTGCCCTCGTCGATACTAATGCCGACCCAAGCAAGATTACTTATCCAATTGCTTGTAATGATGATGCTATTCGAACTATCGCATTAGCGTGCCAATACGTGAATACTGCAGTTCAATCAGGAAAAGAACGACGTGCTAAAAAAGCTGAAACATCAGAAGTTAGTAAAAAAGCTGAAGTAAAAAAATAATAAAAAAGGAATTTAGAATTATGAAAATAGATTTAGAAACTATCAAGAGGCTGAGAGAGCTAACCGGAGTGGGTATAACTGATGCTAAACAGGCACTGGTAGATACAGATGGTGATTTTGACAAAGCGCTTGAAGCGATGCGAAAAAAAGGTATGACTAAGGCTGACAAGCGCGGTGAAAGAGAGGCTCGGAGTGGAGTCATTGGGAGTTATGTTCATGATAGTCGAATTGGTGTGCTTGTTGAGGTCAACTGCGAAACAGACTTTGTTGCACGGAACGAAAAGTTCACAGAGCTCGTAAAAGATATTTCAATGCATATTGCTGCAAGCGCCCCTGAATTTATTTCTCAAGAAAATGTCCCAAAAGAAGTAGTATCTTCACTTAAGAAAGAATTTGAGGAAAAAGTAGCAAAAGATGGAAAACCCGCAAAAATGATTCCACAAATCGTTGAAGGTATGCTTGCAAAAGCACTTGCTGAACGATGTCTTCTGGATCAACCTTTCATTAAGAATCAAGAAGTTAGTGTCGGTGATTACATTAAAAACAATATTGCTATTTTGGGTGAAAATATTGTAGTCAAGCGATTTAATCGTATGGCACTTGGTGAAGTACTCTAAACTTTTTAAATAATAAAAAAATATCTACATAAAACGAGCGTCTGCTCGTTTTATTGTTGTATACTGACTAGTAGTAAAAAGGGAAATTATGAACCAGAGTCAAATTATTGATGGATCAAAAGCAAAGTTTTCAAACGTCGTAAGTCATTTCACTGAAGATTTGAAAAAAATTAGAACTGGAAGGGCTCATCCAAGTCAGTTAGATAGTGTTATAGTGGTTGCCTATGGAACTCAAATGCCTCTTAATCAGTTGGCCACCATAACAACCCCAGAAGCTCAATTACTGCAGGTAAGTCCATTTGACCCCACAAATCTCTCGATCATTTCAGACACTATTAGAAATAACCCTTCACTAGGAATGAATCCTAGTGATGATGGAAGAATTATTAGAATTCCTATACCACCCCTTACAACTGAAAGAAGACAGGAAATTGTTAAGCAACTAAAAGAAAAAATCGAGAATGCATTAATTTCTTGTAGAGGTATTCGTCACGAGACTCTGGATTCATTGAAAGAAATGAAAAATGATAAGCAAATAAGTGAAGATGATTTAACTCGAAGCACTAAGCAGGTTGAGGATTTAATGGCTAAAACAAAAAATGAAATTGAGGCTATTGCGAAAATCAAAGAACAAGAAATAATGACCATTTAATTTATATGCAGCAAGAATCCTCCGATAATCTTCCTAATCATGTTGGCATCATAATGGATGGAAACAGAAGATGGGCAAAAAAAAATAACCTACCGACCCTTGAGGGCCATCGGAAAGGTTTTAGTATTTTGCAATCAATAGGTGACTATGCACTAGATAAGGGTATAAAAAATTTAACAGTGTACGCTTTCTCGACAGAAAACTGGTCAAGAGATAAAGATGAGGTCGCCTTCATTTTTGCTTTTTTGAGTAAAATGCTAAAAAATGAAATAAAAAAATTTCACAAAAGAGGTGTTCGTTTTAATTGGTTGGGAACAACTGAAAAAATGAATAGTAAAATTGTTAAACAGCTTAGGGATGCTGAAGAGCTTACTAAAAATAATACAAACGGTAGCTTTAATTTATGCGTTAACTATGGCGGACATACCGAAATTGTTGAATCCGTAAATAAGATTATAAAGCTCGGCGAAAAGGTGACTATTGAAAGTATTACTAGTGCATTGTATGGTGCAGATAATGTACCTCCACTTGATCTAGTGATACGTACATCGGGTGAGCAGAGAATTAGCAATTTCATGTTATGGCGAATTGCCTACAGCGAGCTATATTTCACTGAACTGTTTTGGCCAGATTTTAAGATTGCTGATTTAGATGATGCGATAGATTTTTATAACTCGCGTCAAAGAAGATACGGTAAATAGGGGGATGATGTAGATGTTTTTAATTATAACGGGGATTATTCTTTTTATTTTTCTCATAATTGTGCATGAATATGGGCATTTTTTGGTTGCCAAAAGAAATGGTGTTGATGTTGAGGAATTTGGAATTGGTTTTCCTCCAAAAATATGGGGGAAGAGGCTTGGGAAGGGTATTTTCGAGGGTTATTATACGATTAATTTGCTTCCACTGGGAGGTTTCGTAAAACTAAAAGGTGAAAATGGAGAAGACAACGAAAAAGGTAGCTTTAAACTCGCGTCTAGTAAAGCAAAATTAAAAATAATGTTGGCCGGCGTTGCTATGAACTTAGTCGCAGCATTTATAATTCTCACCATTGTTGCCTTTTTTGGGATGCCAAAATTAATAAATAACCAGTTTACGGTTGCCAGTGACACTAAGGTGTCCAAATCGGAGGCTCTGATTAATTTTATTGATAAAGGGTCTCCTGCTGATAAGGCGGGTTTAAAAATATCTGATAATATTAAATCTCTCAATGGAACATCAGTTGCTTCTCAAGATCAGCTCAGAGTACTTACTAAAACAAATGCAGGTAAAACGGTTGATATTACCTTTATACGAAAAGGAACGTTAATCACGTCAAAGGTCCAACTTTTGTCTGCTCAGACAGTGGCAGATAGCCTTAAATCAAATAACCCAAAAGGATACCTAGGAATAGAAACTACTGACTATACGCTGGTAAAATCCACTTGGTCATCTCCGATTGTTGCAATCGGATTGTCACTTCAGATTATTAAACTAACAATTGTTGGGCTCGGAACGACATTAGCACATCTAGGTTCTTCCATTGGATTATTTGTGATTGGTCACGGAACCCAAGCAAAGAGTCAAGCGAGTCAAGCAAGCCAAAATGTGACAGGACCAATTGGTGTATACGCATTACTTAGTAGAGGGTCCGTACTTGGCTATCAATTTATATTATTCATCGTAGGCTTGTTAAGCCTGACGCTCGCGATAATGAATGCACTTCCTATTCCTGCCCTTGATGGAGGCAGAGCTTTTTTGCTAGTGCTCTTTAAAATTATTAAAAAACCTCTTCTTCCAAAAACTGAAGACAGAATACATGGGACAGGTTTTGCGATTTTGATGATTCTTTTTGTTGTGATTGCAATTGTGGATATTAAGAGATTTTATTAGAGATTAAAGATGCAAGAAGTGGGAATCGAGCAGTTAAAAAACAAAAAAGTTGGCTGGGGGCCGACAGCAGCCATATTCATCACGATTGCAGCCTATATTTTTTCTCAACTTATTTTAATAATTCCTCTATATTTGATAAGCAAAATACATTCAGATAATTCAATCAAGTTTTCAGATTATATCGATAATTCTCCATGGATAGGGTTGTTATTGACGGGATTTTCTGCCCTAGGTCTTTTATCTGTAATAATCATATTTCTTAAAAAAAGAAAAAGTAGTCTTCGAGATTTAGGTTTCAAGAAAATAAAATTTAGTGATTTTGGCTGGCTACTTTTGGCTATAATTAGCTACATTTTTATTGTCGCCATAGTGCTTTATGTGGCTTCATTTATTCCTGGGTTTAATTCAAACCAAAAACAGGATGTTGGGTACGCTGCCGCGGCAGGTTGGCAAATTGGCCTTGCGTTCATTGGTCTGGTTATCGTACCACCAATTGCTGAAGAAATTGTATTTCGTGGTTTTTTATATAAGGGACTTTCATCCAAATGGCCTAAAATTTTTTCCGCGCTGCTTACAAGTTTTATATTTGCGCTGTTTCACTTTCAATGGAATGTCAGTGTAGACGTATTTGTTCTCTCGCTCGTTTTGATAGCACTTTTAGAAAAAACAAAAAATCTTTGGATGTGTGTCTTTCTGCACGCTGCAAAAAATTTTATAGCCTTCGCAACAATCTTTTTATTTGCGACAAGGTAACTGTTACAATTTATTAATGAAAGCAACACAACTCTTTACCCATACCACTAAAGAAATTCCTTCAGACGAAACTTCAAAAAATGCTCAGCTACTATTAAGAGCTGGATTTATTTCCAAAGAAATGGCAGGGGTGTACGCCTATCTTCCGCTTGGCCTCAGAGTTATTGAGAAAATAAAAGCAATCGTTAGGGAAGAGATGAATGCAATCGACGGTCAAGAAATAATAATGACCTCATTGCAACAAAAGGAATTGTGGGAAAAGACAGATCGCTGGGATGACGAAAAAGTAGACATTTGGTTCAAATCTGCTCTTAAAAATGGAACTGAAGTAGGACTTGGTTGGTCTCATGAAGAACAGATAACAAATATGATGCGAAACTTTGTACATAGCTACAAAGATCTTCCTCAATCTATGTATCAATTCCAAACCAAACTTCGTAACGAACTAAGGGCTAAAAGTGGCATAATGCGAGGCCGGGAATTCGTAATGAAGGACATGTATACTTATGCCAATTCTGATGAAGAGCATCAAAAAATCTATGATAAGGTTACGCAAGCTTATTTGAAAATTTTTGATAGATTAGGGGTTGGTGGCAAAACGTATCTCACATACGCTTCAGGCGGTGCTTTCACGGAATTTAGCCATGAATTTCAGACTATTACAGACGCGGGAGAGGATATTGTGTATCTCGATGAAAGCAAAAAATTAGCTATAAACGAAGAAGTATATAACGACGAAATTATTTCTCGATTATCACTCAATAAGAAAACCCTAAAAAAGGTAAAAACTGCTGAAGTAGGAAATATATTTAGTTTCGGAACAGCCAAGTCCAAACAACTTGATTTAAAATTTACTAACAAAGAAGGTAAAGAAGAGTACGTCGTACTTGGATCATACGGAATAGGCATCACGAGACTTATGGGAGTTATTGTAGAATTATTCTCAGACGAGAAGGGAATGGTGTGGCCTGAATCAATAGCACCATATAAAGTATATCTAGCCCAGTTAGGTCAGGATAAGGTGGTCCTAGACGCTGCAAAGCGGCTTTACGATATATTGATCAAGAATAATGTTGAAGTATTTTGGGACGATAGAGATGCTCGTCCAGGTGAGAAATTTAGTGATGCTGACTTATATGGCTTTCCTTACAGAATAGTAATTAGTCAAAATACTACTAAGGCTAATGAGTATGAAGTTAAAAGACGAGATCAGCAAGAAGTAAATAATCTTACCATCGATGAACTCCTAAACTTACTGGCAAGATAAGCTCAATTGAAGTATACTTACAATCAAGTTATTGAGATGGGGATATAACCAAATTATTCAAGAGGAAATTATGAAGAAATTATTTAAATTAACGCAAGACGGTATCGATGAACTTAGGCTTGAAATGGAAAAGCTGATATCTGAGCGCGGTGCAATTACTGAAAGAATTAGATCCGCCAGAGAGCTTGGTGATCTGAGCGAAAACGCTGAATACGCATCAGCGAGATCAGAACAAGAACGAAACGAAAACAGAATCACGGATATTGACCATATTTTATTGAACGTAGAACTTATTAAAGCACCAAAAAATGGAAAACTAGTCGGTTTGGGCTCAACTGTTTCGCTTAGTGTTGGCAGTAAGACCAAAAAATTTCAAATAGTTGGAACGGTTGAGGCAGACCCTATGAATGGTAAAATTAGCGATGAATCACCAATTGGTAAGGCCCTGATTGGAAAAAAAGTAGGTGAAAAAGTAGAGATTGTTACTCCGGCTGAAACAAGTTTCTACACCATAGACTCAATAAGCTAGACAGTTAACAATAAAGAGATATCTAGAGGAATAGCGCAAAATGGCTACATTAAAAGAACTAAGAGATGAAAGACTGCGAAAGCTTCAAGAGCTTAGAGCATTAGGCATTAATCCATACCCATCAGATACTCACCGTAGCAATATGGCTGGTGATGTAGCGCAACATTTTGAGCAATTCAAAGATAAAACTGTTTCTTTAGCAGGTAGAATTCTATCTATAAGAAAATTTGGCAAGATTGCATTCATTGTTCTTAAAGATGCAAGTGGTCAAATTCAGCTTTTTCTTAAAGACGGCATAGTGGAAAAACTTGATAGCAAAAAGGGTATTGTAGGCCTTGAAGAACTGCACTTACTTGATTCGGGGGATTTTCTTCAAGCTGAGGGGAAAGTAATTAAGACCCAAACAGGCGAAATTTCTATTGAAGTAACAGAATTAAGGCTACTTGTTAAAACACTGCGACCTCTGCCTACAAAAGTAGAAGGGTTTACAAATAAAGAAGAGCGCCTCAGAAGACGATATATCGACACAAACATTAATCAAGATGTATACGATAGATTCATTAGACGAAGTGTTTTTTGGCAAGCAACAAGAGATTTTTTGAATAAAAACGGGTTTGTAGAAATAAATATTCCTGTTCTTGAACACACAACAGGTGGCGCTGACGCAAATCCTTTTGTCACAAATATGGCAGCACTTGATCAAGATTTCTACCTTCGCATTAGCCAAGAATTGCCCCTCAAGCGATTACTGGGTGGCGGTTATGAGAAAGTGTATGACATTGGCCCTCGTTTTCGAAATGAAAACTACAGCGATGAGCACCTACCCGAGCATATAGCAATGGAGTGGTACTGGGCGTATGCCGACTGGCGCGACGGCATGAAATTCATGACTGAACTGTACCGATATGTTATTGAAAAAACATTTGGAACACTTAAGTTTAAAAAAGGCTCTTTTGACATAGATCTATCAAAAGATTGGAAAGAACTCGATTACGCTACGGTGATAGAAGAGAATTATGGTTTAGACGTTTTTGGTTGCACGATAGAAGAAGTTAAAGCTGCACTTAAAAAACATAAGCTCGAGGTTGAAAAGACTGATAATATAGCGCGAGGAATAGATAAACTATGGAAGAATCTTCGTAAAGATATCGCTGGTCCTGTCTGGCTCATTAATACACCAAAGTTCATAAGCCCTTTAAGTAAGGTAAATCTAGATAATGAAAACACTGTGCAGCGTTTTCAACCCATTATCGCAGGATCAGAGCTTGGTAATGGTTTTAGTGAACTCAACGACCCTATTGATCAGCTTGAGCGATTCATGGAGCAACAGGGAATGCGTGATGCAGGAGACGAAGAGGCGATGATGCTTGATATTGATTTTGTCGAGATGCTTGAATATGGGATGCCGCCAGCGTGTGGTTGGGGGTATACTGAGCGAGTATTTTGGGTTCTTGAAGGAGTAAGCGCGCGCGAAGGAGTGCCGTTTCCGCAGATGCGCCATGAAATAGATGCTACAACAAAAACTATTTATCCTGAAATCTTTAAGAAATTACGTAAAGATTAATGCGCCTTCATAGATTTTATCTTCCAAACACAAGTGATGCTAAAGATCAAAATCTTGGAGCTAAATCTCTATGGGTGCATGAAAGTGGACTATTGGCGCAATGGCAAAAAGTTCTAAGATATAAAGAAGGTCAAGAACTTGTCTTGTTTGATGACGAGCGAGAGTGCCTTTATAGAATTGCGTCCATCTCCAAGAATGACAGTGTCCATCTTGAATATGTAACTGAATATGAAAGAAAATTTCCTCGAAAAAAAATCTATCTATTTTGGTCAGTTTTGAAAAAAGACAAAAATGATTGGGTGCTTCAAAAGGCTACTGAACTAGGAGTAACAAACTTCATTCCACTTAATTGTGAACGAACCGAAAAGCAGAATTTTAATTTTGAGCGAGCCATCAAGATTATCATTGAAGCTTCAGAGCAATGCGGTCGCAGTGATATTCCAAGACTTCGTGAACCAATAACCTTGGGGGAATCATTCAAAGAATACGAATCAATTCAAAAGTTTATCCTTGAGGGTGATGGGAGTGCTACCGAACTCTTTAAAGATTATACTGAACTTGGACTCTATATTGGTCCTGAAGGGGGTTGGTCGCCGGATGAGAAAAAACTTTTTGAACAGTCTGGTATAAAGAAAATTTCCTTAAGTCAATTTACTTTACGGGCTGAAACGGCAGCAATCGCAGCAGTTTCAGCAGCCTTTTTGGCTTAGCTGTTACAATACGTTATATGGCATACGCAAGATCCTTACCTTATGTACCTGGGCAAAAAAATGCTTTTGATCTTAGTAGAAGTAAGATAGAGCTTTTTATGCAGTGTAAGCGCTGCTTTTGGCTTGATACAAGATTAAAGATAAAGCGACCTGACGGTCCTCCATTTCAAATCAACAAATTGATTGATGAATTATTCAAAAAAGAATTCGATGGATATCGTTTGCTTAAAAAACCTCATCCAATAATGGTTAAAAACCATGTTGATGCGATACCGTTTGCCCATAAAGATTTAAATAAATGGCGTGAGAATTTTATTGGAATACGCTATTATCATAAACCTACAAATATAAATTTTTTTGGTGCCGTGGATGATATTTGGATTAACGCAAACGATGAGCTTATCGTTGTCGATTACAAGGCAACTGCAAAAAAAACTGATGTTTCACTTGATGCTGACTGGCAAATTACCTATAAACGCCAGCTTGAAATATATCAATGGCTCCTAAAGTCGAATGACTTTAAAGTAAGCACAACCGGATATTTTGTTTATGCGAACGGACTGTCTAATTTTGAAGAATTTAATGATACCCTTCATTTTAAAACCAAACTTATCCCGTATGAAGGCACTACTGATTGGATAGAGCAAGTTGTGCTCTCGATGAAAGAATGCCTTGAAGGAGATATCCCTGAAATTGGGAATAATATTATGGGGGGTGAATGTGCCTTTTGTGCTTATGCTCGAGGTAGAACTGAGTTAACTCTCAAATATTTAAAAAATAATCTTACCGTATAAATTGAACAAAATTGAGGGTATAATATAACTATGTTAGACATTCAATATATTCGTGAAAATGCAGAAAAGGTTGCCGAAAAAACAAAACAAAAAGGGATGAAAGCTGATATCAAAAAGCTCCTGAGTATCGATGAAAAAAGAAGAGAATTAATCCAAAAAACTGAGAAATTAAGGGAACTGAGAAATCAGCTACTTGCTTCGAACGATTCATCTACAAAGCCAACAGAAGAATTTATTACTAAAGGGAGAAAAATCCGCAAGGAAATTGAAGAAAGTGAAAGTTCACTTGAAGTTGTTGAAAAGGAGTACCAAGACCTTTTAGGTGAAATACCAAATATCATTCCCGATGACACGCCACTCGGTGGAGAAGAAGCCAATATAATGGTCAAACAATGGGGTGAGCCAACAAATAAGAGGACTATAGATCATCTTGAGTGGGCAGAGAATAAAAATCTTGTAGATTTTGAGAGAGGAACAAAAGTTGCAGGAAATAAATTCTACTTCCTAAAGGGAGATCTCGTTAGTCTTGAGTTAGCACTCTCACTGTACGTGATGGAAATTGCTAGAAAAAAAGGCTTTACTCCCATTACCGTTCCTCACATGGTTAATACAAGGACTATGAATGGAACAGGCTATCTTCCTCGTGGTGAAGAACGGCAAGTATACAAAATTGAGGGTGAAGATCTTAATTTAATAGCAACTGCTGAAATACCCATCACTGGCTATCATTCTGATGAAATACTAGATGAAGCGACATTACCACTTCTTTATGCAGGGATAAGTCCTGCTTATAGGATGGAGGCCGGTGCTTATGGAAAGCACAGTCGAGGCTTATATAGAGTTCATCAATTTAATAAAGTAGAACTTTACGTTTTTTGCCTACCATCTCAGAGTGAAGAGTGGCATCAAAAATTAATTGCTTTAGAAGAAGAGCTCTGCCAGAATCTTAACCTACCGTACCAATTAGTGAGAATTGCAGCAGGTGACTTAGGAGCACCCGCATATAAGAAGTTCGACATTGAATACTGGAGCCCAGTTGATCAATCTTATAAAGAATTGATGAGTTGTTCTAATATTACAGACTATCAAGCGAGGAGACTGAATATTAGATATCGTAATAAAAATAACAAGATAGAATATCTTCACACATTGAATGGAACTGCAGCTGCAATGAGCAGAATGATGATTGCTATCATAGAAAATCATCAGAATGATAAAGGCGAATTAGTAATTCCAGAAGTTCTACTTCAATATATGGGAGGAGTCCAAACAATATGATTAAAAAATTAGAAATAACTGGAGTGCACACAGAAGCAACCGAGGATATCAGAGACTACGTAGAGAAAAAACTTGGCAAACTTGATACGTATATGCCCCGACATGCAAGAGAAAGTGTCCATCTTGAAGTTTGGCTCAAGGAAGAACACGCCAAAAATAAGAAAGAATCTACAGCTGAAGTAGTCATGTTTCTTCCTGGAGAAACTATTACTGCAAAAGAAACAACAGTGAATATTTATGCAGCTATCGATATTGTTGAACAAAAAATTAAATCGCAACTTAGGAAATATAAATCTCTTAATTCCGATAATAACTCAAAAAATGAAAAAAAGATTAGAACTTTTTTGGGGAAAATTGTCAGAAGAAATAACAAAAGTTAAGTTATCTATTAATTTACATCGACATCATCGGTGAAGCGCGCTACAATAGACTACATTATCAGCGAGGGGAATCAGACCAAATGGCAAATTTTTTTAAGTCACTTTTAGGTGATAATCAGAATGCATTAATGAGACGCTTAAGACGGCGTGTTAATGATATTAATGCACTTGAGAACAAATACAAAAAAATGAAAGATCCGGATTTGAAAAAACAAACAGAAGTTTTGAAGAAACGTTTAGAAAAAGAATCATTGGATAAAATTTTGCCAGACGCGTTTGCGGTAGTACGCGAAGCTGCAAGGCGCAATCTTGGTCAACGACATTTCGATGTTCAGCTGATAGGCGGCATGGCTCTTCATGAAGGTAACGTTGCAGAAATGAAAACTGGTGAGGGTAAAACTTTGGTTGCTACTGCACCTGTATATCTCAATGCGCTTACTGAAAAAGGGGTTCATGTTGTTACGGTAAATGAATATCTCGTCCAGCGTGATGCGGGTTGGATGGGGCAGGTCTATGATGCACTTGGCTTAACTACAGGAGTTATTATTCCTGATGCTTCATATGTTTATGACGCATCGTATACCAATAAAGATCATGCAGATGAGCGCTTTCGCCATCTGCGCCCTTGTTCGAGACAAGAGGCGTATAATGCCGACATTACTTATGGGACTAATAATGAATTTGGCTTTGATTATTTGAGAGACAATATGGTTCGTGAAGTTGATCAGCTGCGTCAAAGAAAACTACATTTCGCAATTGTTGACGAAGTCGACTCTATTCTTATTGACGAGGCCAGAACCCCACTGATCATAAGTGCTCCCAGTACTTCAAGTGGACAAGCATATACTCAGTTTGCACGAGTGGTTAGCCAGTTAAAGCCAGAGCATTACACGGTAGATGAAAAAGAAAAGAGAGTTTCACTTAATGACGAGGGTGTTGAAAAAGTTGAAAAACTGATGGGTGTTAAAAATCTTTACGAAGAGGGGAATGTTAGAACTATATATCACCTAGAGCAAGCTCTTCGAGCTCAAACGCTCTTTATCCGAGACAAAGATTATGTAGTAACCTCAGATGGCGAAGTAGTTATAGTCGATGAGTTTACTGGAAGACTCCTAAAAGGTCGGAGATACAATGAAGGCCTTCACCAAGCGATCGAAGCCAAAGAAAGTGTTGCCGTACAACAAGAATCAATGACTCTGGCTACTATTAGTTTCCAAAATTACTTTAGATTATATGAAAAACTTTCTGGTATGACAGGAACCGCATTGACAGAAAGCGAAGAATTTCATCAAATTTACAAACTTAACGTTATCGAAATTCCAACAAATCAGGCACAAAGAAGAAAAGATCTTCCCGATAGAATTTATAAAACAAAGGCTGCCAAAACTCGCGCAATTGCTAAGGCAGTCAAGGAGCTTCATGAAAAAGGACAGCCGGTGCTCATTGGTACTGTTTCAATTGAAAATAATGAGGAACTCGGTGCAGCACTGAACAAGGCAAAAATACCGCACCAAGTTCTTAATGCTAAGAATAACGAACGTGAAGCAGCAATTGTTGCAAAAGCTGGGCAAAAAGGTGCAGTTACGCTCGCTACAAATATCGCAGGGCGTGGTACTGACATTGTCCTAGATGAAGAAACAAAAAAACTAGGTGGCCTTTTCGTTATAGGCTCTGAACGGCATGAGTCACGTCGAATCGACAACCAACTTCGTGGACGATCTGGCCGACAGGGAGATCCGGGTATTACCCAATTCTATGTGTCTACTGAAGATGATTTAATGAGAATTTTTGGTGGTGAAAAGATAGCCAATCTTATGGATAGACTTAAGGTTGACGAAGACATGCCTTTAGAAAATCGTGTCGTAAGCAAGAGCCTTGAAGGTGCCCAGAAAAAAGTAGAAGGTTTTAACTTTGATTCTCGAAAAAATGTCGTTAAATACGATGATGTCATGAATAGACATCGTAAAGCTACGTACGAGACGAGACGTGCACTTCTTGAAAATGCCAACATCGCAGACCGCATCAAGCAATTCATCAAAGAGGAATCTATATCACTCAGCGTACTGTTAGGTAATGATAAAAATTTTGAAAAAACAGTTACAGAAGTATTTCCATTTGATGAAGAAACCTTAAGTAGACTGTTTGATGCTGAAGCAGATAAATTCTCAACTGTATTAGAACAGGAAGCGCTTGAACTCTATGAATCGAAAGAAATGACTTTTAGTCCTGATCTTATGCGTGAAATTGAAAGGGATATTTATTTTCAAATATTAGATAATCTTTGGATGCAGCACCTTGAAGATATGGAACATCTTCGCGAGGGTATTCACTGGGCTAGTGTAGGGCAACGTGATCCACTGGTTGAATATAGAAGGCGCGGTCAGGCAATGTTTGAAGCGATGCAGCATGTATTACGACGTGAAGTGCTTAGGAATATCATGCATGCTGTACCTATGACCGAGCACTTAGATCATATGCATGATACGGAGTTGACGCGAGCAGCAAAAAATTCGATAGATAATGCCGCAAATATAACAGAAGCCGAAATAATTTCTGAGAACTCATTTAAAGTTAAAAAAACAACCCTTAAGGGTAGTAGCACTAAGAAGAAAAAGGATGCCCGAAAAGCGCAGCGACAAAACAGAAAAAAGAATAGGCGATAAAAAAAATGAAGCAGTTCGCAAAAAGCGTAGAGTTAGATAATGGAGCGCAAGGACTGCTCATTGATGTTCCTGATTCAAGTGTTGTTTGTTTCGAATTTACTTTTAGATCAGGTGATTATTTATCTCCTAAGGGTAAGATGGATACCGCGCATTTGATGGAACATATTGCTCTTGGAGCAAATAAAAAATTTAAAACTGCTTCTGATTACAGCAAAGAGTTTGTTAAGAATGGGGCCTACCAAAATGCTTCAACCGGCTCTTACCATATGACCTATGTTGCAGAATGTGCTGACTTTGAGGCAGAAAGAATTATCGACTTATTGTTACTTGCTATTGAAGAGCCATTATTTTTGGAAAAAGAATTCAAAACAGAAAAGGAAAATGTCAGAGAAGAATTAATGAGCAGGATGAATGATCACGGTATTGAATTAAGTCTAATTTCGGGTGAGAAGATGGGACTTATTGAAATGCCATACCGAAAACGACTCAAGGAATTAGATAAGATTCAGCTTTCGGACATCAAAAAACATTACGTTACTACTCACACTGCAACAAACATGAGATTTATAATTTCCGGTGCAATTAAAAACAGAGAAAAGAACTTTATCAAACGACTTAATGCGACGACACTATCGAAAGGAGTTGGAATAATTCCTTTGATTAGCGAACCCATACATTCGCCTAAAAAGTCAGTTGTAATAAGCGATACGAGCGTAGAAAATATTTTTTATCGCTGGGATTCGGCGATAGAGACAAGATTCAGCCCACAGGAAGCACAGGCCTTTAGTGCGCTTGGTATTATTTTATTAGGGACAATGCACTCAAGGATATATGGCAAAGCGAGGGAAAAAGGGTTGGTATATGGAATTGATTACAGCACATATTTTAGTAAAGATAATCAATTTTTTTCTATATCGGGCGAGGTTTCAGTCCCGAACATTAACGAACTTTTCAGTATAATCACTCAAGAATTAAAAAAAATGGCAAACGGAGAATTTACCGAAAAAGAATTAGATGAAGCTAAGTCAACGCTTCTTGGCGACATGCAAAGGAGATATCAGACGGCTTGGTCGATACTTGATGCCTACGCAAGCCCATTCCTATACGAAAATAGAATTGAAAATTTTGATGAACTACCAGCTAGGATTAAAAATATTACTCGAGAAGCAATTATTGATATTGCAGCTAAATTTTTAAGAAAAGATGCTATATGGATCCTCGCTTTTTACGGGAATATTAATGAAGTCGAGGCAAACAAATTGTATGCCAAATTCGACACCATGTATCATTAATGGTAGAAAATAACTAACTAACATGAATAACAAACTTCTTATTTTGCAAAATGATTTTAATCACGCATATAGTCAGTTAGGTATTGACGCAAAGAAAGAAACTTTGAATAACTTGCTCGAGGAGAGAGAGCATGCAGATTACTGGGATGATACTGTAATGGCACAAGCCAAATCAAAAAAAATATCAAAATTGCAGCATGAGATTGACCCGTGGATTAAACTAAAAACAGAAATTGAAGAATTGAGTAATCTCTTAGAGTTGAATGATACTTCATTGCAATCTGAGATTATTGCATTATTGGATACACTGATAAAAAATTTTGAAATTCTACAAAAAGATTTATTGTTTACGGGCGCTTACGACAATCATGATGTTTTGATGAGCATATACGCTGGCGCCGGCGGTACTGATGCGCAAGACTGGGCACAAATAATTTTCAGAATGTATAGTAGATGGGCTGAAGATAAAAAGTTTAAATTATCTATCATCGATCAATCAAATGGTGAAGAAGCAGGAATAAAAACAGTTACTATGTCGATCGAGGGAGATCATGTATATGGTCTTCTAAAGGGTGAAGCTGGAGTGCATAGACTCGTAAGACTTAGCCCATTTAATTCGGATAATCTTAGGCAAACAAGTTTTGCCAAGGTGCAGATAGTGCCCCAAATAGAAAATGAGAACGAGTTGGAACTTGATGAGAAAACTCTCAAAATTGATGTTTACCGTGCCGGGGGGCATGGAGGTCAAAGTGTTAACACTACAGATAGCGCAGTAAGAATTACTCATATTCCAACGGGTATCACGGTTGCGATTCAAAATGAGCGTTCACAATTACAAAATAAGGAAACTGCCCTTAAAATTTTGAAGTCACAACTTTTACAATTGAAAATTGAGCAACATCAAGAAAAATTATCTAATATTAAAGGACCAAATTTGTCCGCGGAGTGGGGAAATCAAATTCGTAATTATGTTCTTCATCCATATAAACAAGTTAAGGATACACGTACGAAATATGAATCAAGCAATCCAGATGAGGTTCTCAATGGAAAAATCGACCCATTTATTGATGCTTACTTAAAATCAACTTTAACATCTGCTGAGTAGAAAACTTCTAAGGTGCTCAATTATCCGTATCTTTTGATATAATCAAAAGCAGAATGATTTTATTAGACCGTGTAACAAAAAATTATAATAAAAGAGGCACTGCGCTTAAAAGTATTTCACTGCACGTTGAGCCAAAGGAATTTGTAATAATTGTTGGCCCAAGTGGAGCCGGTAAATCGACGCTTCTAAAACTTTTAACGAGAGAAGAGAAACCAACATCCGGCAAGATTATTGTCGGTGGAATTGATTATGAAACTTTAAAAGATAGAAAGATCCCTCTACTAAGACGAAAAATAGGCGTAGTATTCCAGGATTTCAAGTTGCTTGCTAATAAAAATGTTTATGAAAATGTTTCATTTGCCCTTGAAGTTGTTGGGATGGGGAATAAAGAAATAGCCCGAACTATCCCTAAGGTTTTGGATATAGTCGGTTTAACGGGCAAAGAATTAAGTTATCCTTCAGAACTTTCAGGTGGTGAGCGTCAACGGGTTGCTATTGCCCGTGCAATTGCAAGACAACCAAAAATTCTTATTGCAGATGAACCGACGGGTAATCTGGATGCCGATCACGCGTGGGATGTTATTCGTGTGCTCGAAAAAATCAATAAGTACGGAACTACTGTTATTCTAACTACCCACAATCAAGAAATTGTAAATAAACTCAAACGAAGAGTTATTACCATACGTGATGGACAGGTGGTGAGTGATAAAGCGGGAGGGAAATACAAATAATGGGTAGGAGATTGACCGGATTAAGGCGAGTTACAGTTTCTGGAATGAAGAATTTTTTCAGAAATTCTTGGCTTACTGTTGCTGCTACTGCCGTGATGGTTGTATCACTAACAATCATCGCATCAGCAGTGGTATTAAATGTAACGGCTAAAAACGCCATTTCTGAATTGTCGAAAAATCTTCAAATCTCAATTTATTTAAAAGATAGCGCCAGTCAGAATATGATCAATCAATTAACTCAAGATCTTAAATCAAATAAAGCCGTAGCATCAGTCACTTTTGTATCGAAATCAGACGCACAAAAACAATTCGACCAAACTTTTCAATCCGACCCAACCTTAGTTGCAGGTCTTCAGATTCTTGGAACAAATACACTACCTGCATCACTTGAGGTTAGTCTTACAGATTTAGGACAAATAAATCAGGTTGGAGCTATTCCTAATGAAGCTAAATATAGTGGCATAGTAGATAGCGTTACAATTGGAAAGACAGACGTTAAGAAGACTATTGCTCGTGCGGCGTCTGCTCAACATTTTATAACAGTTGCGAGCGTTGTTATGGCAATTATTTTTGGCCTAGTAAGTATGCTTATTATTTTCAACACTATTAGGATGGCTATTTTTACTCGAGCTGATGAAATTAAAATTATGAAATTGATAGGTGCAACACCCACTTTTATAAGAGGTCCTTTCTTAGTAGAGGCGAGTATGTATGGGCTAATAGCGGGGTTAATTTCGAGTGGTATAGTTTTGGCAGGTATATTTTCATTAGGTGAGAAGATTTCGAATCAAGCCGAATTCACTAAAACCTACCACTATTTCACTAGTGCCAAAATTATAGCTGGTTTGATTATCGGCTTAATAGTTGTAGGAATCGTGGTTGGTGTATTCTCGAGTTTGCTTGCGATGAAAAAACATCTACGGCTTAAGACTTGGTAGGGAGCGCTAATTGACCGAAGTGGTTATGTTTGCTAGGATGTAAATGTAACTAATAAAGATCTGGCTAAGCCTAAGTCATGAATAAAAGAAAAAAAACTACTAAAAAAATTATTTTGAGCAGCTTCGCTATTGTGATTATAGTAGCAGCACTTTTATTGCCACAGACAAACTCATCAGCCAGCAAGCTTAGTGATTTACGCGCCCAAAATGCAACTATTGTTGCAGCAATCAATGATAATAATCAGCAACTTAAAGGACTTACAGACAAGGCTAACACACTTCAGGGCCAAGTTGCTTTTATGAATGCCCAGATAGCGGTAATGCAAAATCAAATTAGTGAAACAAAAAATAAGATTTCTTCTTTACAGGCAAGCTTAGATCAAGCGCAGTTAAATTTAGATAAACAAAAAATAGTACTTCAGGCAAGTGTAAATATGCTTTATAAAAATGCCGGAGCCTCAACGGTTGAATTGTTAATCGGAAGCGATAGTTTTACGAAATTTGTTGATAGCCAGACATATTTACAAAATCTTAAAGACGGTATCACGAGTTCGGTGCAGAAAATTGTGCAGCTTAAAGCTCAGATTCAAAGTCAGCAGGATGATCAGAAGAAATTTCTAGCACAGCAAACCGCTCAACAGCAGCAGCTTCAAACGAGTCAAAATCAAGTTTCTTCTTTGCTTGCATCAACGCAAGGCCAAGAGTCATCCTACCAGCAGCGGCTTGCAGATTTAAGAGCACAGGAGCAGCAAGTCCTCGGGGCTATTGCAGCCCAAATGGCCGCATCTGGTACGGTCCTTATTAGCAGTGATGGCTCTAATGGCGGCTATCCAGCGTATCTTTCGAGTGCCCCACAAGATTCTCTTACCGATCCATGGGGGATGTATAACAGGGAATGTGTTAGCTATGCTGCCTTTAAGGTTGCTCAATCGGGTAGAACGATGCCATATTGGGGAGGTGTCGGTAATGCCCAACAATGGCCTGATGATGCAAGAGCTGATGGTATTCCAGTTGACAGGAACCCTCAAGTCGGTGATGTCGCAATTACTTATAATGCGCCGTTTGGGCATGCGATGTACGTTGAAGCCGTTAATGGAAGGGATGTCACTGTAAGCCAATATAACTGGCCCGTAAACGGTCAATGGGGTGAGTGGAGCGAGATGACACTTTCAGCGGATAACTCAGGCCTAGGCCCAATGTATTTCATTCACTTCCCATAATGTAAAGTTTCTATACTTATTAAAGGTGCAGAGATAATGAAACGTATCCTCGAAAGCAAAATTATTCTAGCCTATGTAGGGTTGCTTATCATCTTTCAACTGTACGTTTTTTCTAATTTTTTTCTCCAGCCGAATAGGCATGTAGATAGGTATTATGATGTGCTGTTGAGTCGCACTGCTTTATATAACTTTGATCAATGGTCAAATTTGCAATACAAATCTAAATTTGGGTATTTCGAGCAGAGCACATTCATGATAATGAACGCAATTTCTAGTCTCATGAATTCCCAACATAATTTGATCATAAATGAATCCGCCAATCGTTACCCATTTGTATTAGCTAAAGCACCCAAAGATTCACTCGTTGATCCATGGGGGATGTATAACAGGGAATGTGTTAGCTATGCTGCCTTTAAGGTTGCTCAATCGGGTAGAACGATGCCAAACTGGGGTGGTTTCGGAAATGCCAATCAATGGCCGATGAATGCTTTACTGAATAATATATCGGTAGATAGTAATCCATTAAAAGGGGATATTGCAATAGCATACAGTAGTGAGAATGGGCATGCGATGTATGTTGAAGCCGTTAATGGAAGGGATGTCACTGTAAGCCAATATAACTGGCCCGTAAACGGTCAATGGGGTGAGTGGAGCGAGATGACACTTTCAGCGGATGATTCATTCCTGGGCCCAATGTTATTTATACATTTTCCGTAGTAGGCATTCTTTTAAGGCTTATGTTAATCAAATTTCTGTTATAATTTATGTATTACATGGGAAAAAAAATACACAAGAAGTTGAGCCAATCTTATAAAAAGCATAGCAAGGTACTTATAAGTATTAGCTCGATCATAGCTGTAAGTTTTGTTTTTTTTGCAGGTCTGCAAGTCGGTAACGGTAGTTGGCAGATTAATTATTTTAGTAAGAATAAACAAAATAACAACTTACCTGATAAACTCGATTATTCGTCTGTTAATGCCGTATATCAACAGCTGAAACAGAAGTACGATGGTAAGCTTGATGTAAATAAACTAATGGTAGGCCTCAAGCAGGGGCTCGTTTCTGCTGCAGGTGACCCTTATACGACTTATTTTGATGCTACCCAAGCCAAAGACTTTAATAATCAACTAAGTGGCACAATAACTGGCATTGGGGCACAATTAGGTGACCAGCAAGGCTCGATAATTGTCATAGCCCCAATTGCGGGTTCACCTGCAGACAAAGCGGGTATCAAGGCTCAGGATATTATTATCAAAATCAATGATGTATCAACTTCTGGAATGACCATAGATCAAGCAATTTCCCTTATTAGAGGAAACCCCGACACTACAGTAAAATTAACGATTCTACGAGGATCGCAGAACTTAGATTTTTCTATTGTAAGAAAGTCTATAACAATTCCGAGTGTGACCACTAAAACATTAGCTGGAAATATTGGATATATACAGATTAGTCAATTTGGTGATGATACAGCGCAGTTAGTTGATACTGCTGCAGCTGGCTTCAAAGCTCAGCATTGTAATTCAATCATCCTTGATCTCAGAGATAACCCGGGTGGATACCTGGAGGCAGCTGAAAGTGTCTCAAGCGAATGGCTTAAACAGGGCCAAGTTGTAGTGATCAAGAAGACTAATAATATTGTCACACAAACTTATTCAGCTCCTCAAAATGGACAATTAATCGGGATACCAACCGTAGTTTTAATTAACGGTGGTAGTGCAAGTGCAAGCGAGATTACAGCAGGTGCACTTGTAGACAATAATGCCGCTATAACCCTTGGGACTAAATCATTCGGAAAGGGAAGTGTACAAGAATTCAGTAACTTTGCTAATGGTGAAATGCTAAAAGTTACTGTAGCACATTGGTTTACGCCACTTGGTAAATCTATAAACAAAACGGGCTTGAATCCTGTAAAAATTGTTCCCATTACAGACGCTCAGATATCAGCTGGCCAAGATGTACAGCTTCAAGCAGCAGAAGATTATCTGAACTCTAAATAAATTCGTGATTATAGTGGATACTTGCAGATATTATCTGTTTGGCATAAGATTAAAGCATAAATGGAATCAAATTCAAAGAAAATTTTAATTGTTGAAGATGATGATAGCCTGGCTGGTATTTATGAGGTACGCCTAAGCAATGAAAGTTACTCTTTAAACAGGGTCAATAATGGGGAAGATGCTTTGGCAGCTGCGATTGATTTTCAGCCAGATTTAATTCTCCTAGATATTATGATGCCAAAAGTAAGTGGCTTTGATGTTTTAGATATTTTGAAGAATACGCCCGAAACTGCCGCCATAAAGATCGTCATGCTAACTGCTATGGGCCAGGAATCTGATAAAAAACGGGCGATGGAATTAGGCGCTGATGATTACCTCGTTAAATCACAAGTATTAATTGTAGATATTCTTGATAGAATTAAAAAACAATTACAATAAAAAAAGTCTCCTAGTAAAAGGAGACTAATCAGTTTATATCTAGTTACTTATTCTACAACTACTTCAGTTCTTCGAACTGTTTTACCTGTAAATTTACGAGATGCTCTTTGCTTGAAAGAGACGATACCGTCTTTTGCGGCGTGTATGGTAAAGTTTCTGCTCATGAAGGTGCCGTCACCTGCTAACTTTGTTTGACCAACTTGACGGATGATTACTTCACCAGTTCTAACTTTTTGGCCACCAAATCTCTTAACACCAAGTCTTTGACCGGGGCTATCATGGTTATTTTTACTGGTTCCACCTGCTTTAACGTGTGACATTTTATTTCCTTGTGAGTATTACTAATTCTCTCGCTACTATTTGATCGGGTCGAAAGTAGAGTAAATCTTTTGAACTTACTTTTTCTAAAGCTATTCGATTGTACCCTAATTCTGCTAATTGGTCAAGAACTGGAAGGTGTATAAATTGGTTATTTTCCGTTTTCCAGGCGGGGACTGCTAAACATATTCTTGCACCAGAAGCTAACTGAGTGTAAATATTTTTTAAGAATTTTTTATGAAGCAAGTTAACCGGTTCTATTAGTTCTCTTAAAAAGTCTTTTCGTGGAATGGTTGACAGTGGTTTTCCGAGATAGGTTTCGGAGGCAACACAATTAAACTCAGACCAAGCCGCTGAGGTTGCGTCACCCTGTTCTATGATTATTGATTGTTTACTCGCATTATATTTTTTTTCTAGCCAATCAATGTTTCCCCGAGAATATTCAATCATTCTTTCTTCTAGGTCAGTGCCCGTTACTACCGGGCACCCCATTAGTAGCGCCTCTTGAAGTAAAACACCAGTCCCGCAAAATGGATCTAGGATCTCTATGCTTTTTAAATCTTTTTTACCCACGGCAAAATTAATAATTGTTTGTGCAAGTTTTGGAGGTAGCATACCCACATACGCATCCCTGTAGGGTCGCGCTTGGTCTCTGGCTGCATATGCTTCAATATTTTGTTCTTGTGTTGTCTTTACTATTAATAATGAATCTTTTTTTCGTACCAGAACAATTTCAAGACCTTTCATGGCGTTGGTCAAATCGTTGTGAATTACCTGTGCGGTGGAGATTATCTCGTATTTGTTCGGGATAATTCTAATTGAGAAGGCTTCCTTTTTGAGATTTTTTTTTACGGTCAAAGCTAATTTTGTTAATTCGTTTTTATCCATGCCACTGTTGTGAGAACTAATGCCAAGGTTAAATTTCGAAGAAATATCATTATCTTTGATATGTTTAGAGACTATCTTGGTAATTGTAAAATCTAAATCTTTAATTTTTGCTAGAGATATTTCTTCTATAATCTCGGTAATTTTAAGCACTGAACCAAGTCTCATCAAATCAAAAGAATTATTTGGTAAATCTGATATCACGAATTTATCCCAAATAAAGGTTAAATGCTCTGCACCATATACTGACTCAAGTTCAGCAATGCCAAGATTGGGTTGTCGTCCCAAGAAAAGTAATGAATTCATGTTTAAATTATTATAACTGGATAATGTATACTAAGTCCAAGCAATATGTTGAATAGTAGATTAAAACTGATTGTAAATATTGTCACATTCGTGGCATTTGCCTTTGTTATTTATACTTCGTGGCCACAAATAACTGATGGATTCAGAGAAATGAGCGGGGCCAAGGCATCGATAATTTTACTCATGATACCTATGCAAATTTTAAATTTCTACTCAGTTGCCGAACTTTACAGAAGTTATTTTAAACAAACTGGCGAAACATTATCTAGAAAATCTATGTATCGAGTTGCACTTGAACTTAATTTTATTAATCAGGTTTTTCCTAGTGGTGGGGTAGTGGGTTTTTCTTATTTATCTCTACGGCTCAAGCAATACGGTATTGCGTCATCGAGGTCAACCCTCGCACAAGTTATGCGGTTTGCATTAACGTTTGTATCTTTCCTCATAATTTTGTTTATTGGTATGTTTTTTCTTAGTTTTGGCAGCGGCAGAGGTCACAGCGGCGTTGCGCTTTTCGTAGGCCTCTCAATTACTTTCCTGACTCTTTTTGGAGTTCTTGTGGGCACTTATGTTATTAGTGATAAGAAAAGAATTAAGACGTTTACTGCATTTATACCTAGAATCTTGAACGGAATTTTCCGTCCATTTAAAAAAGGAAAAAACGCCATTGATCTATCGCGACTAGAACGACTTTTTGAAGGGCTTAATAAAGATTATTCAATAATCGCTAAAGATTGGCGAAAACTTAAAGTACCGTTTTTCTGGTCCCTTGTAATGAACGTGTCTGAAGTTGGCACTGTTTATCTTGCCTACGTTGCGCTCGGACACCCAGTTAATCCTGGGGCAGTTATTCTAGCCTATGCTGTCGCGAGTTTCGCTGGTTTAGTCTCAATTTTGCCAGGAGGAATCGGGATATACGAAGCACTCATGACAGGTACACTAACTGGAGCCGGAGTTCCCAAGGCGCTAGCACTCTCAGCAACACTGATTTATAGAATTTTAACCGGAGTAATTTTCTTACCCATAGGATTTATTTATTACCAAATAGCGTTAAGGAAGGGGCAAGCAGAGGTCCCAAATCGTGATGCAAGCCGAATTGATTTTATCGCCTAGTGATTTTGTAGCGATTACAAATCAAACACTCGAATACGCGCTCGGTATTGTTTGTATTGAAGGTGAAATTTCTAATTTTAGAATTAGTAAAAATAAATGGCTATATTTTGATGTAATAGATAGTGAGTCAAAGGTCAGTTTTTTCGGGACTATCTATCATTTGCCGGGGCCACTTGAGAATGGAATGGTGGTTAAGGTCACTGGTCGACCACATTTGCACAATAAATTTGGTTTTTCTATAAGCGTTCAAACAATTACACCAAGTGGTGAAGGCACCATAAAGAAGCTACTTGATGCGCTAAAAAAGAAACTCGAAAATGAAGGCCTCTTCAAGCAAGATCGAAAAAGGATGATTAAATATCCCCCTGTAGGAATAGGGCTCATTACGTCATTGCATTCCGCAGCCTATGCTGATTTTATAAAAATTTTAAATGCGCGTTGGCCTTTTATCACAGTTGAAGTATGTAATGTGTTAGTGCAAGGGGAGGGTGCTCCTGCGGAAATCGTTCAAGCAATCGATTACTTTAATGAATCAAATAGTAACCTAGATGCACTTATCATTATTCGAGGAGGTGGTTCTGAGGATGATTTAAGTGCATTTAACGACGAACGAGTGGTGAGGAAAATTTCAAGCAGTAGAATACCAACCCTTGTGGCTATTGGACATGAAATAAATTTAAGTTTAGGGGAGCTTGCGGCGGACAAACGAGCTTCAACTCCTAGTAATGCCGCGGAATTAATGGTTCCCGATCTTCAATTCGAGCGAAAGTATTTACAGCAATCTAAAACGCTACTAGTGGAATATTTAAATGCACCTTTGCAAGCAGAAGAAAATAACCTTCATCAGGTTAGGCTCAATTTGATACGAAATTTAAGAATAATTTTTGAAATAGAAAAACAAAAAGTCGAGAATTTTAAGGATCTCTTTGTTGCGTATAATCCGAACAATATACTTAAGCGAGGTTACAGTTTGGTGAAAAAAGAGGGAAAAATCATAAAGGTAGAAACCCTTAAAGTTAGTGACGCTATAACAGTCAGTACTCACTATGCTGATATAGAAGCGCGTATACTAGCTATAAATAAGATTGGAAAGGATTGATTATGGCTAAAGATAATTTCGATTACTCACAAAAAAAGAGAGATCTAGAAGAAGTAATGAGTTGGTTTGAGGGTGACCACGTTTCTATAGAACAGTCTATTGAAAAATATGAACAAGCGAAAAAAATTATTGATGAATTAGAAGCTTACCTTTCTGTAAAGAAAAAATCTATCGACCTTATTATCAAAAACGGAGCTGCTGAATAAGTGCTGGCAGCTATTTTAATAGTTATATTGATTTGTTTTTCTATTGTTATTTTCTTTGGTGCGCCATATCTGCCGACTCTAAAAAAAGAGAAACTGGTAGCTATAGAGTTACTTGATTTAAAAAAAGGTGAGCTCTTGTTGGAGCTCGGTTCAGGAGACGGCAGAATGCTTAAGGAAATGGCAAAAAAAGAAGTATTTTGCGTAGGATACGAGCTTAATCCAATACTGGTTCTAATTTCAAGGTTAATATGTTGGCCACAAAGAAAATTTGTCACGATAAAATGGGCTAATTTTTGGACAGAAGAATTTCCAGACGCGAATGGGATTTATGTATTTTTACTTGATAGGTATATGGAAAAATTAAATAAAAAAATTCTTAATAGAGAAAAAAAGGTTCCTCTAAAACTAGTAAGTTATGCCTTTAAGGTACCAAAAAAGAAATACGTACAGAAAAAGGGTGCACTTTTTCTGTACCAATATTGAAATATAAAAATTTCTTAAAAATAAATAGTAATTTATGATAGCATAAGAATAATGCAACCAGATTCAAATCCTCAAAATATCGCTCAACAGCCCTACATCCCTCCCGTGGCTCAAAATACTGTTCCTCGGGGACCCTTATTGCCGCAACAGAAAAGCAATAAGATTTCGATTATAATTTACTCCGTTTTAGGCCTTGTTATTATGGGCTTACTAATCTTTGGGTTATTATCTTTTACTAAAATGAATAAATATAAAAATAATGTCGATGCACTTATTAGCACTGCAGTAAATAACGCCATACAGCAAACACAAACCGCAGATGACACGAAATATCAAACTGAGGCAAAATCACCCAATAAAACTTATATCACTCCCTCAGCAGCAGGTTCAGTGAAAATTGTATATCCTAAAACATGGAGTGCGTATATTGTTGAATCACAGCAAAGCTCTAATCCCGTGAATGCGTATTTCTATCCAAATTTCGTACCTGATGTCGCCAATCAGGCAAATATATTTAGTTTACGAATGCAAGTCATTAACACACCTTATGCACAAATTATGGATCAGTTTACTGGCCAGATAGCAGGTGGAAATATACAAATAACGGCTTATATTCCTAAAAATGTACCTTCAGTTACTGGTTCAATGGTTACGGGTACTATAGACCCAAATCAACCCAAATCAACTGGCACTATGGTAGTGCTACCTTTGAGGGATAAAACAATCGAAGTTTGGTCTGAAAACGCGGCAGCTTTAGATGATTTCAACGCTACGATACTCCCGAATCTTACCTTTGCTCCATAAGCGCGTGCTATAATCTAGACAGATAGGGGTTATTGAGGTTTAAGTAATCTACATTATTTTATGTCGTCTATATATTTAGAAAAAGATAACAACATTTCATTGTTACTGTATGATTTACAGATGCGTTTTTTGCAAATCAAAGCAATTGCAGAAACAGTTCCTTTGGATAATTCAGCACAACAAAACACAGTTTTACTAACAAAAAATGCACTTATGATGATAGATCATGCAATATTTGCTATGAATACACTGCAATCAGAGCTACCACTTACAAGTGTATCTGCTTCGGCACTTGCGCAAGATGTAGCTCATGATTTATACAAATTAGCTCAAGCATACAACGTTGAGATTGAACTTGATACTTCAAAGAAACTAGAACCAATTTATGCCAATGAAGCGGCAGTCAGGGGTGCGTTGTTCGGTTTGGCATCAAGCCATATTGCTGCTCAACAAGATAGCTCAAAAAGAACTCGCCTTGTTATTGCTGCTCAACAAACAGCACCAAATGTGCAAAGGATTGGCGTTTATTCAACTGACAGTTATATTCAAATGGAATCCATAAGAAAGATAGGACAATTGAGTGAAGCCGCTCGAGCTTCAGCACCTAAGGATATGTATAATTCAGCAATTGGTCTTATGATTTCAAATCATTTAGTTGAAGCGCTAGGAAGCGAACTTAAAAACTTTGCGCACAAAAAACAAAAGGGAATTGGATTTTATTTACCACTGTCGGGACAATTAACTTTTCTTTAATTGTAAAAACATGAATGTTTTAATAATTGAACCTGATGGAATTTTAGCTAAGGTATACCAAAAGGCCATGCTTAATACTGGAAAAAATGCTTATATTGCCCAAACTGCGCAAAAGGCTATTTCAATGATAGATGAGCTGAAGCCCTCAGTGATTATATTAGAATTACAGCTTTCTGGTCATAGTGGTATTGAATTTCTCCATGAGTTCAGAAGTTATGAAGATTGGACAAATATTAGAGTAATCATACACAGTAGCGTCCCTAAGACATCTCTCAATTTAAATTCAAGAATATGGAAACAACTAGGTATTGATAAATATTTATATAAAGCCACAACTAGCCTTGATAGGCTCGTTGATTCAGTGAGTTTAATTCATTATGAAAATTCCTAAAAATACTCAAGGCGTAATTTTGGCACGAATTAATTATGCCGAAGCAGACAGAATATTAACCGTGCTTACGAGAGATTTTGGAAAAGTAAGTCTAATAGCGAAAGGGACAAGAAAAGAGAAAAGTAAACTTGCTGGTGGCATAGAGCTATTTTCTGTGAGTGACATTGGGTTTGTTGAAGGTAAGGGTGATCTTGGCACTCTCACGGCAGCCAGGCTTACCAAGCAATACAACAGTTTTTTTAATGATTTAACCAAAATTGAATTCGGATATAACTGTCTCAAACTTATTAATAAATACACGACCACTGAAACTGGTATGGAGTATTTTCATCTCTTAAAGCAACTTTTTGAGGCACTTGATAATCCAAAATTATCAAATGCAGCCGTATCTGTCTGGTGGGCAGTACAGCTCAGTAATGTTACCGGACACTCTATCAACATAGAGGCAACCATTGACGAAAAAGGTTTTGAAGAAAGTGGCCGATATTCATTTGAATATGAGATGGCTGGTTTCAGATTAGCAGCAGATGGAAAATTCGCATCAGCACACATTAAGTACCTACGTTTGGCTTTACTAAAGGGTCCGGAATGGTTAGCGCTCGTAAAAGGGGGTGACGAATTAGCGACTACAATCGCTCCATATCTAAACAGTTTTGTAGAATATCAGTTTTAAACATATAATAAATTAATGACAAAAAATAAAACAAATCTTGAAGATATCGTTAGTCTCGCTAAGCGAAGAGGTTTTATATATCAAGGCAGTGAAGTATACGGTGGTATATCAGGGTTTTATGATTACGGTCCTTTTGGGGTATCTCTAAAAAGAAATATTACTAATTTATGGTGGCGTATGTTCGTTGATGGCAGAGATGATGTCTTTGGTATAGATGCTGCTATTATAATGAATCCAAAGGTTTGGAAGGCGAGTGGGCACGTCGATACTTTTACTGATCCGCTTGTTGAATGCAATAACTGTAATTCCCGATTTAGAGCAGACAAAATAGATATTTCAAAATGCCCGAATTGTTCCAAGTTGGGTACCTTTGGTAAAGCTAAAATGTTTAACATGATGTTTAAAACAAATGTGGGTCCAATTGATAGTGAAGATTCTATAGCTTATTTAAGACCTGAGACTGCGCAGGGTATTTTTACCAATTATAAGAATATAGTCGATACAATTTATCCTGACATGCCTTTTGGAGTTGCGCAAATTGGCAAGGCATTCAGGAATGAAATTAGCCCTAGAGATTTTATTTTCAGAGTGAGAGAGCTTGAGCAAATGGAGATAGAATATTTTGTTCATCCCGATGACTGGGAAAAATCTTTCGAAAAATGGAGAGCTGATATATATGAATGGTTTAGAGCACTTGGACTTGATGAAGCAAAAATTCATGAGCTGGATGTCCCTGATAGCGATAGGGCGCATTACAGCAAAAGAACAATAGATTTTGAATATGATTTTCCAATAGGTAAAGAAGAGTTGATGGGCCTTGCTTATAGAACAGATTTTGATCTTTTGAATATTCAGAAGGCTACTGGTAAGTCCATGGAATATATTCAAAAAGGAAGTAATAACAAATTCGTTCCGCATGTTATTGAGCCTAGTTTTGGAGTCGAAAGAGCTATGATGGCAGTACTTGCTGAAGCCTATACAGAAGACGAGATTAACGGAGAAAAAAGAATATTTTTAAAATTACCAACTGAACTAGCACCAGTAAAATTTTGCGTAAGTCCACTCTTAAAAAACAAGCCCGAACTTGTAAAAAAAGCCAGAGAAATTTATACAATTCTGCAAAAAAAATATCATAATGTTATGTGGGATGATAATGGCAACATCGGTAAACGATATCGAAGACAGGATGAAATTGGCACACCAAAGTGTGTTGTTATTGATTTCGATACCCTAACCGACGGAACTGTAACTGTCAGGGACAGGGATACGACTAAGCAAAAAAGGCTAGCTGTAAAAGATTTGTAAATATGGCGGATAAAAATATAATTGTTACCACCGAAAAGATGGTTTACGGCGGGCAAGCTCTAGCAACCCTTCAAGATGGAAAAAAATGTTTCATTTGGGGGGCACTCGATAATGAAAAAGTTGAAATTGAGATTACGAAAAATAAAAAAGATTGGTGTGAGGGCGTAGTAGTAAAAGTAATCAGTGCTAATCCAAAAAGAATTGTCCCGAAGGATCCTATTACTTTTATGTCAACAAGCCCTTGGCAAATCGTTGATTATGATTACGAGGAAAAATTAAAGGAAGATATTTTAAAAGATTTATTTCATCGTGCAAAACTTGAGGTTAATTGGAGCAATTTTTTCCAAAATAGCAAAGACTCGCATTATAGAAATAAAATGGAATATAACTTTTGGTTTGACAAAGAAACGCAAAAAGTAAGTCTCGCGTTGCATCAGCGAGGTACTCATCAGAAAATTGTTCTTCTAGAATCTGATATTGCTTCTGTTGAAATCAACGATGCAGGAAAAAAACTCATAAATTTTATAAATAAAAATCAAATTCAAGCTCGAATGCTCAAGAGTGTTATTTTTCGCTCAACCCAAGATAAGGAAGTTTTCGCTAGTTTATTTCTGAAAGATCCTAGCTGTTCTGATAAATTTGAAAAATTTAGTAACGAGGTTCAAGGCTTAGAAGTAATCTTTTCCAATCCAAAAAGCCCCGCCTCCGTCGCTACGGAAGTGCTGGGTAGCTACGGCGAGGATATGTTATCAGATGATTTAGTTGATAGCGCGTACCTTTATACAACTCGATCTTTTTTTCAAGTTAACGTTCCCGTCTATGAACAATCGCTTCTGGATATTAAAAGTAACATTGATAAAGAAGACCTAGATATAATTGATTATTATTCAGGAGTCGGAAGTATTGGGTTGAGTGTTGCTGCGGATAAAAAATTACTATTAATTGATAGTGACGATGAGTCCATAAGCATCGCTAAAATAAATAGTGCAAAACTCAAGAATGTTGAAGTCTTAAAAGCTCGGTCAGAAGACGCAATAGATTATATAAAAAAAGATAGTACAGTTATTGTCGACCCACCACGAGCTGGCTTGCATAGCAATGTCATTGAGAAGTTGATAAGTTCTAAACCAAGGAAAATTATTTATTTATCGTGTAATCCGAGTACACAAGCTAGGGATGTAAAATTGTTGGTAGATGGTGGATTTAATATAGAGTTCGCCAAAGGTTATAATTTTTTTCCCAGAACACCACACATAGAAAGTTTAATTGTTTTGAATGGGTTGTAATAATAAATGAAGTCACAGAAATTTTTTTGGGGTGCCAGTGTAGCAAGCCATCAAGTCGAGGGCAATAATGTTAATCAATGGACTGAGTGGGAAAAAAAATCTGCGGTGAATTCGGCTAAAAACGCAGCTACTAATCTTGAGCAACTCAAGAATTGGAAAGAAATTAAATCCAGAGCTGAATCACCGGATAATTATATTTCTGGGTTAGGCGTTGATCATTACAATCGATTTAAGGAAGATTTCGATATTATTCAAAAATTAAACCTTAACGCGTTTAGATTCACAATTGAATGGTCCCGAATACAGCCCCGAGAAGACACCTGGGACGAGCAAGTAATTGAACATTATAAAGAGTATATTAATGAATTACGAAGCCGTAATATCGAACCACTTTTAAATATCTGGCACTGGACAGTACCAATTTGGTTTTCTCAAAAAGGGGGATTTAAAAAAAGAAAAAATTTGAAATACTTCGAGCGCTTCGTGGAACGAATAACGACTGAACTTTTTGAAAATATCGACTATATAATTACGTTAAATGAACCAAATGTTTATTCCATATTTAGCTACCAGCAAGGACTCTGGCCACCCCAGAAAAAAAATATTTTTACAGCAATCAGGGTATACGCCAATCTTGCTAAAGCGCATAAAGTAGCCTGGAGAATCATTAAGAAAAAATACCCTGAGATGAAAATAGGTGTAGCCCAACATCTTATTAATGTGCAACCCTCTCGTCCACATAATTTTATAGACGAAATATCAGTTCGAATTATTCGATATTGCTGGAATTGGTGGTGGTTAGATAGAATTAGTAGTTACCAAGATTTCATTGGCTTTAATTATTATTTTACTGATTATTACAAAGGTTTCAGAAAAACAATCATTGGTAGTCCCGTGAGTGACCTCGGCTGGTATTTAAATCCTCAAGGAATTTTACCTTTGCTGGAAACAATTAAAGCACGCTTTCCCAATAAGCCAATAATTATCACAGAAAATGGACTAGCAGATGAGCATGATACATACAGGCAGTGGTGGTTAAGCGAAACCATGAAAGCCATCAAAACAGCGCAATCTCAAAATATTGATGTTCAGGGCTATCTTCACTGGAGTCTTTTGGATAATTTTGAGTGGGCATTTGGTTGGTGGCCTAAATTTGGACTAGTGAGCGTCAATAGAGAACAGGATATGGCACGAACAATCAGAAAAAGTGCTTTATGGTGGGCCGATGAACTCAAAGAGTATTCAAGAGCTACATATGAAGAAAAATCTTAAAAACCCAAAGATAGTTGTAATTGGAGGTGGAACAGGATCTTACACACTGCTTAGTGAGCTTAAAAACTTTACTAATGAAATAACTGCACTAGTAACTATGGCTGACGACGGTGGATCCACTGGTGTGCTTAGGGACCAATATGGTGTTTTGCCACCAGGTGATGTAAGACAGTGCTTGGTAGCGCTATCAAATTCTAGTGAGCAAATTCGTTCGTTATTTAATTTTCGCTTTGGCGAAGGTTCAATGGATGGGCATAGTTTTGGAAACTTGTTTTTAACTGCTGTAGAAAAGATGACTGATGATTTTGGTGAAGCGATTGCGCTCGCATCCAAAATTCTCAATATTACAGGGAGGGTTATACCCATAACTCTTGATAACACACATTTATTTATGTTAGACGATAATAAAGAAATTAAGGGTGAATATAAAATAGGTAACAGTGTTTTTAATGGTAAAAGTAAGCCAGATTTTCGGCTGCACCCGCACGCATGGATCAATCCAGCTGCTAAAAAAGCTATTTTGGATGCTGATGCCATCATTATAGCTCCGGGCAATTTCTATGGCTCCATAATTCCAGCTTTAATTGTGGATGGGGTGTCCGAGGCGCTATCAAAAACCAAAGCTTTAAAAATACAGATTACGAATCTTGTGACTAAGCCGGGCCAAACTGATGGATGGGACGTAGCGGAGTACGCTAGCGAAATAGAGCGGTTCATCGGAAAGAAAAGTATCGATTATGTAATATATAATACAAAAAAACCTTCAACATCAATGCTAAGCCAATATGCAAAAGAAAAAGAATATCCGGTGACTTACAATAACAGAGAATTATCAAAAAAAACTTATACAGCTATCGGAGAGAATATTCTTGATACTAAAATTCATAAAAAATACAAAAATGACAAAATTGAACGCACCTTAATTAGACACGATTCTAAGAAAATCTCCAAAGTTGTCATAAGTATACTCTCCTCCAAGAGTATTGTGGATAAGTACATAAAAAGAGCCTACAAATAGCGTTTAAAGAATGATTTACGAACAAACTGTGGATAACTCTGTATCTTCTTTGGCGTAATGTGCACAAAGTACTTGCAGTGGGTAATTATGGGTAGTATCCTTTCTTCAGTGGGTAAAAGTGGGTAACACCACAAAGAAACAAAAAACCACTAAGCAGATTTAATAATGGCCACCGTAGACTACTTCGAACGCAAGCTTGACGATAAGCGAAGACTGACAATGCCAGTCGAAGTTCGAGGCGAGTTCAAAAGCGGTGTAGTCGTCACTCGCGGCTTTGGCAAATATCTGCATCTATACTCACAACAGGTATGGGAAAAGAAAGTTGAACCCGAGCTTTCTGGAAGCATTCTTGATGAAAAGGTCGCAGACCTCAATGTGAAGTTTAGATCAGGAAAAGCAACAAGCGTATTAGATGAAAAGCAAGGGAGAATCACTCTTGAGTTACATCATCTGAAATACGCAGGTATTAAAAAAGATATCGTTGCAGTCAGAGCAGGAAGTTATTGGCGAATAAGTGCACAGTAGTCTGCTTACTTTAACAACTTAGTACTAAACACCGACTCGAGGTTAGCGATTCGGTAGTCAACACGTAGGTAGAGGGGTCTACGCTAAAAACCCTTGTACCTTTCTCAACAAAACACCTCCCAAAACTCCACCTCACACATAAGTCTCTCAAAACTTAAGTAGAAAATGATCCTTAACTTTTAGGCGAATTTTTTAAATTTGCAACGCAAGTTAAATGATTGATTTTCAAACAAAAACAAAAACAACAAAAAAACAAAAAGTTGACTGCTGAATCGGTGATCTTGCAAAAATAAAAATAAAAACAAAATGCATAAACCAGTATTACTAGAAGAAGTTATTAAATACCTTAACCCTCAAAAAGGGGAAACATACCTAGATGTAACTGCCGGATACGGTGGTCACAGTAGGGAAATTTTAAGTGTAACTAAAAATTTTTCTGAAAGTGTACTAGTTGATAGAGACCAAATGGCAGTAGATCATCTTAATAATCTTTTCAATAAAAAAGTAGAAGTATTGCACTCAGATTTTCTGACAGCATCACGAGAACTTAAAGATAAAGGCAAAAAATTTGATCTTATACTAGCAGATTTAGGCGTATCATCACCGCACCTTGACATAGCGAGTCGTGGTTTTAGCTTTCAAAACCCAGGACCATTGGATATGCGTATGGACCAGCGTCAAATTTTGACAGCTGCTTCAATTGTTAACGAATGGACCCAGGAAGAGATTGCGCAAATTTTAAAAGTGTATGGTGAGGAACCGCATGCAAATAAGATTGCGCAAATTATCGTAGATAATAGGCCATTTAAGACTACAGAAGAACTCGCAACAATAATCGCTCGCACATCTGGTAAATGGCTCAAAAAACATCCTGCAACTAAAACTTTTCAAGGTTTAAGGATAGCAGTAAATAACGAGTTACTGCAGCTTGAGCAGGCGCTCCCTATTTGGTTTAGTTTACTCAATCCGGGAGGAAGACTTGGTATTATAAGTTTTCACAGCCTAGAAGATCGCATCGTTAAAAACTATTTTAATGAGTTTGGCGGTAATCGTTACGATGCAGAATTCAAAATAGTTTCCAAGCATGCCATAGTTGCGAGCAAAAATGAATTAGTTTTAAATCCGCGTTCACGTAGTGCAAAATTACGAGTCGCAGCAAAATAAAAATAAAAGAAAGGACCAGCGATGAAAATCAAAATCACTGGTCGGTCGGTTGCTCATAAGGTGCATGTTTCTGTTTTATAACAGCAACACCTTAAGCAATCAAACGAATACCACTCACCCTAAACAGGTGAGTGGTTCAAGAGAAAAATATGACATACGGAAAACAAATATCTACAAATAAAACGAGCGCCTATCAACGCAACCATAATGTTGTTACTGTAGGAGTGATGAAGACAGGTCTAGGCCCTGTCTCTAATTTAATAGCTGTATTATTAATTATTTGTTTACTAGGGCTGCTTTATTTAACACAAGTCACCAAAACAAATACACTTGGCTATACTATTAATAATCTAACTACTCAACAGCAACAACTCAAAGAACAGTACGCAAGTCTTCAAGTTCAGGCCTCAAGGCAGCAAGGGCTAGATAAAATTCAAAACAGTAGCGTTGCAACAGCCATGCCGACAGTTATACCGACAGCGACTGTTACAAACTAGGTTATACTTTATTCAAGTAGTAAATACCTACAGACTTATGAAGCAAAGTAGAACAAATTTTATATTTGATAGCTCTAATAGGATTATTTGGCTAAAATTGATCCTTATTCTTGCTGGTTTTATTCTTACTTCTAGATTATTTTACCTTCAGATTATTAAACATGATTATTACCAGCAATCTGCGTCGTCAGAGCATTCACGGCTTTTCAACCCTTCATCACCAAGAGGTATTATCTATTTATCTGATGGAAGCGGCACTGTGCCAGCTGTTTTAAATGTCATCAAATATACAGTAATTGCAGACCCTGCAATAATTAAGAATGCTGATGATGCTGTTTCTAAACTTAGCCCAATTCTGAACATGAATCCCGATTCATTAAAAAAATTACTGATATCTAAAACACAATATTCAGTTCTTGCTAAAAAAGTTGATCAGGTAACTGCAGATAAAATAAAGTCGCTCAATTTAGTTGGAATAACTCTACAGGAAAAGAATGAGCGTACATATCCCCAAGGACAGCTTGCTTCACAAGTTTTAGGATTCGTTAATGATGATGGGCAAGGTCAATATGGGGTAGAGCAAGCACTCAATAAGGATCTAGCTGGTCAAGCTGGTGAAGTTTATAAAGTTACAGACGTGAATGGAGTACCACTTGTTTTAGGAAATACCGTTGTTAAGCAAAAAGAGATTACTCCAAAAGATGTAACTCTCACTTTGGATATTGCAATGCAAAACATTGTTGAGCGAGCGCTTCGAGAGGGTGTGCAGCAAGACGGCGCAACACAGGGGAGCGCACTTATTATGGATGCCAACACTGGTGCGATTAAAGCTATGGCAGATTTTCCAACGTATGATCCTTCTAATTTTGCTACCGTTAGCGATCCCTCAGTATTTTCAAATCTAGCTGTGTCAAATGCGTGGGAGCCTGGTTCGGTAATGAAGCCTCTTCTCATGGGTGCTGCATTCACCTTGGGTACTGCTAGTCCAAGCACCACATATAAAGATACTAACTCAGTTACAATAGACGGGTTTTCTATTAGTAATTCTATTAATTGGGGTCCACAAATGATGTCGCTTCAGGATGTCATTAGTAAATCACTGAATGTGGGGGCTGTATTTGTTCTAAAGACCCTCGGAGCAACACCACAGCAACTGCAACAAGCAGATTATTCGAGTATTAATGATGGACCAATAACTGATAAAGCGCGACAAAATTTTTATGATTATTTAACTAATCATTATCAATTTGGTAATCCTACGAATATAGAACAGGGCGGTGAATCGAGTGGTTTCGTGAATAAACCTAATGCAGGCGAAGCAGTCGATCTGCGTTATGCTAATATGTCTTTCGGCCAAGGGATTACGGTAACTCCAATACAATTAGCAGCTGCGTATGCTGCCCTCACTAACGGTGGAACTTATTATATGCCATCTTTGGTGCAATCAGAGTCTTCTGATGGAAATGTTGTCTATAACTTCAAGCCACAAATAGTGAAATCGAATGTTGTTTCTGCAAATGCAAGTCAAGAAGTTAGAGCGCTCATGATTAATTCTTTAAATGCCAATAACAGAAGCGCAACAAGAGCAGGGTATAGTATTGGCGCTAAGAGTGGTACCGCCCAGCAGGCTGATGGCAAAGGTGGCTATAAAACCAACGCCTATAATGGTGCCTACGTTGGTTTTATTGGTGGCGATAATGCTAAGTATATAATTCTGGTTCGCCTGGACGGTCCTCAGACGTCAGGATTTGCAAGCGCAGCGGCGGCAAAAGTATGGACAACTATAAGTAATCAAATATTGGACGATTTTCCCATACAACCAAAATCCAGCTAAAGGATATTATGGTATAATTAATTAATAAGCAAAGCTCACTAAATACAAAAAAATTATGACAAATACACTCTTATCAATCCAGCATTCATCCTTGGTTCACATTTTTATATTAGGTTTTTTTGGTTTTGCTTTTAGCATTCTATTAACTCCAATTTACACTACTATTGCCTATAGGTATCGTTGGTGGAAAAAACTGCGCACAACAACCTTGACTGGTGAAAAAGCAACTGAGCTACAAAAATTACATGGTGAGAAGCATAGAAGAAATATACCAACAATGGCGGGACTTATTATGGTAGTTGCCGTTTCAGTAGTTACCATCATATTCAATCTTGATAGAGGACAAACCTGGCTTCCGCTTGCTGCTCTCCTGGGTGCTGGATTAGTGGGATTACTTGATGATTACATTAATATTAAAGGGGATGGCTCAGGAGTCGCTGGGTTGCGATCCAAGATCAAATTACTTCTTGTAGCATCGGTAGCCTCAGTGAGTGGGTGGTGGTTCTACCAAAAAGATGGATTTAACTCTATTCATTTACCCGGTTCTGGAATGCTGATGGTCGGCTGGCTTATAATTCCTATTTTTGTGTTGGTTGTTGTTGCTACTGCCAACGCGGTGAATATTTCCGATGGATTGGATGGTTTGGCAGGGGGACTTCTGGCCACATCTTTTACGGCATATTCCGTAATCGCCTTGTTCCAAGGAAAATACGCACTTGCGACATTTTGCTTTACTATCGTAGGATCACTATTATCATATATTTGGTTTAATATTTTCCCCGCTCGTTTTTTTATGGGGGATGTAGGCAGTTTTGCTCTAGGTACAACTCTTGGAGTTGTTGCTATGATGACTGATACATTGTTCTTATTACCAGTTATAGGGTTCGTATTTGTTGCTGAAGCAGGGTCTGTAATACTTCAGGTTTTATCCAAGAAACTTAGAAATGGTAAAAAGATTTTCAGGATAAGTCCTATCCATCATCATTATGAAGCAATAGGATGGCCAGAAACTAAAGTTACTATGCGGTTTTGGGTTCTAGGAACCGTTTTCGCAAGCGTAGGCATACTACTGGCAATAGTTGGGGGATTTGTATGATCTCGCGCACTGAGCGCCGCCAGAATGGCGTAGGTGAGCTTCCAGTGCGCAAACATAGGCCCGATCATTGGATACTCGTTCTTGTTTTGATTCTCATGGGGATAGGACTTATTCTTATTTACTCAATTGGCCCAGCCCTTGCTGCTGAAGGGGGAAATGTTACGGCTAATTATTTTGTTGGAAGACAATTTGTTGATGTGCTTCTCGGGCTCGTCGCTTTTTTTGCAGCCTTTAAATTTCCATTACTTAATTTTCTCAAATACCAGAAACATCTCATTATTATTAGTTTCTTAATGATTGTTGCCACTATCATCTTTGGCGGTACTGGAAATAGGTGGCTACAGATTGGCATGCTTTCTTTTCAACCAGTTGAATTTGTTAAATTTATTTTTATGATTTTAGGTGGGTTTTATTTAGCAAATTTTGTTAAAGAACATAAACATTTTTCAATTCGAAAAATGAAAATAGAACTTTCCATTGTAGCGGTTTATGCAATCACGATAATTTTTCTTCAAAAAGATCTTGGCTCCACCATAGTGTTACTTATGATGCTTTTTGCCATGCTTTTTATTGCGGGCGTTAAAATAAAAGGTTTTATGATAACGGTTTTAGCAGTAGTATTTTTAATAATTATTGCGATTTCGAGTACTC
>Ga0208379_1000064_pt1 | contig 50643 bp, 50 predicted proteins | sample CryBogCBE02Aug07_FD_184559 | JGI IMG/M metagenome (GOLD analysis project Ga0208379, IMG submission 184559) | Freshwater microbial communities from Crystal Bog, Wisconsin, USA - CBE02Aug07 (SPAdes) | ecosystem: Environmental > Aquatic > Freshwater > Lake | place: Crystal Bog, Wisconsin, USA... | reverse complement strand
ACGGAGACTGAGAAGATTACGGAAATTAAGAATCTTGTTATGCACCAAAATGCTGAGGGGAATGTCCTTTTTCAGCTGGTGGAGAAGAGGAATGCAGTTACGTTTAGGAAGAAGGCTGTTACTCCTGTTGAGGCGGAGGCTGAGCAGCAGGCTTGAGTTCCGACCTAAGTCTTTCTCCCCTTTACATAGTAAAGTTGACGGTGCAAACATGTTAGGACAATTTCAAAACATGTTTGCCCCAGTAGCCCATCTTTTAGAAAGTCAAGCGGCAGTCAGCCCGTTTGTTCATCATCCTTCTCTTCAGGCGCAATGGAAGGAGGATCTCCAGGATGTAAACGAACTGTTGGCAGAAGACTGTGAGCTCTCGCATAAGGATATGAAGTCAATCAAAAAAATCCAGGAGATCTTTCTCTATGGTGCGGAGCGCTTTCTGGAGAGGGCTGTAAATCAGGGCTGGCAGGCCCTTTCCCCCGAAGAAAAGAAGGCACGTATCACTACTGTTTTGTCGAGGCCGCAGATTCCCCAGCGCACGCCTGAATGGTATCTTCAGGGCCAGCAGGTTCTGACGGCGAGCGAGTTTGAAACTCTCTATGCGTCTGAGAGAGCGTATGCGAACCTTGTGATCACAAAGTCTCTTCCTCCTGTTCCGAGAACCACGAACCGGTTAGCATGCCCAACCTCAGAGATGTCACCGTTTGACTGGGGTATTCGTTTTGAGCCGGTTGTCAAGTCGGTCTTTGAGTCCTCATGGTCAGTAAAGATCGCCGAATGCGGGCGCATTACGCATCCCACAGACACAAATTTGGCCGCAAGTCCTGACGGTATTATCGTGGAAGGGGATGAAAGGCTTGGTCGTCTTGTGGAGATCAAGTGTCCTATTTCACGAGAGATTGGCGGTGCAATCCCTTTTGGGTATTGGTGCCAGATGCAGATTCAAATGGAGGTAACAGGCCTGGATGAATGCGAGTATCTGGAAGTGAAGCTTGAATCTGCGCAGGCGCGCAAGGGATATGAGCCACCCACTGAGACCCCCTTTGCGTCTGGCAGCCTGCGCCTTTTCAAGAAGGGAGAAGAGTATACATATTCATATACGGATGAGGTGAAAGAGGGGTGGACTCTTGAGGAGACCATCCCGTGGCACGTTGCCTCCTATCATACCGTGACGGTCCAGCGCGATAGCCAGTGGTTTCAACAAACCGCGAGTCTTCGCGAACAATTCTGGAAGGATGTGGCCGAAGCCAAGGCGGGAACATTCAAGCTTCCTGCGCCGAGTGGAAGAGCAAAGGCGTGCAAGATTCAGGATACACCGCCTTCTTAACGTGATAACTAATAAATAAGGAAGCTTAAAAGCTTCCTTATTTATTAGTTCTATCACTAAATTAGTCGTTGGACATTTATTTTAACGAAGCTAAAGCTTCGTTAAAATAAAGTCACGACGTTAAGCCAAAGGATCCACCTTGTAAAAAGAGTTAACCAGCTCCGTCATAGGGGCTGTGCAGCTGTCAGGTGCAGCTCTCTTATAATTATTGGTGCGCTGCAAATAGGAGGCAACGGGCTGGTATCTCTTCTGAAAATCGGCCGCGTAGCAGCCCTCGGCCGTCATGCCTGACGTCGTATCCTTGTCAGCGTCAGGTAGGACACCACGGAGAAGGTGATACGGCTTCTTTCCTGTCTCCAGATCGGCATCCGCAGGCCCCATAGAACCCGATGCTTCCGTTATTCCTGTGGTCTCTTTTTCATTTTCAAACGGCTCCTTTGTTTCTAGACGCCCTCTCACATAAAAAAGAGAATTGTAGTATTGAATACATTGTAAAATACAGACTACAACTAAGAGGCCTAGTCCTGTAAAGGCCACTGTATAAAACGACTTCATCCTATTAAGATACTAGTTTCTCTAAGAGCTGCTGGCATACAACCTTGTCCACTTACGCGCCTCTGCGTCATAGGCCACGCGATCCTCGGTATACAAATGAGCAATCTCTGGGACAAGAGGATCTTTTGGATTGGGATCGGTGAGCAGGCTACAAATACTGAGAAGCACCTTACTCACGGTGAGAGCAGGAGACCACTGTGTCTTCAAGATATCCAAGCAAATCATCCCTGACGCATTGATATTTGGATGATAAATCTTTGTCTTGAACTGGATATGGGGAGGCTTGAATGGATAATCCACCGGGAACTGGACAGTGAGCTTGAAGATGCCGCCTGTATACGGACTGTCCTCCGGACCTATAATCATCGCCTCCCATTGGTAGGGGTCTGAGCTAATAGGGCCTGCGCTACAGCTTGTAGGTGGGTCATTTTTAAGATCAGTGATCTCTTTTGCAATGCGACGGAGTGCCATTTATACTTGCTACTGCAAACTGCGCAGCTTCAAATTTAGTTCCATAGTAAGTAATAGAAATGTTCGACTACCTCACTCTTCTGGCCGAGTTCCTTGGAACCTTCCTTTTCACCCTGAGCATCCTTGTGACGGGAAATCCTCTTGTTATTGGTGCAACTCTTGCCTTTATCATCTGGCTGCTGAGCAAGGTGAGCGGCGGCCACGTGAATCCCGCGGTCAGCTTCGCCTTTTTCCTCAAGGGCAGCCTGAGCAATGCGGAGTTTGCTGGCTACACAGCCTCTCAGCTCCTCGGCGCGGCCTCGTCCTTCTATGTCTTCAAGGCGCTTATGTAAGTGCCGCCCGAGGCCGACCTTAAGGCAAAGTCACCTTTTCTAATAAGAATGATAACAGCAATTGCGAGTTTAGCAAATGAACACGCAATTGATGATCTTAAAATCCTATTCTTCACTCTAGCTCTCTGGAATAAAGTGCCACCTACCATCTATCTCTTTACCGATACGAAGACGGCACCCTTTATCAAGAAGATCCCGTATCCTGGTCGCATCGTGATGAAGGAGGACAAGCTGAATCCTTATGCAACCCTGAACCGAAAGCAGATGGAGTCCCGCCCTGGAACCCATTTCAAGACACTCTTTGCAGATTTCACCGCGGAAAAGACCGACTTGATGGAGTGGGCACTGTCCGAGGAACCAGACGGCGTTCTTTTCTGCGACGCAGACATTTGTCACCTCGGCCCCCTGCCTGAAATTCCCGATGGCGTGGATCTAGCCCTTTCCCCCCACATGATTCGTCCACAGGATACTGCCCGCTTCGGCATCTACAATGCAGGATTTCTCTGGTTTAAGAATCCTACCCTTCCTGGAAAATGGAAGGAACTCTGTAAGACGAGCCGCTTCTTTGAGCAGGGGTGTCTGGATGATCTGGCTCAAGGCTACTCTCTTTACGAGTTCCCTGTTCAGAACAATTATGGATGGTGGCGTCTCTGGCAGGGAACGGAGCCCCCTCCTGTTCTCTTGGAACGATGGGGTATTCTTCGTTCTACTGAAACGGCAGGAATTGCAGTGGAAAAGTCTCCACTTCTTTCCGTCCACACCCACTGGTATGAAAAGAATGATCAGGCCACGCACCAATTCAATATGATGGTGCTTTCCTATCTTAAGAAGCTTGCTCCCTATCAGTCAAAGACAAAGAAGCTTGTTACTTTCTTGGAAACAATTGCCTAAATTTGAACCTATAGACTTCCCCACCTAAGTATCAAAATGGAAACCCTATTTCCAGGAATAAAGGAGCAAAAGGCAAAGGACGAAAAATGGTATGAAGAGGAGGCTCCAAGTAAAAGCCTTGAAGGTGCCAAGTGCCCCGAGTGCGGCTCAGAGGAAATTGAGGCTGAGGAGCTCTGTATCTGCAAAGGATGTGGGGAAGTGCTGGAGCGTCCTCTGGATGCTGGCGCCGAGTTCCGCTTCTTTGGCTCTGAGGACAGAAGTTCAATCGATCCGTGCCGCGTGGGCGCGCCGACCGATTCCAGATTTCCCAGTTCAACTCTTGGCACAATGATTCTTACAAAGGCGAGTGGGGGAAACGCATCCAATCGTATCGCAATGGCGCGCGTTCGACGTTATCATACGTGGAATCTTCTGCCATACAAGGAGCGTGCCCTACTCCAGGTCTTTGAACAGCTCGCCCTCGCAGCTACAAACAATGGGCTGGATGGCCGCTCCATTGATCTTGCAAAGGATCTCTATATTCGCCTGGTGGAGCACTGTGATCGTCGCGGCATGTCGCGCACGTGTGTAGTGGCCTCCTGTATCTATTCAGCACTGAAAATGGTGGGGCAACCGCGCAAGCCTCTGGAAATTGCCGAGATGTTCCATCTGAGCAGCACGCAATTCACAAAGGCCTTCAAGTATTTCCAGGAGGTGCTGAGTATGGCGAATCAGAGGGGTCTACTTGCGGAACAGGCAGTTCCAGCCTCCCTCTCCAGCACGAGAGCTTCCGACTATATCGCGCATCCACTCAGTCGTCTTCCTATCTCTCGCGCAGCCTTCCTCAAGATTCAGGAGACGGCCAAAAAGGTGTCTGTCGCCGCAGAGGAACAGGAGCTCTGCCCCGAGAATATGCCTCCTTCTCTTGCGGCAGGTGTTCTTGCCTTTGTGCTTCCTCGTCTAGGCCACGAGGAAATCACGAATGAGCGCATTGCGAGCGTCTGCGGAGTGAGTGAAGGAACACTGGTGAAGTGCCTGAGGAAGCTGGAGGCATCGGCTGAGAAACTAAAACCGTTCCTATAAAGTCTCACCTATAAGTAAGAATGGGATCAGGATACTCCTTTCCATCCAGAGAAATACTCTCTGCCGAATCTATAAAAACATCGAATGTACTTGACAAGATTATGAATTTCATGTTAACAAACACAAATCTCCTTGATATGTATTCACTTGCCTCTCCAACAGAGTGCCGCAAATACGCTCTTTTCACTGCAAAGACAATGGAGAATTTTTTCAAAGAGATCAATCTACACCCTCTGAAAGGTGAAGATGGTAAATTCTATTTTCAGCGCCTGGACACAATCCAGAAACTTCCTGAAGAATTCTACAAGGAGCAGAAAAGAAATTGTCTGGAAATCGCCTATTTTTTCATCCGCATTCTTCAGATCTTTGCGGCCCTGAGTTTATCTGTAATGGACATGGAAGTTCCCAGATACAATTCAGATCTTGATAGAAGAGTTGTAGAAGAAAAGAAGGTGGTAAGGCCCCAGGATGTTCTTGCTGTCCCCTTTTATCAGGGGAAAAAGCAATTTGCCCCTCCTCGTCTTCCTTGGACTGGTGGCGCCATTCCTATCTCTTCGCGCATGTATATCAGAGATGCCAATTATTCTATTCTAAATCGCTATCTAACTGCAGATACATCATCTTATCTCCAGTTTTATGATGGCTCCTTTCCTACACGAATCTATATAAGTTCAGATTCTATTGCTCCTCCCACAGAGCCTTTTCTCTTTTTCAAGGGAAAGAGGGATGATGGAAAAGAGGTTGAGATTCGCGCACGACTCAATATAAGTGTAAGGAGAAAGGAGGGAGGAGAAACTGAATACCAGGTTCTTCTAGCCCCTATAAAGATAAAGGGGGTAGATCTTGATATAAAAGAGGTTGGCCCTGTAAGTTTCGTGAGTTCATTTTCACGAGGCGACGACCCGAGGTTCAATAATCAGACACTTCCCCAGTATCTTCAGAATGTAATGAAAAGGATTCTTGGAAAGGAGGGTGATATTGAAAAGAGAAAGGGTATTCCTTCAGATGTTCTGCCCGAATTCAGGGTTTCAGATATTCTCTCTTCTCTTGGCTCCAAACCGCCCATCAAGGCGTATTGCGTCGCCAGAGCCATTCAGCTTCTCTCTCCAGAGAGTCTCTATGGCGATAAGAAGACAGCCAAGACACAGATCTGCAATTCTGGATTCAAGTTGCTGGGACGGAATCTGCCTGGCGCGGATAAGCCGATCACGAGTTCAAAGGGAATTCTGTCACTCAATCTTCTCTTTTACTCCATGCTCAGAAACAATCTTCCAAGTGTCTCAGAGGAGGTGGAGCCCAAATACAGGGCCTTTCTCCAGGAAATACGCACAGTCTTCAGTGAAGAGGCAGAGATCAAGCCGATTGAAACCGCACAAGATATCAAAAAGGTGATTGAGGGAATCGTGGATAAGATACCGACAACTCTTTGCACGAAGAGCAGAGGTCCGATGTATACCAAGGATCTCCAGGTGATCCGACAGCTGCGTTCCTATGCTGGCCGGCTCTTGAGCAGACAATTACAGCATACTTCAAATGTGATGAATATTCTGAAACAGCTGTTCGTTCTTTCAAGCACGGAACCGATTCTCATTCAGCCGTCTGTCCAGGCGAAGGGAATGGATGAGGTGGAGAGAATTGCCAGTCTTGCAAGAGATCTTCTGACGGCCTATTACACGGATTGCGAGGTGATCTATAGAGAGGGAGTTGAATATGCGACAGGAAAGAGGGAGGCTTTTGCTTGACGCTGACGCCGCAGGCTAAAGCTAAAGCCGCAGGCTAAAGCCGCAGGCTAATAAATTTGATGATACTAAAGCTAGTGGACTAGGCATGGAGCCCCCATCTAAGTGTCAGAAGGAAGGCTGTAAGAAGAAGCTGACACTTACAAGCATTCAGTGCAAGTGTAAGAAATACTTTTGCCCAACTCACAGGTATGAACAAGAACATGCATGTGAGTTTGACTATAAGGCCGAGCAGAAGGCAAATCTAAATCGCTATCTTTCTACGCCTATTATTGCGGCGAAAATCGAGGCGATTTGAACGCCGGCTAAAATTTGACGCCGCGGCTCGGCAGGGAAGCAGCCAGTAAAAAATGACTGTCTCTACCACCTTCCAGATCCGCCTCATCCGCAACAGTGAGAGCAAGATGCAGGATGATGTCCTCACAGTGAAGAAGACCTTCGCCCTCGGCTTCTATGATCTGACCTACAAGGATCCGGTGAATAATCTGGAGAGCACGACGACCATCTCTGAGCAGAACCTGTTCAACTATTTCGTTGCTCTCTTTGATTCCCTCTACAGCGACCAGGATCCGTTTGAGTATATTCAGCTCAGCTTTCCGTTCTTCCCTTGCCTTCTCCTGAAGACGAAGGAGCTGGGGAGCGACTCTCTGCGGCGTAACATTCAGTCAATGCTGAATGTGACCCTGCGTAGCTGGTCGTTTGATAAGGAGAACCCGAACATTGTCACGAGTTACAATGCGTGGAACGCTGTTGAGGAGGAGGATATGGGTGAGACGTATTAAACGACATATAACACATTAAGAAAACATCTTCAAATACATAGGAACAATCTTCGGTGACCAGCGACCCATAAGCTTTGTGTGAGAAGGAGAATACCAGGCGATGGCATCTTTTTCTCTCTTATCTTTTTTGATCTTCATGAACTCCTCCATGTGTCCCTGAATCCACTCGAACTCAGCCGCGGCCTTTTTTAACTGAGAAACCGGCGTGAATGCCTGGAAGATATGATACTGGAAATAGGTATTGGGAGGATAGTCATTCTCTCTCCGTTGAAAGACAAGGCCCGTATGCTTCAGGCCCACAAGCTTAGAGATCTTCGCCTCCTCTTCCACTTCGCGATGAACATTTTCGACAAGATTATCGTAGATGCTCTTCTTGGGATCCGTATCCTTTCCTTCCATCTGTCCCTTGGGAGGCTCCCACTCCTTCTTCATCGGATCACCGCCGGTTGTCTTTACAACAATAAAACGGCGAGGATCAAACGGCGCCCCCTGCTCATGGATGAACGTGCAGGCGCGCAGATAGACACGCCACCCCTCCTCGGGATGTTCAACGTAGAAGTAGCGCTTGTGGGGCGCGAAAGGCAGTCTCTCAGCGCCCCTTTTCAGTCCATCTTGAAAAACGTCAAGAGGCATTAACTAACTTACCATCTCCTTTTTCTATGCGTGATGCGCCTATTTCCACCATTCATCTCTTGTAACCTTTTAATGCTTCTATCAACCGCTTTTTCGGAAAGAGAGGCACGCGCCGAATTATTGTTATTTGCAGCCGGCTCTGATTTGTGATGAATAAAAAGACTCGCAGGATGCTGTGTCCAGAGAGGACCGGCCTTATCACGATCATCCAGTAAAATGGGAATAGGAAGAGTGAGGCTGAAAAAATTCTTCTGATCAGGCCTACATAGAATCAGAATGCCATCATTGGATCCTGCAGTTTTTAAGAGTTTATTCAGTTCCTCTTGATACACAATGGCATCATCTATGGTAGCATCTTCTGGTATAGAAATCTTATGAACATCCCCTTTAATAAAATGCTTCTTTACACAAGCCTCCTTTCCTTCCTCAGCCTTTTCGCGCTTGTATTTAGGACATCCTGTTAAAAAGATAGGAGTATTCTGACCCGATCTCTCAAGGAACTCACGAATCTCAAGCCAAAGCGCATCGGCCCCAGGCATTAACTCTAGATTTGCAAAGAAACTTGGTTCATGATTCATTAGTATAGGCCAGATTTTTTTCCCTTTATCTTCTGCCTGTTTTGATGATTCTTTTAAAATAGCAATGGCACTCGTTTCAAAATCAAAAAAGACTCCATCTAAATCAAGAAAGAGTCTTGTGTGTGCTGCTTTGACCATCCTATCTATCTCCTCTTTTTTCTACACGTCTTTGAGCGACTCGATGCGCCACATCCGCTTCTATATGTTCTTAGAACCTCACAAAGAGAATTGTAGTTTGTCTTATTGAGAAGTTCAAGCTCCTTTTCCATTGTAGAGCGAATTCTCCAGAGAGATGCCATCGTCTCCTTTCGGGAGCTCATATCTATATCTGGTTTCCACAACTCTCTCCATTCGGTAAAGGGAAGAACTTTAGGAAGACACTCCCAGAATTCATTGTAGTATTCCATTCTCTCTTCAGGCTCCATCATATTCCACTTATTTCGCAAAAGAGGAGTCGTCAACTCTTCAATCGGAGGAGCATCATTAATGGGAACCGATCCGCGCCCAGCCCTAGAGAGCGGATGAGTCTCTGCCACTGAAAAGAGAAAATCCCAGCCCTCAAAATGGGTTCGCGAGCATCCCTGGGCCAACTTCTCCTTGTAGATTTTGGTCACTTCAGAGAAAGGAGGATCTGGTGTTTTCTTTCCAACCTTCTTATTTACTTTGTTGTGAACCTTCCAGAGCCATTTTTGTAGATGATCAGGTGTATCACATGCATTTTCAATTGGATCCTCCATCATATACTGCGAAAATGAATATCTACAGTATTTGCAAGGGAGAACATAAGCAAGTGTGTGAAAGAATTTGCAGACTGCTTTCTGATTTTGATCTGGGGCATATGTGATTAAATGGAGAAGGCTCCAGCCTGAAGGCCCCCAAAAACGGGTATCCATCTCTCTTATTTAAGAAAAGATATCTAAATCAAATAAGAATGCTCTCATTTGAGGAACTACAGAGCCGTGGTGGAGTGATTATTAGCCTTCCACGACTTCAGAACCGTTATGAGATAACAAAGATGAGGCTGGAAGCGGCAGGATTCCAGGGCCTGACAATGTTCAAGGGTGTGGATGGTTTTAACGACGACATGACCTCTCTACTAGAAAAATACGGACTCGAAGGTCGGCTCTCTTCAGAGATTGCAGATCAGAGAGGAAAAGTGGGTTGCACTTTGAGCCATATTCTTACCTGGCAAAAGATCGTAGATGAGAAACTTCCTTATCTACTGATTTTTGAAGACGATGCGCTTCCTCATCCAGAGTTTCGGGACCTGGCTCCTCTCTGGTGGGCAGAAACGCCATCTGAGTTTGATATAGTATTGCTAGGAAATCAGATGAATCCAGACGATGCGCGAGTCAAAAGAAATACTAAAGTCATAAAGTCCCCTTCTTTTTGTCTCCATGCCTATATTGTCAGTTATAAGGGTGCTGTAAAACTACTTGAACTTCTGAAGGTTACAACAGTCATGCAAATGAATGATCTTCAAATGCGTGATTGGATGACAACAGATTCGCTAGATTATTATTGTTGGAATGGAACCTTTCTTCCTGAAAAGGGACATCCTGTCTTCAAATACAAGAAGGGTATGGATGTTGAAGGAGTTATCCAGGCAAATCCAGTGATGATAGCAGAACGTCGCGATACAGGTCTCGTGTATCAGGACTTTATGCTACAACATACACTCTTGAGGCCAACACCTTTTTACAATGTTGTTTTATATGATGATTAGTTAGTCACGACGTTAATACCCTCCAAACATGCCACCATTTAGGGGGGCAAGATAAGGACGCACAGATGACATATTAGAATCCGTCTCCTCGGCCTTGCACTTTACCGTCTGAGTGGGGCACGGTGTGCGCTCGCACGGCGGGCACTTGGGGCAGACCGTGGGCGCAGGGCACTTTACGTCAGGGCAGCGAGGGCGAGGGCAGGCGGGGCACTCACCGCATTGTCCAGCACCTTTGCATGCGCTGCTGTCCACGATGATCGGTTGCGACTTAGGAATGCTTGACTTGAGCACATATTGGCTCAGATCAGGCACAGGCGGGCACTCCGTCTTCAGCATATACTGGCTCATGTCGGGGAGAGCGGGGCACGGCGGAATGCTTGACTTCAGAACATACTTGCTCATATCAGGATAGGGCGGGCAGAGGGGGCACTGGCCTCTATCCTGCGGGTGATCTGAGCAAGGGGCAGTGGCTCCGCATTGGGTGCACTGCGGAGTGGCAGGCACCTGATCTTGGAATCCCTCTGGTTTGGCCGTAAGAAGTGTTAAGCTATAGCCGACAAGTATGCCAACTAAAAATATAGCTGCCATTTGAATAGGGGTTAAGCGCATCTCTATTTCTAGAGTAGCATTTTAACTAAATCGTTTATAAGCGCCATCCACTCCATGTTACAGGCGGGCAACCGCAAGCCTCAGGTGTGCTTGTATCATAGACAGTGCCGAGGCGCGTGCACACCATCTTCGCGTATCCACGCCAAGAGAACCCCTTTCCAACTGCGGATGTATCTGTTAGACAGCCAAAGTCACCGGGCTCTAATCCACGATTTTGAATAGCAGTGCAAATCTGGGATGAGCGGTCCTTCCAGTCGAGCCTGGCAGCTGGGGCACCGTCTTGCATTTGTGTTCCTGTGCTTGTTGTTCCTGTGCTTGCTGTTCCTGCGCTTGCTGTGCCTGTGCCTGTGCTTGTTACTATTCCTGTCTCCGCGTCATCAGGCATCGTGGTAGACGCAAACTCACCTCTATAGGGCGCCAGAGCCTTCGCCCCCTTTGCATCAGCCACCGACTGTGCCCTTTCCGATGTGTAATTTAACTGGAGATCCCATGAGAGACCCTTGAAGAATGTATCTGCATAGTTCTGGAAAAGATACTGAGCAATACCAGCTCCTGAGATATCGCCCGCCTGGTAGCTGGTAAACAGGCTGGAGAGGGAAGGGGGCAGATTATTCGTTTTCAGTAGGGCAGGAAGCGCGGTGTCCGTTCCAAGAACAGGAAGAAAAGACAGATAGTCAGACTCAAGGATGGGGATATCCGCGGCAGCCATTTGTCCCGAGCTCATCTTTGTTACAATATCCTGAATTGCCGCCTTGATGTTTGTAAGTGTCGCAATTCTCTGCGTCATCACAGGATCCGTAGTCGCACTGGCGGAGAGTCTCGTAATTTCAACACCGATTTTTACAAGAAGATCATTGAGTTCATCTAGAGAGCAGCGTTGTTGAGATCCAGGCGTGGCATCAAATCCCTCAATGGCCGTGTTTGCTGACGCCCTCCACTTCTTCTGCAAATAAGCCAGGTTCGCCTCTATTCCATCTACATCACCTTGTGTAAGAGTAGACTCGATACCAGGATTGCGCTCTAAAACAAGAACTTCATCTTTCAGGCGGCGGATATCGGACTTCAGAGTTGTCAGAGGAAGCTGGATAGAAGAATCACTCATGTCTTCCATATGAATCGCCTCATTTTGAACAAACCCATTTGCGGTTTCAAGAACATTCTTTAGTCTGGCATAAGGAGCCTTCTCGAGTTCAGGATCTTTGTAAGGAAGTGTGTTCACAGAAGCGACACCACCGGGAGGAGGAGATAACAACGTGGTGGAAGGCGGCACATACTGTTTAAAGTCGCCCGTTGTGATTGTCTCTCTGGGAGGAAGTCCCTGTGGTATAACGAGTTCAGGATTTTGGAATCCGTCTGTCATAGTTGATGATACATAGAGAATGCTTACAACTATGATTATAAATAAACTCAAAAAGAGGAGTCTCTTCATCTATTCGGTAAATAGCTTTTATATTACCTTCTATACTTTTAATATTAGAAAGCTCAAAGACCTTTCTAATATTAAAGGTATAGACGGGTTATTAGTCGTTTGACATTAATTCTAAGAATTAAGTCACAACGTTATGCGGCTGTATGAACGGCCTGATACTGCATTCCTTGATTTAACATCGGTGAAGAAGTTACTTGATTCTTTTCCCTATTTGCAGAGGTATTGGTAGGTTGAGGAGCCACACCTTGTATCCAATAGTTACCCTTTAATTCTGCAGCACCTATGTCACACATATTGGTTCGTCGGTTTAGCCCATATCCTTCGGGGCATATGGCTGCCGAAGGATGAGATAATGCATCTACACAGCATGCGCATCCATTACGAAACGTAGATCCAGGGGGGCATGTGGCTGCAATGCCCTGACTAGAGACATTAGGGTTCACACTAAAAAAAGGAATAATCGCTTTAATTAAATTAGCCATTGTAACAGAGGTATTATTAAGAGGAACACCTACTGCGTCTGTATAAATTACATTTTCTGAAGAGTCAATTACATATGCATTTCCTGAACTGTCTTTATGAATCGCATTTCCCCTCATATCAATAGGAACACGATTTATAGAATCTTGTATAGGATGAACTATACCTTGGATATGCACATTTCCCGACGAATCTATATCTCCAAGAATATGAGATACAAAGCCCTCATTTATTGATAGAACATAGAAGTTCAGAGTAAGAGCAAGTATTAATAAAAGAAACGCTATGATCAGTTTTGACATCTCTCTACAATAACAGGTGAAATTTGAATCCTACTAGTTACCCTGTAAAAGCATGCTAAGCTCACGATATTCCAAGTCTGATAGTAAACTAGAGGCAGGTGTCGATGAAGCCGGAAGAGGATGCCTCTGGGGACCTTTGATCGCTGCCGCCGTTATCTGGCCATCGGAGGAGACGTGGTCAGATGAAGTGCGAACGATTTCTGGACAGATCAAGGATAGCAAGAAGGTGTCTCCAAAGAAGAGGGCCATTCTACGCAAGGCCATTGAGTCCTTCGCCGTTTCCTACGCGGTCGGTCGCGTTGAAGCGAAAGAGATCGATGATCTGGGCGCAACGGCGGCCAATAAGCTGGCATTTCATCGCGCTCTTCGTGCCCTGAGTAAGAAGCCTGAGCGAATTGTGATTGATGGAATTCTCTCCATTGAGGTTGAGGGCGCCGAGATGGTAATTGAGCCTGAGGCGGATAACAAATACATTGCGGTTGCGGCCGCCTCCATTCTTGCCAAGGAGAACCATGATGACATTGTAAAGACTTTGTGTGCAGAAGATATCAGCCTTTCCGAAAAGTATGATATCTTATCCTGTAAAGGATACGGAACCAAGAAGCACCGCGATGGTGTCTTGAAGAATGGAATGCACTCCCAGCATCGCAAACTCTATCTACGCAAACTGCTCGGCATTACAGTTGATAAATATGGGTTTGCTGATTAACGGCGGCTAGAGCGGCTCTTGCGGCTGCCCTGGCGGCCCTTGCCGCCCATAACGACATTCTTGCGCATGCTCTTCTTTGAGCCCTTGCGGCCCGCCTTGCGGGTCATGCGGCGCTTGCCGCCCGCCGCTACATTCGCTACGCAAACGCCACCCTCGTTGTGAGTGCCAACATTGCAAGCCATTTTCTATATTTAGGAAGAAGAATTAAAAAGCCAGGCGTTCAAAAGAAGAAAATCTTCAGCCCGTTGCTGATCGTCCAAGGATCCCTTCACAAAATGGCCATGGCCAGACGTGATCGCCAGATACTTTTCTTCTGCACCCATGGTCTGATCGGGAAATCCGCGTAAGCGCGTAATCCATTTCACGCTTTCATACGGAAGAACCTCACGATCATTGAGCGAAGTCCGATTCAAAACAAAAACGGCTGGCGCGCCTTCAGCGAGTAGAGAATCAACCGGAGATACTTGAAGGACCGAGGCCAGATCCTCGATCCGATCCGCCGGATTCCCAAATTCATCATATTCAAGAACGGTCAAAGGGAGCTTGGGATTTGTCATTGTCCGTAGACCATCCACATAGGGAACTTCCATATAGGCGGCGCCAATGAGCCCTCCTCGCCCATATTTGGAGACAAGAGAGCCTACCGTATACCCTCCAGCGGAGCGGCCGTAGAGGCACGTTTGCCTCCAGCCCAGGCCCGTCCTCGCCTGAGCCGCATAGATCACAGCCTCCGTATCAATCACCGTCTTATGCTTATTGGATCGCCGCGCCGCCTCCGCCCACGCATCTCCAAAATCACCACTGCCTCGGACGAGCGCAAAGACGACGGCCCAGCCATCATCAAGATACGGCTTCCATCTTTCTGTAGAGAGAGGCGTGGAGATGCCATAAGACCCATAGACATACACAAACAGGCCCTTTACACGCCCTTTACCTTTTACAATAACATAAGGCACAGGCATTCCATCTGCGGACACCGTTTCATGATGGGATGCGCGAGCATATACAGTCCCCTCTTTCTTTTTGAGTTCGCCCTTTTCTATTGTATACACGGAGGGTTCAGCCCCAGGCGCTCTCACCGCAAGAGTCAGGTGATCTCCCTCAGCCCAAGGCTCCACCTGGATCGAGGCGAGAACCTCATGTATTTTTGTTGGCGCTGTAGAGGGGTGGCATCCATAGAAGGTGCGATATCCACCTGCAGATACAATGAGAACACCTACACCAAAGGAGAAACATTCAATACCGTGTTGTAAAAGAGCCTTAGGAAGCATATAGGCGCGAAGAGCTCGACCGACAGGAGTCCATGGCGCCTTGAAATCCCCTTTGCGCATGAAGAAATTTGGCTCCCTGTGCATTTTGGAGACGTAGCCGACGGGAAAGAAGGAGACACCATCCGATCCAATCCGTTCCACCGTTGTTCCATCCACATGATAAAGGGCCTGCCTTCCAGAATTGTTTGAGACTAGGAATACACAGCCATTTTCACCGCGAACAAGAGATAAGTTATTGCGCTTGGACGGTTCAGTAAAGAGAACTTTGCGCCCCTTGCCTGTGTCTGCATCCATACAGACCAATCTGCCATAGCGGAGTTCAGAGGTGGTTTCCAGAACATAGCAAATATTGTTTGAGACCGCCAGAAAAGGACCTATCGCCAGTGGAGATGACCACACCGTGGCATCTTTAGAATAGCATGTCAGTGTATAGAGTTCATTACCCTTCTTTGCACCCTCAACTGCCCATGCCTTTCCATCTTCGCTGTAGACAGTAGCTGCTTCTCTGACCGTTTTCTCACCAGAAAAGCACCATTTGAAATCGTGACCATAGGGTGTTAGTCGAATGCTATTGCATTCAAAGACATTTTCCAGCATCTTTGTTTTAACAGTAAACTTCTTTAAAATAGGGTCAATAGATCCCAGTGCCTGAATTGCAGTATCAAAGTGTAGATTTTCTTTTATAATTGTGTTTTCCCAGGCTGGCCCCTTCATCGCCTCCATCCAGGCAAGAGGATCGTTCCATTTTAAGATTCCAATATTTCTGTTTGTCTGCATTGCTGCCTAAACACCCTATCTATAGTTGTGAATAGATGGCAAGCACCAGTGTAATTCTCCTCTACAATCGGAGCAACCCGTATGGCCTGAAGAAGGATGCCGTGCTCATTGAGGCGGCACTGCGCAAGTTTGGTGTCTATACTTTACAGCACTGCGACCCGCTGGAGCCTCCGCAGAAGGCTGATTGTATTATCCACCTGGAGCAGCCTCACCACGTCTGGCAGAGCTGGGGTCGGACGAATATGCTGGTCGTGAACCCTGAGTGGTATGTGCCGGCGGCATATGATGCCTATCTCCAGTATTTTGACTGGGTCATTTTCAAGAACAATGAGGCCAGAAAGCGTTTCGTTGCGTCCTGCCCTTTCGTCACAGATGGACAGACACTGACGATTCCGTGGTCGTCGGGCGGCGTCTGGTCAGTTGAGGGTGTTACGACGAAGGAGCAGAACGATTCACGGATGGGCTTCGCCTGCTTTCTGGGAGCGAGCAAGAATCGCCACGACTTTCTAAAGACGCTGCTGCCCTTCTGGCGCGAGTCGTATCCTCAGCTGAATATCTTTTCTGCCATTGATCTTTCTGTTTCTCCGAAGGAGCAGGAGAACATCAAGGTGCGGGTCGAGGATCTCACGGAGGCCCAGCGCTTCCGCCTCGCCACTTTCTTTCCTGGTCACGTGGTCTGCTCTGCATCTGAGGGCTATAGTTATACAGGTGGAGAGGCTGAGGCAGTCGGTGCCTACACGATTCACACGACGATTGAGGCCTTTCTTTCCAGCTACAAGAACGAGGTTGGAGTTGCCTGGTTTCCTGTGACTGCCGCCGAGTCAGATACGAAGTATGCGTATGCCCAGTTCGCCAAGCCGATCTCTGCGGAGGAGACACAGGCCGCGCTCGACCAGGCGATCCGCGATTTCTTAGATACAGATATGGCGACTCTGCGCCCAAAGAGAAAGGATGCGGCAGCAGAGAAGCAGTCTATCTTTGAGAGGGGATGGGCCGATCTTTTCAGAACAATGCCTGCAACTCTCAAGGGTAAGACAGGTGGCTTACGCCCTCCTGTGTTAAAAGTAGAGGAGTGCCCTCCCATCAGTATCGTCACTCTTATTTACAACAGGAAGCGGTTCTTTGATCTTGCCTGCCACAATATCATGATGTCTGACTATCCGAAGGACAAGATTGAGTGGATCCTGGTGGATGACAGTGATGATCCTGAAGAGCAGGGCGGTGAGAAGATCATGGCGGTGGCGGCAAAGTGCGACCCTATCCAGATGGTGTATGTGCGTCTTGAGAATAGAACTCCCATTTCTGAGAAGCGGAATATTGGTGTAAGCAAGGCGACAAATTCCATTGTTCTGATGATGGATGACGATGACCACTATCCTGAGACATCCTTCAGACGCCGTGTTGCATGGCTCACTCTACACCCGTGGAAGCCGCAGGTAACGGCCTGCACGACAATTGCGTGCTATGATCTTATCAAGGCGATCAGCGCGGTGAATGTGCCGCCATTTGATCTTCCTCTCTCGGAGCGTATCTCAGAGGCCACGCTCACCTTTTACAAGAGTTTCTGGCAGGCGCGCGGATTCTCTCGCGATGTTCAGGTGGGTGAGGGCGAGACCTTCATTCGGGGTCGGGAAGGGTCCGTCTTAGAGCTGCCGCCGCAGCAGATCATTGTCGCCTTTTCACATGGAAAAAATACGAGCTCACGTCGTGTCCCTGGGGGAGATGATGTGAAGCCAGGATGTTTCTGGAATTTTCCGCAGGAATATCTCGTATTTATTCACGAGATGGCGGGGATTAAGGTGCAGGTTCAGGAGCAGGCTTAGGTCGCAATCTTAGCAGACAGCCGGCGGTGCAATGCACTTTCCGTTATTAACAGAGCCAGCCTTTGAGCACATCGTCGTGCCGGTGCCGCATACAGTGGTAGATCCATCAAAGCCCTCATAGCCCACTACAAAGCGGTAGACAACCGGCAGGGCAAAATAGAAAACAGCCGCGTGGACGAGGACGGCGAGCAGGCTCGTCTGGCCTGACATGAAGACGCCCTTGCTGCCCGCAGGGAGCGTGAGGAGAACACCGGGGGACAGGAGGATGAAGAGAAGAGCGGCAAGGTAGAGCATTATACTTGGAGGCGAGAAGTTTGCGGCGCTAGGCTTCAGGCACCGCCTTTAGGCGATAGGCTTCAGGCACCGCCTTTAGGCGATAGGCTTCAGGCACCGCCTTTAGGCGATAGGCTTCAGGCACCGCCTTTAGGCGGGATACGAAGAATCAGAGAGGGATTATTTGAAATTTCAGTAATAACAATATCCTTGGGGCTCGCCGACCCTGATCGTGACCTTGTCCTAGGCCTCATTGTTTCCTTCTTCTTCAGATACTTCTTATAGGTCTGAATGAAGCGAAATGTTCCATAGATAGTTACAAGAGCTCCTAGTGCTGATCCAACAGCAATTCCAGTGAGGTTTACTGAAGCCTCAGTTGAATTTGTCTTTGAAATGGCGAGAAGAGGAGCTGTTGATGCAGTGCTGCTTACTGTCGGAACTGCAGAACTAGTAGGACTTGCGGAGCTAGATGCTGTAGGAGTTGTGGAGCTACTTACTGTAGCAGATGCAGAGCTAGATGTTGTGACGGTAGAAGTTACGGAGCTAGTTGCGGAGCTAGACGCTGTAACGCTTGAAGTTGCACTACTAGTTGCTGTGCCAGAGTAACTAGCCTTTGCACTAGGAGAAAGAACACCGCTCATTGTAGGAAGAAGAGTAGGTGAAGAAGATCCACTACTGCTCATTGTAGGAAGAGGGGTAGATGATGAACTCCATGATGCAATTGAGCTAGCAGAGGGAAGGCTACTCAGTGTAGGAAGGGGGGTAGCAGAAGGGAGTGCACTAGCAGAGGGAAGACTGCTCAGTGTAGGAAGTGCACTAGCAGAGGGAAGGCTACTCAGTGTAGGAAGTGCACTAGCAGAGGGAATGCTACTTACTGTAGCCAGAGGACTGAAAGAAGGAAAGGCGCTTACACTTCCAGATGGAGAGGGAGATCCGCTCAATGTAGATAGAGGGCTAGCAGAGGGCAAATTGCTCACAGTAGCAAGAGGACTGAAAGAAGGAAAGGCGCTTGCACTTCCAGATGGAGAGGGGGATCCGCTCAATGTAGATAGAGGGCTAGCAGAGGGCAAATTGCTCACAGTAGCAAGAGGACTGAAAGAAGGAAAGGCGCTTGCACTTCCAGATGGAGAGGGGGATCCGCTCACCGTAGCAAGAGGGGTAGCAGAGGAAAAGCTACTCAGTGTAGCCAGAGGACTGAAAGAAGGAAAGGCGCTTACACTTCCAGATGGAGAGGGAGATCCGCTCAATGTAGATAGAGGGGTAGCAGAGGAAAAGCTACTCAGTGTAGCCAGAGGACTGAAAGAAGGAAAGGCGCTTGCACTTCCAGATGGAGAGGGAGAGGGAGATCCGCTCACCGTAGCAAGAGGGCTAGTAGAGGGAAAGCTGCTCACTGTAACAGATGCGGATGCAGAAGCAGAAGCGGATGCAGAAGCAGAAGCAGAAGCAGAAGCAGAAGGGCTTTGCCCCTTTACAGCAAGGAGAAGAGAAAGAATGAGAATACTGCGCATAGTATTCATTCGAACTTGACCTCACTAAAAAAATGTATTCACTTCAAATTTAAGCTCGCATCAATCAAGCCGAGCACTGCAGGCACCCCTCTCCCTGTGCAGCCTCATACTCTGCCGCCAGGCGCGCCTTCAGTGCCGCCCTCCGCTGCGCATCTGTTTGCACAGGCTCATCCTCTGAGTCCGATGAATCTGCCGATCCAGATTCCGAGGAACCAGACGGTGCAGCATTTGAGTATGATCCAGTCACGGCCGCCATCAGACGAGGATCCACCGTGAACTTCTGCGCCGCAACAGGCGCCTTCGTCCTCAAGTAGTAGCACCCCGTCTTCAGTCCCTTCTTCCACGCATAGAAGTGCATGCTCGTGAGCTTGGCATAATTCGGATCGGCCACGAACAGATTCAGAGACTGGCTCTGGCAGATAAAGGCGCCGCGTGCTGCCGCCATATCAATCAGAACGCGCTGCTTGAGCTCCCATGACGTCTTGTAGCGCGCCTTGATCTCATCAGGAATTCCAGGCACCTCCTGGACACTTCCATTGCGCGCAATGATCTGCTGCTTCATATCCTCGCTCCAGATACCTGCCTCCAGAAGCTCCTTCATCAGCCACTTATTGATCACAATGAACTCGCCCGCCAGAGTGCGGCGAGTATACAGATTGCTCGTGAACGGCTCAAAGCACTCATTGTAGCCGAGGATCTGCGAAGTGGACGCCGTCGGCATGGGAGCCAGAAGGAGCGAATTGCGCAGCCCCTTTGCCGCCCTGACCCTGAGGGCCGCCCAGTCAAGAGTGCCATCCGTCTCCGTCATCGGCTTCACGGACCACAGATCAGGCTGGAGCTTTCCCATGGCCGCGGGTGAAGGATCATTGACACCCCACGTCGCATGATCCGTCTTCACATACGGATTCGCATGCTGACCAAAGGTCTCATAGGGACCCTCGGAATCAGCAAGCTCGCAGGACGACTCAACCGCCGCATAATACATGTGCTCAAAGATGAGCTGATTCAGTGTAAGAGCTGCATCATCCTCCCAGGAGAGATGGAGCATGGCAAACACATCGGCCAGTCCCTGAATACCGAGGCCAATCGGACGGTGACGCATGTTGCTTGTGCGTGTCTCAGGCGTAGGATAGTAGTTGATATCAATCACCCTATTCAGATTCTTGACAACCACCTTGGTCACCCGCCGCAGCTCCTTGAAGTCGAAGGCACCGTCCTTCACGAAAGCAGGTAGCGCAATGGAGGCCAGGTTGCACACCGCCGTCTCCTGCGCATTGCTGAACTCAATGATCTCAGAGCACAGGTTGGACGACTTGATTGTGCCGAGGTTCTGCTGATTTGACTTGCTGTTGGCTGCGTCCTTGTAGACAAGATAAGGCGTGCCCGTCTCCATCTGCGTATCGAGGATCTGGAACCACAACTTCTGCGCCTTCACCGTCTTGCGACCGCGCCCCTCGGCCTCGTATTTCGTGTAGAGGGTCTTGAACTCCGCACCCCACACATCTGCCAGGCCAGGCGCCTCAGAGGGGCAGAAGAGAGTCCAGTCCTCATCGGCCTCCACCCTCTCCATAAAGAGATCTGAGACCCAGAGCGCATAGAAGAGATCGCGCGCCCTCTCCTCCTCTGAACCTGAGTTGAGCTTGAGCTTAAGAAAGTCCTCTACATCCGCGTGCCAGGGCTCCAGATAGACAGCGAAGCTGCCGTTTCGCTTACCACCACCTTGATCAACATAGCGCGCCGTATTATTAAAGACACGGAGCATGGGAACAAGACCATTGCTCATCCCATTCGTGCCACGGATCAGAGAGCCGCGTGCCCGAATATTGTGAGCATGGAGACCAATACCGCCTGCAAACTTACTGATGGCAGCGCAATCACCGAGAGTCTTGTAGATTCCAGCGATGCTGTCATCGGCCATGGCGAGGAGGAAGCACGATGAGAGCTGCTGACGAGGCGTGCCCGCATTGAAGAGGGTCGGCGTCGCATGCGTCATGAACTTCTGCGAGAGGAGGTCATACGTCTCAAAGGCCCTCTCCAGATCATCATGCCAGATTGCTAGAGATACGCGCATCCACATGTGCTGCGGCCTCTCCAGAATCTTTGTCTCTGTATCGCGCAGTAGATAGGACTTCTCCAGGGTCTTGAAACCGAAGTAGTCCAGCAGATAATCACGCGTGTGATCAATGCGCGCATCGATCAGCTCCGTATTCTGGGTAACAACAGACAGGAGAACAGACGAAATACTGCTCGTCTTCTCTCCTGTCTTCTGGATCGTCTGTGACGCCAGAGCCTTCACTACAGTGCTGAAAGAAGGGGAAGTGTTCTTTTGGTGGTTACTGATGGCGATTCGCGCCGCCAGAACATTCCAGTCAGGGTGAATCGTGCCCAGACTGGCTGCATTTGCTGCTGTAAGCTCATCCAGCTGAGTCGTCGGCACCTTATCATAGATGCGCGAGAGCACCTGCTGGGCAAGAGCATCAGGGTTGACCTGGAGTCCCCGTGCAGACTTCCGCACACGAGAGAGGACCTTGTCAAACGAGACAGGCTCCAGAGTTCCGTCGCGCTTTTGAACCTGCATACTATAAGACATCTTTACAATTAACCGGGCTTACCCGCAAGTAGGGTGGAAGGAAACTCAATTTTTGCGGTCAGCCTAATGATATTAAATATGATTAGTAAAGAGATGGCAGGTATCCTATTTGTAGATGGCCAATCCAGGTCCGTGCTAGCAGGATTTCATCCAAAACTCAATAGGTTGAGTGGTTTCGGTGGAAAAAGTAAGGACGAAGAAACGGCAGAACAAACAGCGGTCAGAGAGGTTGTAGAGGAGCTTTTTGGAGTCTTCGCCATGACACCTGAACACATTATGGAGTTTTCTAAAGATCTTGGAATCCCGCGTGTATATAAGGGATACAGTGTCTTCGTTGAGCCAATCGAGACAGTTTTCAAATTATCTGCTTTTTTATCAAAAAACGGATATTTTTCTCCTTTTTATAGTCATTTGCCTCTCTCAGTATCAGAGCTTATCTATCACAGAATCCTCTCTAATACAACGGAAGTCACTGAGGTATCCCTATTTGCTCTCCGAGATCTTGGAGATATGAGATATATGCTGACATCCGAGTTTTATTCTGATATTTCTACTTTGCTTTAGAAAGGTGCTTCAGAAGCTTTCCCTGTGTAATGATGCGGCTCGTGATTGACATCGTCTCCAACTCCTGCAACAACAACTTGTAGGCGTAGGGGATCTCAATCGGGCTGAAGTGCGTCGTGTTGCCGCAGCCCTTGCACATCCAGATGCCCTCCTTCGGGTTCACAATCGCGATCAGGCCGCAATCCTGACAGGACCAGCAGCGGAAGAGGTCGGAGCACTCCATCAGACGCTCCTTTGTAAATTCGGAGATGCCATGCGCCGCCACGCAATCCCTCTCCATCTCTCCAAAACGGAGACCACCCTCGCGCGCCCTGCCCTCTGCCGGCTGACGCGTCAGCATAACAAGAGGACCCGAGGCGCGGCTATGGAGCTTATCCGCCGAGCAGTGGCGCAGCCTCTGGTAATAGCACGGCCCGACGAAGATGCTCGTATCCATCATCTTTCCAGTGTAGCCGTTATACAGAATCTCATTTCCTGCCGGCTCCATCCCCAACTTGTCCCGCAGAACTCTCTGAATGCCGTCCAGTGTAACATCGTTGAACGGAGAACCATCGCCGAGGCAGCCGAGCTCGCAAGACATCTTTCCAAGCAGCGTCTCCATAATGTGCGCAATCGTCATGCGGCTGGGAATGCAATGCGGATTGATGATCATGTCAGGAACGAGACCCGACGCCGTCTGCGGCATATCCTCTGACTGCAGGATCATTCCCAGCGTTCCCTTCTGTCCGTGGCGGGACGAGAACTTGTCACCAATCTCAGGCACACGGTCCTGGCGAACGCGCACCTTGGCGAAACTGTAGCCCTCGCCGTTCCTGTTCCTGAAGATGCGATCCACCCAGCCAGATTCATTGTTGCGCATCGTCTTTGACACGTCACGATACTTCTTCGCCCCCGCAGGAACCACCATGCCCGTGGGAATCCTCATAGGCACAACCTTTCCAATCAAGATGTCATCCGAATTCACGAACTGGTTCTCAGGCACGAAGCCGTTCTCACCCAGCTTCTCGTAGTTCGCGTTCTTCATCTGGCGCGTCGTGCTCGTGTCAGGATTGGAGAAGCGCTCCTCCTCACCCGACGACTGGTTCTTGCGCTCCTCGTCCTTGTAGGTCCGATAAAATATAGAACGAAAGAGGCCGCGCTCAATGGATGCTCTGTTAATAATCACGGAATCCTCCTGATTATAGCCTGTGTAGGTGGCAATGGCCACAATGATATTCTGGCCCGACGGCATGGCCTGCGCACCATAGAACTTGGACATGAAAGGGCTGACGAACGGCACCTGCGGATAGCAGAGGAGGTGCGCCATCGCATCAAAGCGCTCCCTAAAGTTCAGCGCATACATACCCATAGCCTGCTTTCCCATCGCCGCCTGATACGAATTTCTCGGCGACTGGTTGTGGTCAGGGAAAGGGATATTAGAGGCCAGAGTCCCCAGGATAGTGCTAGGGTGGATCTCTGAGTGCGTGTAGCTGCGGTCCTTATGTTGAACGATATCAGATGGATACACTGCAATATAGGAGCTCTCCGTCTCACCAGGATCAATATACTCGATGAGATGGTTCTTTCCAGGCGACTCCCAAATAAGAATCTCCTCCCACGTCTTCAGGTTATCAACAGAGGCCTTCAAGATGCCCTCCTTATCCGATGCAATCTCCCTGATCGTGCTGGCAATCATTAGAGGGCGGAGCATGCGACCTGCCTCTGTTGTGATCCAGATTTCACGGAGGGCCGCACGCCAGATGATGCCTGTCTGAATGTGGATGCGGCCAGACCTCTTCGCATATTTCAGCGACTCCAGGGTCTTCATTGCATCCTTGTTCTTTACAATGCCAAGCCAGGCACCATTCACAAAGAGGCGTGTGTGGTTGTGCTTCTCCTCCGCGGATGTCTGATTCAGAGAAACAAGCGTCTTTAGCGTCTTGATGTAGTCGCGCACAGTGCCAGGATTGCTGTAGATGCTGACAATGGCCGTGCTGCTCATGTTCTTCACTACACCTACACCATGACCCTCTGGAGTCTCAGCAGAACAAATATAACCCCACTGCGTATTGTGAAGCTTGCGGGGAAGAACAAGCTTGCCCGTCTTCTCAATGGGCGTGCTGATCCTACGCAAGTGCGAGACACCGCTGATGTAGTTCAGACGGTTGAGAACCTGTGACACGCCGATCTTGGTGGGCCCACCCGCTTTTGCGGATCCGAAATTGCCGGTCGCCAGAGACGTTTTGAGGCCAACCTCCAGAATGACCGACTTGATCATCTTGTTGATGTTGCTCACATTCAAGATATCCTCGAAGTTGCCAGAGGCACGCCATGAGCCACCATGAATCTCCTTTGCAACAGAGGCGCGGATGTCCTTGATCATCTTCGTCGTGAAGTAGGTGCGGAACAGGTTGGCCAGCAGAAAGCCAGGTAGGTCCACACGCTTATTCGGATATGCATCACGATCATCGTTGGGAATGCGCGCGGAATTTACCCAGAGAACCTTACGAGTCATGTGGGCCAAGAAGCATGCCTTGTCATACCAGCTGGCCTCGTTGATACCCACGTGAGGAAAGCACTCCGTGTTCAGGATATCCGAGATCTTGAGCGCCTTGTTTCCACGCGAGGACCAGCTATTCACTTGCGTGCTGATCCATGCGAGGGCCTGCTCCTGTGTCTGGATCTCCTGGGCCTCAAGAATGGTCTCACTCATCACGGAGTCAAAGAGCGCGTCGTTCTCCGTGCCGATGATCAAATCATAGATATCCTTGTCGGCGACAACACCGAGGGCCCTGAAGAGAACAAAGAGAGGAATATCCGTCTTAATTCTGGGAATGGTGGCGCGGAGCAGGTGGAGCTGAGAATTCTTCGGGTGATACATGATCTTCACCGCATTATTCTTGGGCACCTGATCATTGTCAGGGCCAATGCTCTTCACCTCAATGACCTCAACCTCCTTGGTGGGGTTGCGATTGTTGCGAAAGACGAAGGGGCGGTTCTCTGACATGCGCTCCTGACTGATAATGACGCGCTCACCACCGGTGATAATGAAGTAGCCACCGAAGTCCTCTGCACACTCACCCAAAGAACTCGGATGGAGATGCTTCTGGTCGTGGAGAAGGCAATACTTGCTTCCGACCATGACGGGAATCTTTCCGAGGTGGACATTGGGAAAGAGACGCTCTCTGACGATCCGCTCTCCCTGCTTCGTGTTATTGATAAACGTGGTCTTGACACGAACATCTACGAACAAGGGCGAGGCATAGGTGAGGTTACGAAGACGCGCATCATTGGGCATCATAGGGAGAATAGCACCATTGTTCTCAAAGATGGTGGGCTTCCGCAGGCTGATATTCTCAAACAGAATCTGAACTTCATATTCATAGTTGGCCTGGACGATTGCACTGGGCGCGGCGGCTGCTGCACTCATGAGTGCATTTGCCGCCGTTGTGGAGAGCCCTGTTGCAGTTGCAAGAGCAGAGCGAGGACCCGAAAGAGGAATCTCTGGACTGCCGCGAATCACAATTGGATTCACTTGCTGAACAATTTCAGGAATGTCAATGTCCATGAAATGGTTGAAGGATTCGAGCTGATGTGAGATAATCTGTCGGCCCTCCGCCTGGGCAAAATACTTTTCTAAGATCTGCCTGTAGGACGGAATCATTTTATATATACTTGGAGGTAGCGCCTTATGTCTCCAATTTTATTGATAATATTTTAAATATAGTTATCTGAATAGATGGCGGAAAATACAACAAAAACAGTGAGGGTAGTGGGGGGCGCTGCTGAAAGTTTATTAACAGGAGTCAAAACGCGAAAGCGGCGATCAAAGAAGCAGGTGCAAGAAGAGGAGCCGATCAGTAACCAGAGAATCACTGTGAAGAAGGGTGGGGCGATGGTTCTCACGCCTGCTCCTCTTGTTGCTGCTCCTGCTCCTGCCCCTGCTCCTGTTGCTCTGCAACAAGCACAACAGCAAGGAGGCGCCAAGGTGATCCTAGACAAGAAGAAGGACAAGCCTCTAATCCTCTCTCCACCGAAGAAGTCCGGCCCTGCTCCCGTCGTTGTCAAGAAACTGCCTGTAAAGTCCAAGACACTCAAGGTTGCCAGGCGCATTCGTGTATCGGTAGATGGACTGAATAGAAAGGTGAATCGTGCAAAGACAATCAAGAAGGAGAGCGAAAAGATGCCGATTGATAGCTTAAAGAAGGAACTTGTTGCGTCTGGCCTAGTCAAGTCAGAGTCTAAGGCGCCTGAGTCCATTTTGCGACAGATCTATAGTGATTTTCAGGTTCTCAAGCAAAAAGCCTTATAAATGTATTCTATTAATATAATGTCCTCTATTCTTGCACAGTATGCCCAGCGCCCTCCCCGCGATACCATGGTTGTTCCTGTTGTTCCTAAGAACAATGGCGAGCTACTGATTGACCCGCGTCACAGCTCCCTCTTCACGGTGGATCTATCTACGCTCATCCCTACTGCAAACCAGACAATTCTGATTCCTAGTTTGAACCGTCATACAGGAGGAGTTAATATACCTGCGATGAACCAGAATGTTTACTATGTCCGTATCACCACGGATCCGGCGATTGCTGTAGCCTACCCTGGCCTTGAGTATACAGTCTATTTTAGCTTACCGACGTGGACCACTAATACGGTTGTTTCTGTATACTATGATAATGATAGCTGCGACATTCTCAGCCCTCTTGACGCCTTTAATAATTACCTGAAGCAGTCCATCACACTTAAGAGTGATGGAAAGACCTTCTCAGTTGTTTCATCAGGTCCCCAGGCATGGTCTTATGGCCCGTATCATTGCTAAATTTGAACGCGGCAAGTTCACCTAGGAACTTACCAAATGCGAAGCTCAAGCTTCTTCGAGTATCTTATGCAAACCGTGAAGCCTCCTATCTATATTGATTCTGACAAAACATCCATTCATACCAGTGCGATTGTTTTGAAAGGTGAGGTTCTCGCGGCTACCAATAATAAAGTAGGATACCGATCGCGAAAGACGAGGGTTGGCCCCCGATACAGTGAGAGAAACTCCTATCCAGCCTGCACGATTCACGCAGAAATTGCTGCGCTTAGACTTCTAGGAGATATGACAAAGTTGCGCGGAGCTGATATGTATGTTTGGCGTATCAGCCCCTCGCAAGGAACCACTCTGAATTCAAAGCCGTGCGCCGAATGTCAGTGTGTTTTGCAGAAGTGTATTCGTGAGTATGGTCTTAGGCGCGTCTATTATTCGGTTTAACGTGTTTGGGCTGAAGCCCAGGCTACCCAGGCTAAAGCCGAAGCACCTTAACTATATAAGCGACATGAGCATGTATGATGACTACGTCGCGCACTTCAAAAAATACAGTCAACTCTATGGTCCCAAAACAGCCATTTTTTTACAGGTAGGAAAGTTCTTCGAGTTTTATGATATTCTCGATCCTGACCCACAGACAACCTGCAAAGAAATTGCCGACCTACTCGCAATCAAGATGCTCAATAAGGGGCCCACAGGCCGCGAAGGGCTCTGGTCAGGTATTCCAACCCAGTCTCTTCACACCTTTGCCATGCGACTCACTCTCCAAGGCTGGACTTGTGTAATCTTTGAAGAGTCAAAAGATCTGAGAGGCAAGATCACACGTCATATGACGCGCATCCTATCGCCAGGAACCCACTTGGAAACGGCCGATTCAATGGAATCCATGTTCCTCGCAACCGTCTGGCTCCAAGAAGAGCTCTTGAAGCCGCCCACCTTTGGAGCATCTGCCCTGGATCTGACAACAGGTCAGAGTGTCTCCTATCAGGGCACGGCGGTTGGTCGCACAGACACCTGGTCCGCAGATGATCTCCTCCAATTCTTCCAAGTGTATCCGCCGCGTGAATGTGTTGTCTACTGGTCAGGCCAGGCTCTGACTGCGCCAGAAGAGGGATTTCTTCGTAGTCGTCTCGCCCTTCCAACGACCGCAATCCATATCAAGTCTGCTCCTTCCATTGTGACTCCAGACGACACCTTCATGCGCATCTTCAAACCCAAGACACTTCTTCCTATAAGAGAATATCTCCATTTGCAGGCTGCTCCTCTCTGCGTGAATTCACTCGCCTCTCTTCTGCGCTTCGTAGACGAACACTTTCCCTCCTTTCAAGAACATCTTCCCAAACACGGCCTCTGGATTCCAGAAGAATCTGTTTACTTAGGAAACAATGTTCTCACACAGATCAATTTCCTAGATGTGCTCAATCTGTTCATGAAGACAAATACACAGATGGGGAGAAGGGCCATGCGCCAAAGACTTCTCTATCCAATTCGCTCCATCCAAACTTTAGAGAGCAGACTTGAAGAAATCACAAAGATCAGCCAGTTGCCGAAAGAGAAGAAGCAGCAGATTGCTTCGCTACTCCAAAAGATCTCAGACCTTCCTCGCATTCATCGCAAAATCCAGACATTCAAGGTGACCGCGGCAGATGTCCTCGCCCTAGAACAAAGTTATGTATATACAAAGAAACTCTTGGAACTATTGGGCGGAGAACAGGTCGATGAATATATTAAGGCATTCAAATCCACCTTTTCAACGGAGAAGGCGTGTAGATCAAATGAAGATCTCTTTTTCCTTCCAGATGACAAGGGACCAGAAACAGCCGCGGCAGAAAAGGTGCTGGCGACCCTGAATTCAGAAGCCGATGCAATTCTGGAAAAGGTAAGGGCTTGGTCGTCTCTCCCTGAAGCGGCTCTGAAACTGGAGGGCTACACGGTGACAGGATCCAAGACAACACTCCAGAAGATCAAGACACGCCTCAGTCACTCTACAATGACTCCTGCGCCATACCCAGGAATTACCGTCACGGATAGAAAGTCGGGTGGAAACTTGAATATTCCTGCCCTAGAGGAAGTGCATACAAAGATTATGAGGCTTCGCGAAGAGATCCAGGGACTCTTTGAGAGAGAACTTCCTCCTGTCTGCTCGGCCTTTGCCGACAGTTCCTTTGAAACCTGGTCCTTTATAGAGGATTGGCTTGCCGCTCTTGATGTGACTGTTACCTTGGAGCGCGTCTGCACAGAGAGAGGGTTTGTGAGGCCCGAACTCATCGACGGATCCACAGGTAACATCGATATTGAAGGTCTGCGCCATCCCCTGATCGAGGCACAGGCAACTCGTCTTGAATACGTGAAGCATTCGGTGACCCTCGATGCAAACGGCTGGCTTCTGTATGGAATGAATGCGAGTGGAAAGTCATCGCTCATGAAGTCGGTCGGTATTGCTGTTCTCTTAGCCCAATGCGGCTGTTTTGTTCCTGCCACCAGGCTCCGTCTTTCCCCCTATGGATCTGTATTCACTCGTATTCTGAATCACGATAACTTGTGGGCAGGTCTCTCCAGTTTCGCGGTTGAAATGACGGAGCTGCGCGAGATTCTCTTAAAGGTGGATAGTAAGTCTCTTGTCTTGGGTGACGAAGTGTGCAGCGGAACGGAATCCACCTCGGCCACCAGCTTGGTTGCCGCGGCTCTCACCTGGCTCAAGGATAAACAGGCCTCTTTTCTTTTCGCCACGCATCTTCATGGACTGATGAGCCTGAAGGCGGTCACCGACGCAGTGCAAGTGTGGCATCTTCGTGTTCGCTATGATCCAAAGACAGGAGTCCTGACATATGATCGCAGCCTACAGAAGGGCGCGGGTTCAAGTATGTATGGCCTGGAAGTGGCTCGTGCCCTCAATCTTCCATTTGAGTTTCTGGAAAAGGCGCAGGCGTTTCGCCATGAACTTCTGGGAACGGCTCCTGAGGATTCGGAGCAGACACAAAGTAGCTGGAAGGTTCAGCGGCGCAGCTGTGAACTCTGCCAGCACCCTCTTGTCTCTGACATTGAAATCCACCATATCAGGCCACAAAAGGAGGCGGGGGAAACGGGTCATTTTGCAGATGGAACTCACAAGGACCATATGCGAAATCTAATTGCTGTCTGCCAGACCTGTCATGACAAGCACCATGCTGGTCTCCTAGAGATTCAACCTGTAAAGCAGACAAGCGAGGGGCCTGTGCGTGTGTCTGAACAAAAAGAAGGGCAAGATGTAAAGGTGATCAAGTCAAAGTGGACAGTGGAGCAGCAGGCAACGATTATTAATCTTTTGAAGCAGAAGCCGACTGCGCCTCTTCAGAGGCTACTCTTTGAACTGGATGAATATCATGGAATAAAGATGAGTTCTTCAACACTCCAGAAGATACGAAAGGTAGGAAAGATGTGAGGAAACGTCTTGATACTACAGTATCTTGAACCATTTTCCTCTCCCGCTTTGAGATGCCAGGGTCCGATTCAATCCATTTGAGTTGCGCAGGATTCAGATTATAATGGTTGAATCCAATTTCATGAATAGAAGATACAATTTTTTTTCCAGATGTCACGTCCAGAATATGTATAAAAAAGTTTCTGGCTTTGGGATCATTGAAAAAATGAGCCCTTGAAAGTATACATTTTTGTCCCCAGTCAGTTGTATCGACTTGCATTGATTCGGTGATATTTTTAATAGAGTTTTCGCCCGTTTCCGCATAATGAACAAAACGATCTTTGAACTTTACTTGATTGATTGTCACCTTTGTAATTCCTTCGGCCTCCCACCCCCCTATAAGTTCTTGTATTTTCCTAGGTGTTTGTTTACTTCTATCAATGACTATAAATTCATCTATATCAATAAACGCTAACCAATCTGTTTCTGCGAAGGAAACACAATTAGCACAGGATTTGTATTGATCGTATAAGATATTTCCTGCAGAATCCTTGTTTGCCCATCGAATAAAGTGAACAGGATACCAATGGGCTAAACTCACCATTTTTTCCATTATTTCTATATCTGATAGTTTTGCGGTGAGTTTAGCAATATCAATCCCAAAGCGATTCTTTCCATTTTTCGCAATGTTATTATTTAGATGCATTGTATCACCATCTTTTGCAGTTGAGCCAGTATTATCGTATAGATAGAATGCTTCAGCACCAATGCTCATATGATAAACAATCCATTCCTCGAGAAAAAGTATGTTTTCTCGAGGAATGAAGACAGTGTGTATTCCAAATTTCATCTTCTTACTCTGAAGGAACCTCGGGAACAGGCGCAGCCGCAGTAGGAGCCGCAGCTGCAGTTGCTGCAGGGGTAGCCGCAGTAAGAGCAGGGACCGCCGCCGCAGCTGCACTTGCTGCAGGGACCGCCGCCGCAGCTGCACTTGCTGCAGGGACCGCCGCCGCAGCTGCACTTGCTGCAGGGACCGCCGCCGCAGCTGCAGCCGCAAACTGCTGCGGCGGCATGGCGATGTAGGTCATCGGTCCCTGGGGACCAGCCGGACCCGCAGGGCCAGCCGGTCCCTGAGGGCCAGCCGGTCCCTGGAGGCCGTCGCGTCCAGGAGGACCATCGCGTCCAGGAGGACCAGCCGGTCCAGGAGGACCCGCCACACCAGCGGGTGCCGCTGCAGAGTGTCCAGCCGCGCTCATATTCTTCACAAGCATCTCAACAACCTTCTTCAGGCTCTCAACCTGGCTCTCCAGGTTCCGCACCTTCTGCCCCAGAGGATTACTACCGAGGTAATTCGTTCCAGGATTCGTGACTGAAGACATCTTCTGACTTTCGGATTGGTATTGAACAACCCCCTTTGAACGCATTTTTAGCGCCTTAATAAAATTGGCGCGAACGAAACCGCCCAAGTCAGTAGTATGCTTCCTCCTATTCGTTGTATGAATTGCGGTAAGCCCATCGCCGATCAGTGGCGCTTTTATCAGGCCAAGCTCAAGGAGATGAAGGGTGAGAATGCCGAACAGAAGTTGTATTTTGATGGCACATCAATCCCAGAGACTCCGGAGAAGAAGATTATGGATGCGCTCGGGGTTCTCCGACCTTGCTGTCGGAAGCATTTCCTTACCCAGGTTGATCTGATTGAGAAAATCTAATGATAAAAGAAGAACATGGAGCTTTATCTTCCATCATTACTTATACTGGCTCTTGCGGCCATTATTGTGTTTGGTGTGATTCCTAGACTGGCCCCTTTCCTCCTGGCTGTTGTCGCGGCCCTCATGTTAGCCGTCGTAGCCTATGAGCATGCTGCCACATTTCGTGCTGAGTATACTGAGGGCACATGGCAGACCATGATGTATAACTTTTCTTATCCTTTCCTCATTGCTATGCTTGTTCTCTTCTGCATCGGCTTCCTACTGAATTTTGTCAGAGGCAGCCCTATGAGTGCATCTGTAACAACGAAAGCGCCCAATGTTAAATCCAATATAAGCACGGCGGAAGTTCTCAGCCTTATGAGAAATCCTCTCAGATAACGTCGTGACTTTATTTTAAGGAAGCTTTAGCTTCCTTAAAATAAATGTCCAACGACTAATTTGGTGATGGATCTTAAAAATAAGGAAGCTCTTCGAGCTTCCTTATTTTTAAGTCTCACCATTAGTAGATGGTGAAGAAGTCAACCAAGACCAGAAAGATCAGCAAATCGCAAAAACAACCAAAGACAATGACAATCCCTCAGTTACGCGGAGCCTTTGAGCGCCTAGACAAACTAGCAGCGCAACTCAAGGGAAAGGCGAAGGGCGAGCAAGTCTCAGAGTTCCAGAAGGAATGGCGGGCCATTTTTTCAAAGCCCGTCACTACGAAAGCGGTTGAGGCCTATCTTGCCGTCAAGCAAGGGCAGGGAAAGAGACCCACGCGCAAACAGAGAGGTGGTGCCGCCCCCTTAACAGGTGCGCCCATTGATTTCCAGACACGCCCCGGCCTTGATGGGGCCAGTGGAACCTATCTCGCCTATGTAGATTCTGGCCTCTCCTTCTATGATAAGATCAATCAATCAGCTATCCAGCAGGGCTGCGGCATTCAGAATATCACTCCACAGATTCCGCCTGGTATGGGAAGCAATCAGGCCGGCGGCGCCCCGATTACAGACTTTGCGTCTGCCCTCACCTTCAAGCCCATTGTGTCTACCTCTCCCCCCTCTGTGTACCAGGATATACGGTCTGCATATCTAGGCACCCCTCTACCTGCGTCACCGGCTGTCGAAGACCATACGTGGAAATATAAGTAAACTGTAGAATGACATCGGTCCAGCGCGTTTTCTCACAGAGGAATAATACTGTGACGCAAATTGTGCCAACGTTAGTGGATACCTATATATATACTGAACTTTCAGGCGTAGCATTGTATACATTTGATGTTCCGAATGTACAGTCTAGCGGTGGTATTTACTATATAGATCTAAGCAGTGTAGATTCTTCTGGTAATCCTATCAACTGCAATGGCATATTAACAGTGAATGTTGGTCACTTAAATATAGTGTCATTTGTCTTAAATCCTTCTTTTAATCCTGCCTATGCTCCCGGCCTAGAATTTACAGTCTTCTTTAAGAATCCTCCACTCGCATCACTGCGGTATGAGTTCCTAACAATTGGCCTTCAAAAACCCTATACTGATGGACCATATATTCCCTATATTTACTCTCCTCCTCTCCCCTCTGCCTTTTCACCCACTGATATCTTTCAAAGTCTCACGTTTAAGAGTGATGGAACCAACTTTAATGTGACCTCTTCCGGTCCTGCGGGATGGATGGGAGTTGGCCTTATAAATGTATTATTAGGATTTTACAGTTAGGAATTTTTGTTCCTTAGAAGGTATGCTCATGAAATCCGCGGCTTACTTTCCATATCAATAAACCTCATCAGCGATTAGGATTATTGAGATGGCCGATGATTCAAGAACATTGGCAGAAAGACTCTTGAATATATATTACAGCACTGTAAACTACCCGTGGACTCGTCATCATATTGACAGTTACGACCAGTTCTTGAGTTCCGACCTACCGGCAATCATCCGATCATCAAACCCTATTCTTCTGCTGGAGGACCAGATTGGTGATTCAGGCGAGTATGCCTACAAGGCTGAGCTCTTTATCGGTGGAAAGGACGGTGATCGCCTCTCCATTGGAACCCCCACGTTCAACCACACGTCCAAGGAAGATGTGCGTCTACTTCTCCCCAACGAGGCCAGGCTCCGAAATCTGACCTACAGCAGTACTGTGCGGGCCGATCTCTATATCCGCATCACATTCACGAGGAGAAAGGCGGCGGGTGAGGGTGTTGGATTCGTCTCTACGGTCGTCGAACTTGAGGCCGACGCATACGACTCACTCAAGAACTATCCCCTCTTCCAAATCCCGATCATGCTGCATTCGCGCTACTGTGTCCTTAACAGAAAGCCTGAGGAGTTTCTGAAGGAGGCTGGTGAGTGCATCTACGACTATGGTGGCTATTTTATCGTGGACGGATCCGAGAAAGTCCTTATTACGCACCAGGAACAGGCCTTCAATACTCTCTATGTCCAGAATCAGGAGAGAGAGCCGCAGATTGCCACCTATGCGACCATTTCGTGCCTCTCACCCACTACACGACAGGTGCGCCGCATTTTTTTTAGCCTGTTACGCAGAGAGAAGTCAATCCAGGTGAGCATCCCGTATGTCCGCAAGCCTGTCCCCATCTTTGTCCTGTTCAGGGCCCTGGGCATCCAGTCAGATGAAGACATTGTCAGGCTCATTTTCCCCGATCCTGATGACGCGGAGGCGCAGCTCCTCGCACCGATGTTAGAAGAGTCTATTGCGGAGGCCTTCCCTTTCCTTGACACTTATTCGGCCGTCCAATATATCATGGTTTTAACGAAGGGTTTCAGTGAGGCTCACGTTCTTGATATTATCCACAATCAGCTTTTTATTCACGTGGAGGATCGGCCGATGGCGCGCGCCTTCTTTCTTGCCGAGTGCGTGCGCAAGATTCTGCGTGTGGCCGCAGGAATTGACACGCGCACAGATCGCGACGATGTGCGAAACCAGCGCTGCTTGACGAGCGGCTTCCTCACTCGCATGCTGTTTCAGGGCGTCTACACAAAGTGGCTCAAGACGACGCGTGTAACCCTGGACAAGGAGTTCAAGTATAACAAGTCCAATTACACTGGCGAGAAGTTCACCAACCTTTTCATTTCAGGAAATCTGAGACGAATGATGGGTGAGAACTTCATCACGGATGGACTCATGCGCGGATTCAAGGGAAAGTGGGGCAGCGGTGTTGGAGAGGATAAAGCAGGTGTTCTCCAGGCTCTCTCTCGCTTGTCCTACATGGATTTCCTCTCCCACTGCCGCCGAGTTGTCTTGGAATTTGACACAGGCATGAAGCTCCAGGGGCCGCGTCGTCTGAATACGAGCCAGTTCGGATATTTCTGCACAAATGAAACACCTGGCGGCGCGAGCATTGGAATCACGAAGAATCTGAGCAATCTGGCGACGATCAGCAATCTGATCGATCCTGCGCCCTTTACAAAGTGGCTTCTTACAACGGGCGGCGTCATTCCGTGCGAGCAGATGACTCCCGCGACAATGAACAGGGCCGTCCCCGTCTTTGTAAATGCAGGTATTCTCGGCTACACGGTGCGCCCTATTATGCTCTGCGAGGTGATCAAGCTGATGAAGTGGACGGGCTGTCTGCCGGCGACGGCCAGCGTTGGATTCAGCATCAGAGAGCGTCGCGTATTTATCTTTCTTGATGAGGGCCGCCCTGTCCGCCCTCTTATCCACCTCAAAAAGGGAACCATGCCCAAGCAGCTCCTCGAGTCCGCCAAGTCATGGCGCGATCTTGTTCTAGGAAGCTACCCTCCCATGGCGGAGAAGACCCTCGCATCCAATACATTCACCGATCCTCTCAAGGCGGTGGAGTCGCCCAGCCTTGAGAAATACAAGGAGGTTCTTGAGCCTCACATTGGCGCGATTGAGTATGTGGATCCGTATGAGGCGAATGAGTCGTATGTTGCCACATTTCCCAGCCACATTCAGCCTGACTCCAGCCACGTAGAGATCCACCCTTCCACCATTTTTGGCCTGATGACGAGCGTGATTCCGTATGCGAATCACAACCAGTCGCCGCGTAATCAGCTCTCCTGCTCCCAGAGTAAGCAGGGTGTTTCTGTCTATGCAACAAATTTCAGAAACCGCTTTGATAATCAGGTCCATGTTCTTAGTTATGCGGAGGCACCCATTGTTCGCACCCTCTATTATGATTATGTGGCGGGTGGAAACATGGGCTATGGCCAAAATCTTGTCTTGGCCATGGGCATCTTTTCAGGTTACAACCAAGAGGATGGTATTGTCATGAACGAGGATGCGATTCAGCGCGGCCTTTTCCACAGCACAAGCTACAGAAGCTATGAGTGTTATGAAGAGGACGATCCTCTTTCCAAGACAAGCACGCGCATTGCGAATCCTGCCAAGACACCCATCTGGACCAATCTGAAACCTGGCCTGGATTACTCGAAGCTGGATGATCGCGGAATCATCCGCGATGGAGAGTATGCTGATGAGAACACAGTCTTAGTTGGCCGCTACATGCAGTCTCCTGGTGGTGAGATTCGCGATGCCAGTCTGACGGCGCAGGTGTGGACACGCGGTCGCGTAGAGAAGTCGGCAGTGATGATAAATAACAACGGCCTCGCACTTGTGAAGGTGCGCGTTGTTCAGTATCGTGTCCCTGAACTGGGCGACAAGTTCTCCAATCGTCACGGACAGAAGGGCACGATTGGAATGCTCATCCGTGGTCACGACATGCCGCGCTCAGCCTCTGGCCTAGTTCCTGACATGATCATGAACACACACGCCATTCCTTCTCGTATGACGATGGCGCAACTTCTGGAGGCTCTCTTAGGAAAGGCGGCGGCTCTGACAGGCGCCATTGGAAATGCGACAACCTTCATGAATGAGGGCTCTCCTGCGGCGGCCATTGGAAAAGTTCTCCAGGAGCAATTTGGTATGCAGCCGATGGGTGAGGAGCTCCTCTATGATGGCACAACGGGAGTCATGATTCCCTCTACCATTTTCATGGGCAATGTCTATACGATGAGACTGAAGCACATGACGGAGGACAAGTGGAACGCCAGAGGAGAGGGACGGAGAGAGCAGAGGACGCACCAGCCGACGGGTGGTCGCGGAGCACAGGGCGGTCTGAGAATGGGTGAGATGGAGCGCGATGCAGTGATCGGCCACGGAATCAGCACGTTTGTCCATGAATCCTATATGAAGAGATCCGATGGCACAGAATTCACGGTGTGTAATGGATGCGGCACAATCCCTATTTATAATGATAAGACTGGGGTCTATATCTGTTCCATGTGTGATGGACCGGTTCACTATGTGGGTGATAAAGCTGATAATTTAGAGCTACTCCCCCCTTCAAAGAGGAGCACAACCACCTTTTCAAAGGTTGAGCTCCCATATGCGATGAAGCTGCTTGAACAGGAGCTGGCCACATATCTGAATATGGGAATGCGCTTCTTGACAACGAATGATCTTCAGAAGTTGGAGCCTCCTGGTCTGAAGGCTCTGAGCGATGCGGAGCAGGCCGAGGCGCTAACAAAAGAAATCCCTAAGAGAGTTCTGGCTGAGACAAGTGTTCCTGAGTTTGCGCCGAAGGTTGAGGAGCCGGCTGCCTCTTTGGAGGATCTGTCCACGCTGTCGGCGGTTCCTGCGCCTTCCGCCTCTGCTTCCGCCTCTGCTTCCGCAGAGGCAGAACAACAAAACCAAGTTGCCCTCCCACCCATAGAAGAGGAGATTGAGTTACAGGAAATCAATGGAAGTGAAATCCCTGTTCAGCCTGGTCCGCCGCAGCAGCTTGGACCTCAGCAGCCCTATATCGTTATCCCGATGAATAATGCACAGGCGCAGGCATTTCCTTCTAATACGCAGCCGCAGCTACTGCAGCAGCAACAAAATGCAATCGTCGCCTCCTTAGCACCCCCTCCTCCTGCATCAGTTCTTCCTGGTCCCTTACCCGGTGCTCCTCCGATGATCGCAGTTGATACATCCGTCGCCGCTTTACAGGCGCAGGGCTTGCCTGCTTTGCAGCAACAGCCAATCCGCTCCGCTCTTCGCAACAACAACAATACAACACAGAGGGCGAAGCGTGTTGCCTTTGGCTCTGCTGAACAACAACAGGCGGGTCCTCCTGCACCGAATATGAGGGTGAATGTGATTAAGCAAGGATCATAAGGTCGTTTGACATTTCTATTAAGGAAGTCACTACTGTTAAAAATTGATGAAAACATACATTACTAAATAGAAGTAGGTATGAATTACGAGGAACTTGATATTCTCTACAGGAGTCGCTTGACTCTTCTAGAGATTCTCAAAGAAAATGGCTACGACACTTCTAAATACGAGAAGTTCGGTCCATGGGAGATTGAGGCAATGGTAGCTGGAGGCCAAGAGAACCTCATGATGGATATGAAGCGCCCCCCTGTAGAGGGTCAGCCCGAACGCTGTATTGTCCGCTATAGTCTGAATAAGCTCAAGCAGAGGCTCAGCGGCTTTATGAGTGATCTTCGCGATATTACTGAGGAAGATGATACTTCTATCGTTGATTCTGGAAAGACGGAGGTGATCTGTATTGTTCTTGAGGATGTGGCCGACGTATTCCACGCCGCCGCACTGAATGCGTGGACAACAAGCAAGCTCCGCCTCCGCTTCTTCAAGGCCCACAATCTCCTCTTTGATCCTCGCACTCATATTCTTGTGCCTCAGCACACAAAGTTGCCGGCCGAGGAGCACACTGAGTTTCTCAAGCAGAACTATATCAAGAGCAAGGGGAACCTACCCTTTATCCGTTTCCACGAAGATATGATTGCGCGCACCATGGGCCTCGTGCCTGGTGATATTGTCAAGATTGTCCGTCCCTCTCCCTCTTCAGGAACTTATGAAGTATATCGTGTTTGCATGCCTTAGAATTTAGGCGCCACCGGTAGATGGCTCCACCTGCAAGTTGCACAACAGTAGTTCTTACTAGGATCAATGACGCAGTTCTTTTTGCATCGTGGAAAGACGCAACAAATACAGCCATTGGACAAATTGTAAATGGCACACCTGAAGCCACTGTATCTGGCCTTGAGACTGATATTGCGAATACAATCAGCTGCCTAACCTATCAAACAGAACAGAAGCGCGGTCTCTCAACAGATATTGCTGGACTGCAGGATCGCCACGCACAAACACAGAAAGACTTGGATGACAAAAAAACAGAACTACAAATTGCAAAGGAGAGGGCAGCAAATCTCACATCGCCCGAGAAGAAGGTGACAATCCATGAAAGTTGGTTTCCTCTTCAGCGCCCTCTAACAACAACCAGTTTTCTTCTCATTCTCGCCTTTGCCCTTTTCTTCTTCTGTGTATTTCTAGGGACACTCGCAAGACAATTTGGCTTCTTTGTTGACTATGGATTCCAGATACCGATTCGTAAGCTGGGCTCCGGATCACCATGGACATGGTTCTTTTCACAGTTTACGATCGTTAACATCGGCCTTGCCACTCTTCTGATTACATGCGTAGGAGTGATTATCTATGCCTTTACCAAATGAACACGGCTTGCCCAGGTTCCATTGAAGACAGGCAAGTGGCCCTCAAACCGTTTCCTGAGAACTCCTTTTTACTCAAGGACATGGAGCGAACACCTGATGGAAAGATCACGGAGGCGCAGTTCAAGAAACTTGTAGAGAGAGCCAGTATACTCCCTGGTAATCAATACAGCCTTAATGAGATGATAGGGCGTATTCAGCGTGAGTATTGCTATTGTATGGAACGGTATGTGTTCTTCTACAAGACATCTGATCCGATGGCCCCGCAATTCAATGCTGCGGTTCAAGATCTTCTCACATGCCTTGACTTTGCAGAGAAATACCAGTCAAATGGAACAGACATAAATCCTACGGCCTCTCAGCGCCCTTACTCTTGGCAGGCGCTTTCTTCTTCACAACTTACAGAAGGAATGGCGAACCCTAATGATATGCTGGAACTGAGAAAAGATATGGTCACCTTCAGTCAAGAGAAGAATCGCTCTGCGACCTCACTTCTTGCGGTATATGGGCTTCTGAATCTAACGGCGATTGGGCTTCTTATATATATTGCTCGCAGTAAGTAGATGGCAACTTGGGAGTATAACTACGGCCTAGCCACGCAGCAAACGCGTCTGAATGACTATGCGTATCAAAACAAAATGGACACTCTATTTTTTCTGCAGATTCTACTAATCAGTCTTCTGATTCTGGCCATCTTTGCCTATGGTGCGCGCATTGGTATTTTCAGCGGTGTTCTCGTTCTTTATGTTGGCTTTATCCTCTTTTTACTTGACTTGGTTATCTTTGCAGTTCGTTATGCATATGATATAAATATTAGAGATCCGAGTGTCTGGAGTCGCCGCCGCTTCACGTATCAGGAGGCAGTGCCTGATGCGCCTCTTAATGTAACTACATCTCTTCCTCCTATCCCTACACTCTCTTTTCCTGACCTGTCCGGTGTAGATATTGGTGGGCTCTGCACTTCGAGCGGATACACAAAAAGCTCCTAATGAAATAGGATGGCCTACTCGGTAAGAATAACAAATTTACAAATGAATCTAGCAACCGCCTTTTCTATGGACACTGATTATCTTGCTCTTTCCAAGGCGTCTGCTCAGCAATCTGCAGGAAAAAACGATCTGGATGGAAAGATACAGGCGATCAAGGCGCAGCAGGCGGACTTGGATGGCGAAATTCAGACATATGAAAAGGAATTCAGAGATCGTCTGGATGTAATGCCTGCAAGTTCATCGATAAAGACTCTTCAAGATCTTGTTCTTGCCTTCCTTTTTATTTCCTATTTTCTTCTTGCTGGACTTGTATCTTATGAGATTGGAAGAAAAAATGTGATTTCTGGTGGTTTTGCTCTATTTCTTTCTATTATATTTTCTATTGTTTTAGTTACCGCCATACGACTGTATGCTTAGCTTAGCAAAGGGTCATAGAATCTCCTCTTCGCTGAACAACTCAATGTGATTGTAAGTCTTGCCATCGGCAGGAGTTCCGAACTCATTATTCACCCTCTTTTCCAGCTCCCTCGGCGTCAACCGATTCGCCCCCTTGTTTCCATCCTGGAGCCACTCCCTGTAAGCATTCGCAATCTGCTTGAAGGTCGTCTGCGAACCTGCCGTCTTCTTGATGCGCTCATTGCGGAACTTGGCGAACGAGTCAAAGTCCTCGCGATACTGTGCCGTCTCCCTCTTCACCGCCTCAGGGACCGGATCCAGCCCGTGCACCAGATACTCCGTGTCATAGATGTGCACAAGCCACGACAGGAACACCTCCCTGCAAGGATTGAGCTTGTTCACGAACTCAGGATCCTTCAAATACGTGTTCGGCCCACCGAGACGCGGATCATCTGCCAAGTAGAATGCCGCCACGTGAGGAATGGCGCGGATGCGGCGCCAGGTGCCATAGTCCATAGTATTAATGGGCGGTAGCTTGTTTGTCAGCATAAACAGCTTACCCGTCACTGTGAACTTCTCCTGATCCTTGTAAAGACCGCGCGCCTCCACCAGATCCTCACCACTGAACTGCTTCATGCGGCTCGTGTTGATCGGCTCATTGCTGTCAGGCTCATTCATGCTGATAACGCGCTTATTCTTGATGTCAATGATATCAGGATTTGCCGCACTTGAGTCAGGACGCTTTCTCGTAATCGCAGTCGTTGCAAGAGTGGTCTGATAATCACCAAATGTAATTGCGCAGAGATTCATAAGCATTGACTTTCCGTTACTGCCCTCTCCAATCATCGTGTAGTAGCACTGCTCCCTGTTTGCACCCTCCAGGCAGCTTGCCAGAAGACGGAGAACATAGGTGCGGAGCTCCTCGTCAGGATAGATCTGCTTGAAGAAGTCTTTGAGAAACTGGAGCTGGGCGAGCTGCTCCCTGTTGAGCTCCTTGAATGGAATATACTCAATTGCATCAGACTTGGGAGGATTGTTGCCGCCGAGAAAGGAGATAAAATCCTCTGGCCGACCCTGACGAAAGATCACATGATCCTTGGGCTTATCCTGGGTCCGCGCCCTCAGCTCCAGAACACCATTCTTGCAACCGAAGAGGGTCGTGTTGCTGTTCAGCTTGTTGTGAAAGTCCTCCTCATAGAAGAAGTTGGATGCCATCTTCATGACCGAGTCAACGAAACCGGTGTTGTAGAGGTGCTCTTCCACCTTTAGAAGCTTCTTCTTCTTCTCGTTAAACATCTCACGTGACTCCTCATTTGTAGCGCGCAACTCCTCCTCACGAATCTTGTCGCGAGCCTTGGCAATGTAGTCGGCCACTTCAAAACTTACATTCCTGCGAAGCTGAATTCCCTGGTTTAGCTTCTTCCACATGTTGATTGAATCGTCATAGAAGAACCAATCTGTATCTCGTGAAGTGATAGAGGCCACATAATTAGCCTCATAGATCTTCTTCATAAGACGAGCAACATGGAAATGGGTTCCATCCACGAAATGACGGATATACTCGTAGATGTTAGATTCAACAATTTCCTTGTAGGCCGCAGGGTTATCATCGCGTGCCCACTTGCGAAGAGCCAGCTCTGTGAGACGAGGTCCATCGCCCTCCTTGCGCATCCCAGTGAACCAACTACGTCGCAAGTCGGCCATATTGTTTCCAGAATACTTAGATGACTTCTTACTGAAGTCCATCCAAAGCTGAAACATCTCTTCGCTCACCTGAATGTTGTGAAGGCACCAGCCCACACGGATCCAGAGATCATACTTATCGGCACGCTCGACAGACAAGCAGTTCATCACAAATGCCTTGACAAGATTGCTCTCCTCCTCCGTCTTGTCCGCAACAGGCATCATGTCACGAATTACCTGAAGAACAGGATTCTCTGTCGCAGGCACGTCATCAGCCGGACTAGCCAAGGCCTCCGCCTTTTGGTAAGAAACCGGCGGATCGAGGATCGCCTGATACTCTACTGAGGCCTCCTCACGAATCACGTTCTCATCGTCGGCCAAATCATAGCGAACGCTGAGAACCTGCATGAGCTGACGAGGCGTATACTTCTTTGTGTCCTCTGTGAGAAACGTCTCCTTTGCAGGGTCATACCGAAGAACAGAGGAGAGCTCATACGGAGGAATTGCAGGCTTCGACTCTCCATAGAAGATCCAGCCCTGCTTCCGCGTCATGCTCTCATCATAGACATCGTCGTCCTTATTTGTGTAGTTTGAGCCCTCGAAGCACTTTGTGACCGCCTTCTGCTCTAGAAGCCACTTGCGCAGCACCTTCTGCTTCTCGTTGCTCAGAGAGATGTCAGGGCACATGATGTGCACGCCATCCTTGTGAGTGCCGGCCGAGTTGTAAGGAGAAGGGCGCAGAGTTACAAAGAAGCGAAGCATAAGATGCTGCTCCAGATCAAAGAAGTGCTCAAGGGCCGAAACAAGCATCTTGCAAAACGAGTGAACCTGATCCATCGTGAAGCTGCGCTGAAGAGCCTGGCCGACCGAGTAGCGAAAGTCCAGATCAATCAAGAACGGCTTCGGCGAATTGACTCGCGGCTGCTCGACAAGATTCAGAGACCGGTTCTTCTTCACAAACAGATAGTCATGATAGAGATCGAGAAACTGGGGGTAATCCTCGTCAGGAATAAGCCACTTTCCTGGCAACTCCTTTCCCATCGAGGTCATACTTGCCTCTGCAGACTTAGATGTCCTCCGCTGATCCAGGAAGGGGCGCAGCGCATGATTCAGATAAGGTTGGGGTGGTTGAGACATCCCCTTTGTATACTTTCCCTTCCGAAAAAAGCAGGGTCAAATTTTACTAACGGTTTGGTCTAAAGAGCGCATAGACTACACTGTATATATATGGCCTATAATGTCTTCTGCATTTACCAGACTTACAAGAGAAGTTAAACGGCTAGGTGATCTCTCGAACAATGGGATTTTCTATCGCCAAGATCAACATATCCTCACAAGAGGTATTGCACTTATTATTGGCCCAGAGGACTCTGCGTATGCCAACTGTCTATTCACCTTTCAATTTGATTTTCCATCTGATTACCCATTTTCACCACCCAAAGTAAAATTTTTAACAAATGATGGAAAAACTCGTTTTCACCCTAATTTATATCAGGATGGAAAGGTCTGCTTGTCTATTCTTGGAACCTGGTCAGGTCCAGGTTGGCAGTCTACAATGAGTTTTTCAATGATACTTCTATCTTTGAAAGCCTTATTGGATTCAAATCCCTTAGCACATGAGCCTGGATATGATAGAAGAACATTACATGATGAATATGCTCTTCATTATAGTCAATATGTTCAGCATCAATCAATTGCAATTACGATTGAACAATTAAAAGAGGGAACAATGTTTGATGCGGATCTGAAAGAGCATATACCTGTTCTGAAGAGCAGACTGCGCTCTACTTTACTAGAAAAAGTAAGGTATGCTGATGTTCGGTATCCGCATTTACCTTATAGTATGTCTGGCGTGACAAAATGGAAAAGGCTGCTAGCTGATATTGAAGAGATAACTCCGGCCTAAACTGGGTTAAAGTTGAATGTCATGCTGTTATAGAAAACTGTATCAGCATGAGATTTTGTCCCGAGTGCAGATATTATCTATATCTTGATGTGGAGGCCACGAATCTGACTCGCGTTTGCAAGAACTGCGGCTATAAGGAGGAGGATAAGACAGGTGGGCTCATTCTTGAGACGCATGTTCAGCAGAGGTCAAGTGAGGGCTACAAGATTCTGCTGAATGAGTTCACGAAGTTCGATCCTACTCTTCCTCACAGCAAGACGATCAAGTGCCCGAGAGGAGAGTGCGCGAGCAATGTGGGGTCTACGGAGAAGGATGTGATCTACATCAAGTATGATCCCACGAATATGAAGTATCTCTACATTTGCACGGTTTGTGACAAGCAGTGGAGAAGCCGGTCATAAATTCTGCGTTAGAAGTAGAATGGTGAATACTAGAAAAGTAACAAAAAAACAGAGGGGTGGTAAGGGTGCTCCTATTAAGGCTCCTGCACCTAAGATTAAGGCGCCTGCACCTAAGCCTGCTGTGCCTAAGCCTGCTGCACCTAAGCCTGCTGCGCCTAAGCCTGCCACTCCCGCAGCCGCGAAGCCTGCTGCAAAGCCTGCTGCAAAGCCTGCCGCCGCTCCTGTAAATCGTTCAGCAAATATAGCTGCAGCTGCAGCACTCGCTCCCCAAGCAAAGGCGGCTGCGAATGCTAAGGCTGCTGCAAATGCGCAGGCCGCTGCGAATGCCAAGGCTGCTGCGAATGCCAAGGCTGCTGAAGAGGCTGCTGCTGCTGCGGCTCCAGCCGTTGCTGCGGTAGGCGCAGTCGGTACAGCCGCCGCGGTTACAGAAGAGGCCGTAAATGCAAGTGCTAATGCTGTAAATGCAAGTGCTAACGCAGCCGCTAATCCAACACTTACAAATAATGCAGCTGCAGCAAGTGCAAATGCTGCGGCCGCGAATGCGAATGCTCAGGCTGCAACTGCGAATGCTCAGGCTGCCCAGGCCGCCGCAAATGCACAGGCTGCTGCCAATGCACAGGCTGCGGCGAATGCCCAGGCTGCTGCCAATGCTCAAGCCGCCACGAATGCCCAGGCTGCTGCGAATGTTGCTGTTGCGAATGTTGCGATTGCGAATGCGAATGTGACTCCTGTTGAAGAGGAGGCTGTAGGCGGCCGCCGTCGCAGAAAGACAAGAAAGCAGCGCCGCTCAAAGAAGCGTCACGCAAGCCAGAAGAGAAGATAGAACCATCTCATAAATCCATCCCATTGAATCGGCGCAATCACCACATTACACCTCTCGGGATATACTAACGTCATTGACGCCATCATACTCTGATCCTTTCCGACAAAACGACCTGATGCTAGATATTTTTGTATCATAGCATCATACTCTTCGGACCACCACGCCCACGTAGCAGCATCTGCGGCCAAGACGCCGCCACCTACACGATTCACTTTCAAGAAACTCGTATCCACTGTATCGCCAGGTTCAAACTTGGCCACGCGCAGCAGAGTCATTTTTCCATCTGGAATCTTTTCCGCAACAGGAAAATTAGCCATGTGAAGAAGCATAGAGGGGGCGCGAAGAATCCCTGCGTCGCACCAGACAAACTTCGTGGAGCCAAAAGGATTGAGAGCAATCGCCCTCAAGACAAACTCCTTTTTCTCATACCATGTGCAATACAGTTCAGGCGTGTGCGACCCCTCATGATCCTTCACCTTCTCTGCTTCCCAGAAATCAAAACCGTATCTCTTTATTGCCATGAATTCTTCAAAGGGGAGTTCGACAATAACCATGTTTTGACTCCGCCAGCTTCTGAACAGAGGCGCCAACTCCTTTTCACAAAAAAAGACAAGAGGAAAGGAGGTTCCTCGCAGAAAGGGCTCGATCCATTCAAAATACCGTTCAACGGGGAATTTGGATGGAATCTTATAAAAGGCTGAGACCACGCACGCCATTTTTCTTCTTACGCACACTTACTTTATACTCACTTGGAAGTCGATCTCCTTCTCTCCTCCCTGAGCCCTTACAAGATAAATCACAGTAGGCTTCTTTGATTTGTTCGCCTCGGCGATTTTTTGCAATAAAGAGGGATCAACCCTATCATATAGATCCCATATACAACCACGACCTTGTATATACTCTGCACGATAAGAGGAACTGCGAATATATGAAGTATCATCTGGCCATCCCTCATAACCACTAGGAACCTCGGGCATCTTTTGATCACGATGTGCTTCAACTGCTGTGAAAATATACTCGGCCGCATCCTCATACGTTAAACACGGCTTAATTTCCTCATATGAACACTTATCTGCTTTACGATAAATGCGGACAATAATAACGCTAGGGCTCATTTTATATTGTGTTTAACATTAAATATATATCAATTTTACCGTCAGGGAAAATACTTTGCGCGAACTAAATCAGGCCTCTGAAGCCCAGAGGCATTAAACGCCGACTGCTTGTGAACACGGTGATAGGTGAGGTCAAGAGGAATATTGAAGAATTTCTTGCCTTGCAGTGTTAACTTACACCAGCAATCATAATCATATACACCTAAAAACTCATTGCTATAGTGAGCCAACTCTTTCCTAATCACGATTGAACTGTGAATCATAGGATTGAACTTTTTAAATGTATCAGGATGTATTGCCTCTCCAGGAATACTGGGCCCTTTAGGAACCTTCACATTCTTAGCTAAACCAGGAGGTGCCCCCCAATCGCCGCAGTAAAGTGTAAATGTTCCAATCACGGATAAAACTCCGTCCTTATCGCCATCGATTAATCGCATCTGGCAATGAAGCTTCATTGAGTCCCACTTATCATCCGCATCCAGATGTGCAACCCACTCTGTCTTGCATCTGGCCACAAGCGCATTAATGGCATCAGGAGCCCCTTTTACACCTGGCAGATTGAGAACAGAAAAACGGGAATCATTGAGCCCCTCCACGATTTTAACAGCCTTCTTAAAAACATCTCCACCATCGTCTCCGTGCCCATTTACACCGATAATACATGTCCAATCAGTAAAGAACTGCCCTTTTACCGAGGTAAGACATTCTTCTAAGAATTCAATGCCATTGTATAATGGCACAAGAACGGTAACTGGTTTCATAACTACTTATCCTTCAGTTGTTGGATCCTCTTAAGTAAACGCAGAGGCGATAGCATAGGATATGTGAATGTAGGATCTTGCGTAACAAGATAGGTCCACTCTATATCCTTGTGGTTTTTGATCACCTTTGAAAAATTCCTCTTTCCATCCATAAACCAACTATCTATCTCCTCCTGGACCGAAGCAGGCATTCGGTTGCGAATAGAGGGAATAGACCAGAAACTTGAGATTAGATGAAAAAGATCGCGCCCCTCTTTGGGGCACGGATCCGCATTTGAAAATGAATTTGTATCCAGATTGATTTTTGAAATCCTCTTTTCATTTCCTAGACAGGCGAAGCCAAAATCTAAGAGAACAACCTGGAATGGAGCCTCCACTACATACTCGGAGCCAGACAAATCTACAGAAAAGGAGCAGGGCCTAGGCCTGATATAAATATTATTCGCCTTCAAGTCTCTGTGATCCAGATTAATACGTGACTCCAGTATATGTAAAAATACGCATATTTGTTCTAGCACCTGGAAAAAAAAGAGTGCTGGAGTCTCAACATCCTGCAGATATACATAGGGGAAATCCCCTTTTATAAATTCCATAGAGAAACAGATTTCGCCACCCCTTGCGAAAAGATCATAGACCATGGGAACTACCCATCCCAACCCCTTTTCAGAGAGTGTGTCTCGCGCCAAGATCTGAATCAGACACTCTGGGCCGAGATCTGCCCCGTGTCTTGGGCTCTTCACAATCGCCTGTTTGGTTCCAGATAGATCCGTGTGTTCACACATCTGTAATGTTCCATATCCTCCTTCAAATGCAACAGATCCGTATTCAATACGAGCAAATGCCTCTTTTTTTGAATCAATAAGAAATCCCTTTCTATCTTGTTGAGGCAGATCATCTAATGGTATAGATAACCCTCTATTATTTTTAAAATGAATAGGCTTATAAATATGGAGATGTTCCAGACTGAACATTCTCCCTATTCTGTTTTAAGAACATTCATCAACTCTGAATGAGTCTTAATTCCTCGCCCAGAAAACTCGACGGCTGAAGTCTCCCACGGATGTTCTGTTTGTGTAACTCCGCCGTAGCGCTTAACAAATGAGGCCGGCGGATCAGGGAACAGGACTCCATTTCGCATATCCCACCAGCGCACTTCGCAGTCCGCCATGGTGGGTGATAACTCGTTCGTGAAAAGAGGGAGAGGGACATAATGGTTCTGCCACGACCAAAATGGACGCGCCATTGTATCTGGATTAATGCGGCAGCGAGAAGCCCATCGTTCAGGAACGAGTTCAGACGGAATGGGCCACCAGCCTTGATTGATAGAATATGTGGTCCAGGGATCAGGATTGTTCCGCTGGAGCACGTGGCAGGCTTCGTGGAGAATTGTCTTGGGATCTAGAGGGAAGGTGGAAGGGAGACAGATGAGATTGGTTGGCCTCGTGTGAGGATATCCATTGTCTGCGGAAGGGTGGAGCATGATGATTTGCATCCCTCTACTGAGTTCAAAACCGTTTGCAATCTCTTGGAACGGCTTCGCCTTTTCTTGTGAAAAAATAGTATAGCTCTGTCCCCCTCTTGCTAGCCCGTTCAGTTCATTTTCAGCACATGCTGCTCTATATCTATCCATCTTTTCAGCCTTTGATAGTGGATCCATCTACTATTATGCGTTTAGTTCTACTGCCTTAACCTTATCCTTCTTTTTCTTCTTCATTGCGTCCACCAGCATACTATCCAGAATGAACCGGTCCATTGTCATCTGCTTGGCTGGCTGCTTTGGCGGAGCCCTTGTTGTTACCTTTGCCGTCGCCACCGTCGTGGAAGGCAAGACCGTGAATCCGAGCCGAGTTGCCAGAAGCTCTCTGCTCTGCTTATCCGACTTTCCCAGCGCCTTGTTGAACAAGATGTCAGAAGCAAGCGACTCCCTCATTCCCTCTTCAACCGACCCTCCTCCAAATCCAGGCATCTGCTCCAAGACAAGTGCGAACAGCTGCGCCAACGGATTCATCAGCTGGTGCTCAATATAATACTTCGTGTCCAGCTTCAGCCCCTTCTGCTTCACATAGGATGGATGCTCAATCTTATCACCCTGAATCTTGCTCGCTACCTCACCCACTGGCGCAGCAATATACACATAGGGAATGCGATCACCTGAGGCTGGCGCATTTCCAGGATCGCGCTCGGCCATGCGCATAGCCAGCATCTTATGTGCAGGCACCGTCTTGTATTCCGCCCGAAGTGACTTGCTGATCGTCAACTGGTTCATGGACATCCGCCCCTCCACGAGCTCCATCGTCTTCTCCTGGACAAAGCGGCACGCCGCCGTCACATCCTTTTCCGTCAGAAGAATCCGAATCGCCCCACCATAGATCGTCTTCACCACAGGCGCATTGTCACGCCTCTTCGTGGCAATGCCCATGCTCGTCTGTGAGTAGTGATCAGGATCCTCCTCGTATTTGTTGCCCACGTAGCGCTTCTTGCTGAAGATGATAAACGGAAAGAATGTCTTATCATACTCAAAGTCGTGCGGCGGCTTGAGACCCTGTGTCACCAGCTGACCCGCCTCCTCGGTCAGCTTGATGGTGGCCTCTAGAGCCTCCTTTCCCACCAGCGGCTTTCCATCGGCCCCCTTCGGATGGAAGTTGATAAAGAGCGAATCCGTGTCACCATACACCGTCTCCGCGCAGAACTGAGGCGAGTTCGCCGCCGGTCCATAGAACTCCTCAATCACCTCTTTTGCCGCCATGATCTGTTTGCGACCATACGCCG
>Ga0208379_1000063_pt1 | contig 51158 bp, 85 predicted proteins | sample CryBogCBE02Aug07_FD_184559 | JGI IMG/M metagenome (GOLD analysis project Ga0208379, IMG submission 184559) | Freshwater microbial communities from Crystal Bog, Wisconsin, USA - CBE02Aug07 (SPAdes) | ecosystem: Environmental > Aquatic > Freshwater > Lake | place: Crystal Bog, Wisconsin, USA... | reverse complement strand
GGTATTGCTTTTGGTTATCAAAAAACTATTGATAATAACACAGTTGGTATTGCTGGTTACTATGGTCAAATATCTACAAGTGGGTATAACAACAGCAGTTTAACTGGCACAAACGGCAGCGCAACTGTTTATGTGTTAAGTAAGCAACCTTGGGCTACTTTTAAAGTTGCTGGCGGCGTTGCTTACAGTGAATTTACCAATAGCGTTAGTATTCCATCATTTGGTTTAATGAATAGCCAAAAAGTAAAACAAACTAATGTTTATGGTGACTTTGCTGTTTATAGTCCAAAAGACTTAGCAGGTTGGACACCATTTGTTGGCGTTATTGTTAACAACAGTAGCGTAAGTGATGGCGGCAGCAACGGTAGTGCTATTCTTGCTCAAAATCCAAAAACTGGCAATTCAACAACTGCTATGCCTTATGTTGGTATTCAAAAAGAAATTGACAGCGGCGTTGTAGTTCAAGCAAAGGTAAGTGATAGTCCTGTTTATGGCGCAGTAGGAACTGTAAAAATTATTGCAAAGAAACAAATTGCAAAAAATACAAACTTAACACTAACTGCTGGCTATGATAAAGGCAATCACTATGATAATGCTACAATTATGATTGGTTTAACTTACGACTTCTAATTTTAGTATTGACAATATATTGGCTCCGTGGTAAATTAAATATCACGGAGCCTTTTTTATGGATCATCACAAACCAGATTTAGAAAAAGATTTGTATAGTAGCGAATATATCCGCAATAAAGCACGTGGTGATGATGTATATTGTCAGCATTTGTATGCTACTCTATGCAATAATGAATTTATAAAGGCAGAAGTGCTATCAATTTTAGCAGCAGAACACTGGAGTTGTAGTTGGCGTCATGCAGGTGGTATTGCTGCTGATTTGTTTGAAGGTAAGTTTAGCGGTGATTATATGCGTTATTACACAGCAAGTTTGAGCGATGATGCCATTTATATTATGGAAGGTACCGTTGATGAAGAAGTGCGTGAAGATTTGAAAACAATTGGCTGGTATGTGGTTGAAAACAAGGTAAATATATAATGTTCTTGAATATTTTAGCACTATTGAGTGCGATAAGCATAAGTGGGGTGGCTGCATATTATAGTATTGCTGGTCTTACCGCAATATTCAGCGGCGCAGTAATTCCAATTATCATTATGGGTGGTGCGCTAGAGTTTGGTAAAATCATTACTACAGTTTGGCTACATCAAAACTGGACACGTGTAAACTTTTTTGTAAAGTGGTATCTTTGTATTGCTGTGTTAGTATTGATGTTTGTGACAAGTATGGGCATCTTTGGATTTCTTTCACGTGCGCATATTGAAACTACTAGCAGCGTAGGTGATAATACACTACTGATAGAACAAATTGATCAGAATATAGCAGTTGAACAACAACGAATACGTGATAATCAAGCAGTTATTAAACAAATGGATGATGCTGTTAATGGGTTATTAAGCGGTAGCGCAAGTAATGCTACTAAGGATAATAACCGCACAGCAACGCTTGCTACACAAGCAACTAAACTTCGTGATAGTCAAAAGAAAGATCGTGATGCTGCAAACAAAACAATTGATGATACTAATAAGCGTATTCAAGATTTGAATGCACAAAAGTTAAAACTAAACCAAGCACAGTTAAAAGTTGAAGCAGAAGTAGGACCAGTCAAGTATATTGCGCAATTAATATACGGAGATAATGTTGATAAGTCACTACTTGAACGTGCTGTCCGTTGGGTTATTATTTTTATTGTTGCGGTATTTGATCCACTTGCGGTATCATTAGTATTAGGCGCAACGATGGGTATTTCAAGTAGACGTAAAAAACCTGAATCAGCAGTAGAATATGTGGAAAAAATAGTAGAAGTTCCTGTTGAAAAGATAGTAACAGTTTATAATAATGATGCAATACAACGTGCAGAAGCATTAGAAGCACAGGTCAAAGAACTTCTTGCTCGTAAACCAGAAGTAGTAGAAACTATTATTACACAAGCCGTTCCTATATATGAGGAAAAAATTGTTGAAAAAATAGTAGAAGTTCCAGTTGAAAAGATTGTTGAAGTAGAAAAGATTGTTGAAGTTCCAGTTGAAGTCATCAAAGAAGTAGAAGTAGACAAAACTGATAACAAAACAATTATGGATTTAACTGTTGCATTAGATCAACTTATGAAAGAGGTTGATGCTAAAAATTCTGAAATACATCAACTCAAAGCAGAGCGTGAAATTTACCGTGAAGAATTAGAACAAGGTTTGGATGCTCGTGCTTTTTTACTTGACGTAGATACAGATATTGTTGGTCCAACTTTGCCACAGAATCCCTATATAGGACAACTTTTTATTCTTACTGCTCAGCCAAATAATTTATACAAATATAATGGTAGCGAATGGATTATTGTTGACAAATCACAAAACACAAGTTATACTGACAATATGAATTGGAAACACTGGCAGTTAGGCAGAATGCAACGTAAAGAAGTAGAATACGAAGAAATGATACCTGCTGAACAGAGCGCAATTGATAGCCTACTTGCATGAACAATAGTCGTATCGTAACCGCACCAGATTTAGACCTAGACAATAGATTTAAGGTATTGTTAGTTGATGTAGAATGGAGTGATATTGAACGTTTATCACAAACAATCAATAACTTAGATTTAGAAATTACATTATTTCTATATGGCAGCGCGGAAGACGATGATATATGGTGCATCAATACGCATAAACATTCTTATTCAACACTTATAAATGGCAGATTTAGCGGCAATAAAGAACTGTTAAAAGGTTGGTTGCTTGCTCAAAACAATTGTTGGAGTTTAGGCTCCAATAAAATAGCCGAATATAATCATCGTGTTACACACGACATATATACTTGGCTAATTCAACAACATAGCAAATATCTAAAAGAGGAAAACAATGGCTAGTAGACCAGAACTTGAAAATATTAAACAACGTGGATTTTTTGTTGAAGTCCATAATAATGATGTCAACAAAGCACTACGTAAAATGAAGAAGATGCTACAACAAGATGGTATCTTTCAATTGCTTCGTGAACGTGAACGCTTTGAACAACCAAGCATGAAGCGCAAGAAAGCAAAAGCACGTGCTACTAAGCGTTGGCAAAAAAAGTTGCGTGAATTAAAGACACTTGGTATTGCAAATTAATAGGTGAATAATGCGTATCATTAATGACACTAAACTTGATTTTAGTGATGTACTAATCTTGCCTAAACGTTCCACACTTACAAGTCGTGAAGAAGTATCATTAGAAAGAACATTTAAATTTAGAAATAGTGGTGCATCTTGGACTGGCATAGGAATTATGGCGGCAAACATGGATGGCGTTGGAACGCTTGAAATGGCAGAGAAACTTGCCACTTATAAAATGTTCACTTGTTTGCGTAAAAATTATAGCACAGAAGACCTTATCCTATGGATTGGTCGCACTGGATATATGATTCAGGAATATTGGGCTTATGGGCTTGGCATCAAAGATGAAGAATACGAAAATTTCAAACTTGTTAAGAGAATGTTGCCAAAGGATAATATCAAATTTGTTTGTATTGATGTTGCCAATGGTTATACAGAACGATTTGTAGAGTTTGTTAAGCGTTTTCGTAATGAAAATCCTGACCTAATTATTATTGCTGGTAATGTAGTTACTGGTGAAATGTGTGAGGAGTTGTTGCTTGCAGGAGCAGATATTATTAAAGTTGGTATTGGTCCTGGTAGTGTCTGTACTACTCGCCTCAAAACGGGTGTGGGTTATCCACAGCTTAGTGCTATTATTGAGTGTGCTGATGCTGCTCATGGGCTTGGTGGACATATCATTAGCGATGGGGGTTGCGTTTGTCCTGGCGATGTGTCTAAGGCTTTTGGGGCTGGCGCAGACTTCGTAATGCTTGGTGGCATGTTAGCGGGTCACGATCAAGGCGGTGGTGATATTGTATCACAAACTACTCGTAGTAACCAAGTATGGATTCAAGATGATGGCACTCCAGATGATATCTTTACTACCAAACAGTTTGTCAAGTTCTATGGCATGAGTAGTAAATCTGCCAATGAAAAACATAGTGGTGGATTAAAGTCATATCGTGCTGCAGAAGGCAAGGAAGTAGCCGTGCCGTATCGTGGTGATGTAAGTGAAACTGTTCAGGACATTCTTGGTGGAATAAGAAGCACTCTAACTTATACGGGCAGCAAGTCGCTAAAAGAACTATCTAAACGCACAACATTTATTCGTGTCAACAATCAAGTGAATAAAATATTTTCTTGAAACCCCTTGACAAATGGTATGTGAATCACTAAATATATATAGACGATGCCATTATGGGTCGTCTACAATATACTCGCTTAATAAAGGAGAAATAGCATGAGTAATCTTTTACAGGTCTTCGACCAAAAACTTTTTGACAATCTTCACCGTACATCTATTGGATTTGAGCGTATTTTTAATGATATGCTTCGTGTGAACAGCGTCAACGTTCAGCAAAGTTATCCACCTTACAACATTATCCGCAACAGTGATACTGACTACCAAATTGAAATTGCGGTTAGTGGATTTAGTGAAGATGATATTGACATCACACTTAAGGATAGCCAGCTAGTAATTACTGGTGAAATCAAGGCAGATGATAACAAGGAATTTGTATTCCGTGGTATCGCAAGTCGTAAGTTTATCCGCACCTTTACACTTGCTGACAATATGGAAGTAAAGACCGCAAAGATGCAGAATGGCTTGCTTGTTGTTGATCTGGAATTTCATATTCCAGAAGAACAAAAGCCAAAGAAAATTGCTATTGCAAAATCCAAATAATATGTTATAATAAAATCACGGTGGGCACACGCCCACCGTGTTAAATACAAGTGATGGGTAAAATGAGCACAGAAACACAAACACGCACACGAGTTAAAATTGCACCACGCAACGATCTAACTCCACCACCTAAATTTCGTGTAATTTTCATGAATGATAATGTCACGACAGTTGATTTTGTTATTGCAATCTTGCAAGAGATTTTTGACCATAGTTTTGACGCAGCACAAGAGTTGACTGTGCGTATTCATGAAAATGGTTTTGCAGATGTAGCAATATTACCATACGAAATTGCAGAAAGTAAAGCAGTAGAAGTTACTTTAATTGCTAGAACCAATAACTTTCCGCTTAATGTAAAGATTGAACCAGAATCTTAAAATTTTATTAATTTTGGAAAATATACTTCGCCAAAACCTTCATCCTTACGACCACGTGGATGACAAACATACCTTATACCATCTACTAATTCATCAACTTCTGTATGTTCGTGACCAAAACACCATACTTTAATTTTTTGATTTGTATTTGCTAATAACACGGTTTGCATAAGGCTATTGCCACTGCGTCCATAATGTCTTTTATCCATATACTCAGGGACAAAACGAAATCTACGAAGTGGTGCTGTATGTGTGACAACTACTATATTATTAATACGAGGATCGCTATTAAAGGTTTCAATTTGGCTATATAATATTTTGGCTTCCACTTTTGCTACTGCTAATATTTCAGCCATTTTAGATTCATCATAATTATTTGAAACTAGAAACTCCCAACACTCTGCTACACTAGTTTCTGGCATACCAAAGTCATAAGTCCACCAACCGTTACAACCAACAAAAGCCGTGTCATCTAATATAATAACATTTTTAAATAAAAACGTAATATTATTATATTTTGACATTTTCTCCTGAAATCTTTCGCAGTTTTCATGTAAATTTGGATCATAGTTGTGTTCATGATTACCATCTACAAATATGACATGGCGGTAATGTTTGCTAATTTCTACAAGTTTTTGATATGAATATTCCCAATCCATACTAATATCACCTGCTACAACACAAACTAAACTTGTGCCCAAGCCATCCCACCTAAGATTTTCTTCGGAAGGCCAAAAATTTTCATGAAGATCGCTTACTAGGTCAAAGTGCATAATTTATTGATTTCCTATAATAATTATGTATAATTACAGTATGAACATTATTTTTAACAAACAAATTGCAGATGAATTACGTGACAGATATGTCATACTTGAACTTGATACGGTCATGCAACCACAATTGCCTGAACCAATTACACTTCATGCTTTAGTTGAAATCAAATTGAATGATATTGCAACTATTGGTTTTTTTCGTGAAATGCATGAAGATTTAATTGTTGAATACAAAAAAGGTAACTGGCAACGTGCTAGCGAACTGGCAAGCGGTTTATTAGGACAATTTAATGGTGAAATTGACGAATTTTATAATTTAGTACTTGACTTTTGTCAGGAATCTGCTAAAGTAAATAGAACTTGGGATGGAATTAAACATACTGTTCCAACGGAATGATGTAGGCTGGGTTGGCACAGCGGCGACTGCACCGCTTTTGTAAGGCGGAATACCACATCGGGGGTTCGAGTCCCTCACCCAGCACCATTTTATGGATAGGTAATGTTTAACTTTTTTAAGAAACCAAAAATAGAATTTTATCCAATTATACCACAATTGTTGGAAACACATCCACCTGATAACGGTATGAAAGATTTAACCTCTATCTTTAAGAAACTTATGCCAACACGCATTAATCCAGAATTAAGTTATTCTACTAAGGTTACTGCAAAAAATTGTCCTGCTGTGATTGAATATTGTAAGTATGGATATGTATTTCGTGCTTGGCAAGATATTTTAATTAAAACTACGGCTGATGGCGAAAGTTATGAGTGGAGCACACCAACAAATACTAATGTATTTTTATCAAATCATTTTCAACAAAATACAAATTTTAACCGTGAAGTATCACATTTTTTGAAAGATAGTGCTTATCCACATTTTCATAAGCAAGGTTCATTAAAATATTTGTTGCAAATTCCTACAAGATGGTGTATAAAACTACCTAAAGACTATGGTGCATTATTTTTACCAGTTTGGTATGATAATGAACAGCGGTTTAGTGTAGTGCCTGGTTTATTGCCTGCTGATACAACAGAAGAAATTAATGTTGTAATACAGTGGCATAAACTTGGTTGTGAAGAAATTATTAAGGCTGGCACTCCGCTTGTTCGTATCATTCCATTCAAAATGGAAAAAGATAATGCTGTTATTAGAGATGCAACTGCACGTGATGCTTATGTGTTTAGAAAGTTTAATTTGTTAAAAGGAAATCACTGGTAATGAAAAATTATTATTTTATGGATTGTAAACTTAATAATTGGCTTCGTAAAAAGTTTGGTATTATTAAGCCATATGCACTTGAATGGGGCGGTTGGGAAAAGTGGGATGCTGAATTGAAAGCGGCAAAGCCACTTGCATTCTTTTTGACTGAAACAGTTCCACATTTTTTAGATAATCTTTACTATAACATAACTGAAATTTGGGATAAACCAAAACGTTATATTCGTTATCGTTATATTGACCGCACACATATACTACCAACTGATTTGCAACCAGGACAGTGGTGGGATTCTGATAGTCGCCTTTTAAGTGGTATGCGTCAACTTATTATTGACCATGTTGAGATTGAACTTGCTTGGAAAAATAGTTGGAATGAAAAAAAGAAGTGGAAGTTTGTTAATGGTCGTTGTCCAGAAGCAGGTGTAGCATATCTGCAGTGGGAAAAAAGATTGACATATGATGAAAGTTGGGGTATTGATACAACTGATGAAAAGTTTGGACAATTAACATTTCAAGCACTTAGTGCAATAGAACTTGAAGAATTATATAATTGGTGTAAGAATTTTCCCAATCGTCCAGATGCTATGGATGTTAGCGGTTGGAGTGAACATTGTGATCTGTTACACGCAGATGGCACTTCATTTTTTTCAAAAGAAAAGACAGATGAAGAACGTGCACGTGGTGATGTCGCACACAAGCGTTTGCAAGAAATTGAAAAACAATATGATGATGAAGAAACAGAAATGCTAACACGGATTGTCAAAATTCGTAAATCATTATGGGTATAATTGCGACCTTAGCTTAACGGTTAAAGCGGGTGTCTCTAAAACACCGACAATATGGGTTCAAATCCCATAGGACGCACCAACTATTAGTAAATAAAAGATGAAATCAACAGCACGGCATGCAGGCAGCATAAATCTACGAGGCAAGAAATATCTCAAACTACGCTGCCGCTGCTGTGAGGTACAAAATTTTAAAGAAGGTGAACTAAAACGAGAACACCTAAAACTTATAAGACAGGAAAAAGCAAATGACTGATACATTAAAAATGAAAATTGAAGGCATTAATGTAGAAATTGATAACGTTCTTATTGAAGAATTGAAAGAAAAATACAATATTGATGCCGTAAAAGAAATTACAAAAGTTCTAAAAGAAGAAAGCGAAAAGGAAAAACAAAAAATGTCATAGGTAGAATTAGCATGTAAAGAAGCAGTGTTTCATTTTAACAAGAAACATTTAGAAGACCCTACAATCCCAATGTGGATTATTATGGCCAAAGGCAAAACATATTATGTTGACCATGTTGAAGCCAACTTGCCTTGGACCACCAAAGAAACTCCAACCAATGTAAAAACCAAAGGCGCAATCAAGTTTAAAGATTGCCTTGTCACAATTGACAGCGATAATTGTGCAAAACTTACTGTTCTCACCAAAGCAGATGCGGCAAGGTTACGCAACGCAGAGCGTGGCATTACTCGTATTATTACCAAATTTGGTGCATATCTTACTGAAATATTAAAATCTCTTGACATCAATCATGCGCCTATTAAACGCATAGGCGGTGGTTGTGGCAGTAGTTTTTATATCACGGATATTATGCGAGAAGAAGATATGACCATGCTTTCCATCGCTATGATTGGAAAAGGTGACTTTCGTATTCTTATGCCAAATGAAGTATATTATGGTTGGTATGATAATGGCGAAGCAGATGATATGGATGAAGATGAAAAATTATATGATTATGAGGACGATGATGACGAATATGCTTGACATACAATCTTAAATATCCTACAATAGATTTTTAACGGCGGCACGGCTGTGCTAATAGGTTGGAGCGAGTATAACTAGAAACCGAATGTGAGGGATGCATACCAAGATCAACGGGCTGGACAGGTGAGAGACCTGTGCAAGGTAATGGTAGTTGTGTCAGACAACCGAAACCCGAAAACTATAGGCCAAACTAAAACCATCGTGGGGATAGCAACCCACCCGTTAAAAACTACTTGACAATATTATTACTATATAGTATATTAAATAAAATACTATGGAGTTGGAAAATGTCGCTGCTTATTATGGGTTATCGTGGAACTGTTGAGTGGAGCAAGGTTCGTGCTGCTATTAAGCGTTGCACAGAAATGACTGCTCCAGATATTGAAAAACTTGTAAAGAATGTTAAGGATGGTAAAACCGAAACTATTCCTAATGATCATACTCTTTACGAAGATTTACGTGATTTAGGCTTACTAATTAAGTAACTTTATATAAACATCTCAAAAATGCCCATTTTTACCTAAATATATTATTAGGTAAAGGTGGGCATTTATGATCAATAATGATTATTGGTTAAAATTACAAAATATTGTTGAGCCTACTCGTTGGCTTGAACAAGCACAGGCTAAAACAGACATTTTACAAAAGTTATTTGTTGGTTTACGTATTCAACCAAAAAATTTACTTTTTACACATTTTAATCCTATAATTTTATTATTGGAAAAACAATTTACATGCACAGTAATTGCAGATCAAGACATAAAGTATGCATATCAAAGTGAAAGTATTTTTGTGGATGATATTAAACAATTTAACGATTTTAGTGATGTAACTATTGCGTTAGATGAGTATTTTACTTACGCCAATACAGAACAAGATCAACGTAATTTACTATCTGATATACAAAAAGTAACTAAAGGTCATGTGATAACTAGTTTGCAAGATTACAAAAATTCTGCTCCTCATAAGCGAAACTATGTAGAAAGTTTTATGTTTAATGACACAATTGCGGTAGAACAAACCCTAAGCGATAAAAATAATAAACAGAACTGGGTTAATAATATATACTTTATAGAAAACCGTGATGTAACAGTAATTGGTCCGTTGGAACGCCGCACTATGTATTTTAAGCAACTTGCAAAATATAGTTCTGATTTGAACGGTATCAATTATGAAGTCCAAAAAAACTTGTTGTATCGTGGTTTTTTCAAAAAGAATTACGAACATTTAATTACAGTCAAGTTTTAAGGATTAATCTTGGTCGATATCAATATAGAAGATGCCATCGCTGCAAGTCTGCGTGGAGCAGTTGAAAATTATTTGCAAACTGCTGATTTAAATCAAATTATTGCAGACTCTCTTTCAAAACAAATTAACAATCTTGTTGTTAACCTTACTGGTAAAATTTATAATGATTTGTTGTCTAAACGTGATTTAAGCAACGAAGTATCACAATTAATGCAAGGTATTCTTAGAGATCAATTATTTGATTTTGGTAGTAAAAAAGTAAGTGAATTACTTGAACATAGCGATATGCAAAGCACTATTGCTTCTAGTGTGCAGTATGAAATTAATAAAGTAGCAAATAGTTATAATTTTCCACCAAACTCTATACCTTTCAAAAGTATAAGAATGGATGGAAGTGAATTTAATGCTGCTTGGATTAATAATGGAACTTATAATAATTTTACTTCTACTGGCATAGCAGATAGAGCAAGTAAGGTGCAACTTCAAGTTACAGATGAAGGTCTTATAACAACTAACAATATCTCCGCAGATAACTTATATATTGAAAACTCTACTTTTGTTAAAGATATTGAAATTGAAGGTAATATAACAATAAGTGGTAATGTCAATAAAAGTGACAGTTTAGATCAATATATTACAAATATTGCAAATGATATTAGTTGGAAAAATATTAGTTTTGTTAATGATGGTAATATAGACTTAAAAGAACGTATTATTTGTGATAACGATAAGTTAATTTTATGCAAAGATACACTAGGACCAAGTGTAATTAACAGTAATATTCGTAAACTTGGTAATTTAATTGAATTAGAAGTTGCTGGTCAAGCACTTATAGCAGACACATTAATTGTTAATAGCGGCAAGGTTGGAATTAATTCACATGAAACAAGTGGTGTTTTAAGTATTTGGGACCAAGATAGTGAATTAAGTGTGCTAAAATACGCACAGAAAAATATGTTTGTTGGTAGCACACGACAAAATGATATTACTCTAGGCAGCAATAATCAAAATCAAATTGGATTAAAATTAGATGGAACTATTGAATTAAATGGTCCTGTTAGATTTAATGGATTGTTAATTGGAATAGTAGATCGTATTCCCGAAAGAATAGGAGAACCTGGTGAAATTGCAATTATGCGTGATGGCAGTGCTATATACAGGTGTCAAGGTCAAACTACTTGGGGAAAGATTCTATAATGCGTATTTTTAATTGGATTTATAATTTTTTTGATGATATAGTATACAAATATAAACGTCGACAATTGCTTAAAGAATTGCGTAGGCGTGATCCATTTATATATTGAGGGTGTATGCTATTAGGTATAAATGCTAACAATCATGATGCAAGTGTTGCTCTTGTTGATGGGCCTAATATTCTGTTTGCAGGTCACGCTGAACGGTATAGCAGAGTAAAAAACGATCCACATCTTAATGAAGCATTGATTGACGATGCGTTACAGTATGGTATACCAGATAAAATAGTATGGTTTGAACAACCATGGAAGCGTACGATACGTAACCTCATAAGTGGTCAACGTCCACTACATTATAACTTAAAATCCTATCTTAAAAAATATGGTATTGGCAATATACCAGTTGTGACTACACCACACCATGGTGCGCATGCTGCTATGGGCTACTATAGTAGTTGGTACAGTGATGCTGCAATTGTAGTGATTGATGCTATCGGTGAATTAAATTGCACTTCAATTTGGCGTGGTCGTGGCACTAAACTTAGTAGAGTTTGGCATAATGTTTATCCTCAAAGTATTGGATTATTTTATAGTGCAATTACAGATTATCTTGGTTACAAACCTAACGAAGAAGAATATATTGTCATGGGTATGGCAGCACATGGCAAACCTAAGCATGTAAAAGAAATGCTTAATGAGTTTTTTGGTGCGTGGAGTCCACCTGATATAGAGTTTATGCATAACCTACATAGTGGTATGCGGTGGTGGACTAAACCTAAAGATGAAGGTTGGAAACCAGAAGATATTGCAGCATCTGTGCAAGCGTTGTATGAGCAATACCTACAAGCAATTTGTCGTTACGCACGTGAAGTAATTGGTAGTGATAATCTTGTATTGGTAGGTGGTTGCGCACTGAATTGTGTGGCAAATAGCCGATTAAAAACATTTACTGGATTTAGTAATATATGGGTGCCACCAAATCCTGGCGATAGTGGTTTAAGTTTAGGTGCAGTTACCTATCATACTAAGAAACATGTGCATTTAGACCATGCATTTCTTGGTTATAATATTGATCGTAGGGTCGATGTTCATGCAGTTATTGATGCGCTTGAAGCAGGTCAAGTTGTTGGTATTGCCAATGGTCGTGCAGAATTTGGTCCTCGTGCACTAGGCAATCGTTCGCTACTTGCTGATCCTCGTGGTGGCGATGTAAAAGATCGTGTAAACCAAATCAAGAAGCGTGAGCCATTTCGTCCATTTGCTCCTATCATACTCAAACCTTGGTTCAATGATTACTTTTATAGCAAGATGCGAGTAAACCATGATTATATGCAATGGGCAGATGCATGTCTATCACCTGGTGATTTTCCAGCAATTTGTCATGTAGATGGAACTAGTCGTGTTCAAACAATTGATCAACCTACGCCAAGTATCGTATACAAAATATTAGAAGCATGGTATGCGAGAACACGCTGCCCAATGTTGCTGAATACTAGTTTGAATATTAAAGGCGAACCACTAGTAAATACTTGGGCAGATGCTGAAAGATTTGCTAAAGAAAATAATATGGTAGTGTTTTAATGCATATTGCAATAATGGGTGATAGTTTTACATCCTCATTCAAAAAAACATGGTTAGAAAATTTATGTGAAACACTTAACTTAAATCTTTTTAGTATTCAAGGTTTTAGTGGTCAAAGTCAATTTAGAATATATAAAAATTTTAAAGAAGTTTTGCATTTAAATCCTGACATTATTTTATGCTGCCATACTCATCATGGAAGGTTTTATCATCCACATGAACCTGTTACAAATTCACTACAAGGGATAAAAAATCCTGATGTTCTAAGTGCTAGTAAAAAATATTTTGATCATCTTTATGATGATATTTTTGCAAGAGAAATACAAAATCTTATTATAAAAGATATGCAAAATGTATGTAAACAAAAAAATATTAAACTAATTAATATTCCGTGTTTTGAACATGATCATATTGAAAAAATATATGGTTTATGGGTTATCTCAGGTCAGGGTTTAATGGAATGTTCTAAAAATGATTACTTAAAAACTTTTGGTAAAGAGTGGGTTACACACGTGGACACTAGACCAAATCATTTTAGTCAAAATGGTCATACAATTTTGTCAAATAATATAATTCCTCATATAAAAACATACATTAACTCTGACCAAGAGTTTCATATTTCATTACTTTACCCTGAAATATTTGCTTGACAGTTATAAAATATGTGTTATAGTAGTATTATGACACAAAAGCGTATCGGTTTCTGTTGCAAATGGTTGGACGAACCACGTCAAATGGACGGGTTTAAACCCAAAGATGATGCACTAAAGTATAATAACCGCACTACTACTGTAGCGTGGTTAAACCGTCAAACTCGCCAAGTCGCTGAACAGCGGCTATGGGATATTATGGAGCACAATACAAATGCTACTCTCAATTTGGTCAAACGTGTTGGATTACTGGAACCAGAACAGCGCATGGTTCGGTTATCTAGCGATATATTCCCTGTCTATACTGAGCCAACTTACGGTTATTTCTATAATCTGCCAGATGTACGAGAAGCCATTGCCAAGCGATGCGCCGCCATTGGTGAGGCATCTCGTAGCCATGATGTTCGGGTCAGTTTTCATCCTGGCCAGTTTTGCGTTCTGGCTAGCGATAACGAAGATGTTGTTAAAAACTCAATCCGTGAGTTTGAGTATCATACTGATTTGGCTAGATGGATGGGTTATGGCAATAGCTTTCATGATCATGGTTTCAAAATTAACGTCCACATATCAGGACGTAGGGGAGCAAAAGGAATTAGAGACGTTTGGAACACCCTCTCCGCAGAAGCCAGAAACCTTATCACAATAGAAAATGAGGAACATATCTATGGTATTGACGACACTTTATCTCTTAGCGATCTCTGTCCTACTGTTCTTGATGTTCATCATCATTGGATTAAAACTGGAGAATATTTGCAGTCTAACAGCGATACGGTCAAACTTGTTATTGACAGTTGGCGTGGTGTTCGCCCAACTTTGCATTATAGTGTTAGTCCTGAGTGCGTTCTTAATGATCATGACAGTAGCGTTCTTCCTACCATGACCACACTGTTGGAGAGTGGGCATAAGAAAGCAAAACTTCGTGCGCATAGCGATTTCATGTGGAATAGTGCTGCTAATCGTTATGTAGCAACGTTCTGGGAAAACTTTGATATACAAGTAGAAAGTAAAGCCAAGAACCTTGCTAGCAAAAAACTTTATGAGGAAATAGTGTATGGATTTGCAAATAATTGACAACTTTTTAAGTTTTGAAGAACAAAATCTACTTGAAACAGTTTTGCTTGGTGGATATTTCCCATGGCATTATCTTTCCACGAGTGCTTATGAAGAAGGATTTTTAATACCACCAAATTTTTATCACAATAGTATTGATACTCCGTTTTTTAGCCACATTGTATATAATGATAACAAAATTAATAGCAATTTTTGGGATTTTGCTAAAATTATAACTGATAAAATACCAAATATTGAAAATTATAAACTTGAGCGTTATAAAATTAATCTAACTATGAGTGATAGTAGATGTAATAGCGAAACACATAGTTTTCCGCATACAGACTTAAATTATGATAGTGATTATACTACGTGTATCTATTATGTAAATGACAGCAGTGGTGATACATTCATCTACAATCAACGGGATTGGTCAACGGATGAACTCACTATTGCTCATAGAATTACACCAAAACGTGGAAGATTTATTATGTTTGATGGTCATCATTTGCATAGCGGCAATAATCCCTTAGATTTTAAAGCAAGAGTGGTTGCAAATATAAATCTTATACCAAAGTCTAATTAAAATAATTTGACATAATTGCTGCGGTGCAGTATAAATAATATTGCGATGCAACAAGGAGAAGTCAAATGTTTGAAGCAGTGAACCATCTTGTAAATGGCGTTCGTTTTTTCTTTCAAGATTTATTTGAAAGTGAAGAAACAAAATATCGTCGTGATATGGTGCAATACTTAAATCAAGCCACAGACCGTATTCACCTTGAATTTTTAGAACGTGAGTGGGATAGAATGAACGGTAGGAGATATTGGTAATGTGGCCTTACACTGAAGAAGAATTAGTTTTTATTAACACAGGAGCAAAAAAGTAATGTTTAATAGTGCAGAAGAATTTATTGATACAGTACAAAGCGCAAAGAAAGATTGGGTTAAGACTTTTGTAACTCATGATACTGTTGCAAAGGCTTTGAATGATTTTATTGATACCCAAACTGATTATACTAAAGTTGCAGTCAAGGCAACTAGTAGTGCAGCAAAGGTTATTTCTACTGAAGTTAATAAAGCAGTAGATGAAGTTTATAGTGGTGCACATTACAAGAAAATGCAAGAAAAAGTCAGTAACGACATTTATAGCACTTTTTGGAAAGAAGCGTTCAAATTTTATACTCCAAACTACAAATAATTTGACATTTTAATTTTTATGTCATATTATAGATAGTAAATATCTTATAGGAGATAATTGATGAACACTATTATTGTATTATTTGGACTTGCAGTTCTTATTGCAGTGATTTATAAGTTGTTAAATCATAGTGACAAGACACCTGATCCATTAGATAAGTTAGAAGCAGAAGCCAATGCAAAGTTGGCAGAAGCAGAAAAGGCAGCGAAGGCAAAAATGGACGAAGTATTACATGTTGCTGAAACTGCCACCGAAACACCAAAGAAGGGAACCTGTGGTTGCGGACGTAGCCCAACGGGTAATTGTGTTGGTTTACACAAGTTAAGCGATGCTGAATGGGCTATTAGCGATAAGAACCCAAATCGAGTTGAAGTTGCGCCAGTTGTCGTAACGGTAGATACACCATCCTTAACAACAGAAGCATCTGTTGAGGAAGCACCAAAGCCTAAAAAGGCACGTGCTACCAAGCCAAAAGCGGCAGAAACACCTGATGAAAAGCCTAAAAAGCCAAGGGTTAAAAAGGCTAAGTAATTCAAAGACTTGCGGCATCGGCACGAGCCAAAACTAAAGATGTCCGTTAAAAACACCGCTTCGGCGGTGTTTTTTTTGCTTGACAACCTTAAAATCCGTGTTATATTAGGTTATAGTCAATTGATGGAGAGCGATATGACTGACACCGATTTTGCCATGTTTGGTATGTCTAAAGCCGATATCCGTAACCAATATATTAACAGTATCTCTGCCAAACTAGTTGGTGTGGAAATGGTCGTCTTAGGTATCCTTTCCGATTGTCAGGAAATGATGGCTAGGAAAAATCCAACAATTCCGCACCCAAATGTAGATGAATTTATCCGCCAGCAGTTGAATATTGCCAAGTTTATCTTGAGCGAAATGTTGGTTGAAAAACGTAAATCTGCTTAATAGGTGTATTATGAACATAACAGTTCAACATAATCTGTATGGTCGTAAAACCACAACTGTTTACAGTGGCGAGGAAATGCCGCTTCCCAAATGGGTAGAATATCCTGCTATTGCTCTGTCAACTGGTGACCGTCAATTTCCTATTCGTATCATCGCTAAAAATGATATTATCAAAATTAATGATAATGTTGTAGAACCTAAGTTTGTTGCTGAACCTGTTGCTAAACGCACTATTAAGGTTAGTGGCAGTAAAGGCAGCACATATCTTGTTACAATCAACGGCAAGTATAAATCTTGCACTTGCAGTGGTTTTCAATTTCGTCGTAATTGCAAACATATCATTGGAGTAGAATAATGTCTGAACTTATTGATTGTCGTGACGAGTTTACAATTCGTCAGCGTATTAACTTTGTCAAGCGCAGTTTGCGTGATATGGGACATCACAATATTGGTATTACTGTGATGCCCGATACTAAAAGCGATGTTGGTGTTTCAATCGTTATGATAGATAATGATAGCGGTGCTAGTCAACCACTTGATCCAAAAGTGTTTGAGAATATTAGTCAAGTTATTAAGACTGCTAATTCAAAATCAACTTATAATTAATTTTCAATAAACGATCCGTTTGGTGCAACGTGACCACGAACACCTGTGCGATTAAATTCTACTACATCTTCACGTGGTAGAAATTTATACCACAGGTGTTCAATATCTATATAGCCACCCGCATTTACACGTTGTTGCATATGATCAATCATATCTTCAAGAAGCAAAATAAATTCATTAATACGATTGCCACCAAAACTATATACACGCAACATATACTGTTGATCAACGCCAGTAATGCCATGTGCAAACTGGCTTAACATACGTTTGCTTACAACATATTTGTCACCAACAATATCGTTTTCATAATCTTTTGTATTAAATGTTTCAGTAAGTGCATAACGACCACTTACTTTGAAAATACGGTCGCAGCCATCAAACCAATTTTCTTCAAGTGCATATGTGAAAAAACTATGCACAACACTCATTTCAGTTAAATTCTTTACTATGTCTTGCACTTGTATATTATTATGAATTTGTAAAACGTTATCATCTTGACTAAAATCAACAAAGTGATCAACATCTTTGGTCAATAATTCAATTTGTTCATCAGTCAAACCAGGTATGCCGCAATCTGTTAAACAAATAACAGCATTTGGTATGCGTTCACGAACACTTTTAATGGTTTCTAGGGTTTGTTGAAACCGTTCTTCTGGTTTATAAACGCTAAACTTTGCATTAATTGCGCTTGTAATAAAAACGCCGTATTTCTTTTCTTTTTTCTTAGACATCTAAATTCAACCAATCTGGACGTGCAAGTGTCCAATCAACAACTTGTTTAATGCGTTCTGTAAGTTCAATCTTTGGTTCCCAACCAAGCGACTTCATAAATTCACCACTTAGTGCATAACGTAGGTCGTGACCAGGACGACTACTGTGGAAATCAACCATTTCATAATTTAGCGGTTTGCTTTGACTATTAGCAATAATCTGCGCTAATTCAAGATTGTTAATTTCCTGTTTGCCTACAATATTAAACTTTGGACACTTTGCTCCACCAAATTCAGGTGGCATAGTAAAATCTTTAAGACCAAGAATAAACATAAGTGCTTCTGCAACATCCTTTGCATGAATATAATGACGTGAACCAGGAATGGTGCGTGTTTTGTCACTATGAACTGTAATTGTTTCACCATCACGTGCCTTACGAATACACATAGGAATAAACTTCTCTGGATGCTGACGCTCACCAAATACGTTCATAGTATGTGTAACATAAACAGGCAATCCATATGTATTTTCATAACATACTGCTAACTCTTCACCACCAGCCTTAGTTGCACTATATGGATTGCCGCTGTTATAACGATCATATTCGCCATAATTCACACCATGTGGTGCTGGTCCAAATACTTCATCTGTGGAGAAATATACAAAGCGTTCTAAATTATCGCATTTACGAGCAAACTCAAGAATATTGCAAGTTCCAACAACATTATCAAGAACGAACTCCATAGGGTAATCAATACTGCGATCAACGTGACTGCCAGCGGCCAAGTGAAGAACAATATCAACAGGACCAATACGAGTTTTAGTAAGGGGGTTGATTTCTGCTTTGAGGTCATGGAAAATTACCTTTACTCGTTTTTGAACTTCTGGACTATGATCTTGCATCATGTCATGTAGGCGATTTAAGTTACCACTAAAATCCAGTCTATCAAGACTGATGATATTCCAATCAGTAGTTTTTAGGATATGGTCGATAACATGATGTGCAATAAATCCTGCACCACCAGTAATAAGAACATTCTTTGACATATTTTCTCCGTATATTTTAATAATATATAGGTTTATTCTTGACAGGTCAATAATTTAATGATAAATTAATAAAACGATTGGGGAATATTTTAATCGGTAGAAAAGCGGACTTTGACTCCGTTAGTATTGGTTCGAGTCCAGTTTCCCCAGCCAATATACTAATATATTAATAAATCGCCCCAAACTAAATAGTTTGGGGAGTTCTATGAATAAATTTGTATCATTTTGTGTATTTTTTGTGACAATTGCAACTAATGCTGTTGCTAGTGAAATGACGTTTGGTTTTAAGAACCCACAATTTAGTGGCGATGGATTTTCTAGTCATGTACTGACTATTGAAAACGAAGAATATACTCGTAAACAAGCCCTGATTGCACAGCAAAAAGCTGATGCCGCAGCCGCAGCCGCAGCCGCTCAAAATACAAATTTAGCTAAATTTCTCAACAATCTGGAAAGCCGCATCTATGCACAACTAAGTTTACAACTTAGTAATGCTATGTTTAGCGATGGATCAACGAGTGGAACAATGGATTTCGAAGGCAGTACCATATCTTGGATTAAAGATACAACTGCCCAAACTATCGATTTAACGGTAATTGATGCAAGCGGTAATCGCACAGATATCACAGTTCCAATAGGGAGTTTCAAGTTCTAATGTATAAAGCATTATTATTATTAATTTCAGCACTTGCACTAGCAGGTTGTCAAACAACGCCGCCATATGATGCGAAAATACCAACCGCTGCAAGTGATATGCCGCAGAAAGTTACTAAAAGTTATTATAATGAATTAGAGAATATGGCACCTCCAGATGGACCACCTATTACTATTGCCATGTATGGATTTGGAGATAAAACTGGTCAGCGCAAAGAAAATGACAAGTTTAGTGTACTAAGTAGTGCTGTAACACAAGGTGGTGAAGTATTTCTTATCAAGGCTCTGCAAGACGCAGGTCATGGTAAATGGTTTCAAGTTGTTGAGCGTGTTGGACTAGATGATCTTATTAAAGAACGTCAATTAATTCGCAATCAACGTGAAACTTACGAAGGCAAAGATGCTAAACCATTATCACCGATGTTAATTGCTGGTGTTATGGTTGAAGGTGGTATCGTAGGATATGATACCAATCTACAAAGTGGTGGCAGTGGTGCTGCCATGTTAGGAATTGGGGCTAATCAACAATATAGAACCGACGAGGTTACCGTAGTTGTAAGATTGATAAGCGTTCACACTGGCGAGGTACTAATCTCTGCTGGTGCGACTAAAACAATTTTAAGTACGGGTGGAAGTGGCACAGTAGTTACTTTCCTAGATCAAAGCACGATGAGTTTACAAGTCGAGGCTGGTGCAAATGTCAACGAACCCACCACATATGCTGTGCGTCTGGCAACAGAAGCAGCCGTTGTGGATATGATTAAACAGGGTGCACAAAAAAATCTATGGAGTTATGCGACTACAAAGAAAAAGTCGTAAAACTCCTTAAAGGAGTAGGCATTTGAAAAATATAATTAAATCTGCAATAGGATTTGCAGTCATAATGCTAGCGAGTCAAAGTTTTGCTGGTACGATAAACAACGTTTATATCGACCAAGTGGGCAGTGGTAGCACAATCACGCTCAACCAACAAGGTTCCAACAACGAGATTGGCAACGATACGACCGCGACTACTCTGCATGGAAATGGTCAAACAGTAAGTATTTCTCAAGTTGGTAGTGGCAACACTCATGTTGTTAATGTTCAAGGCGCTAATAGTGTCATCAATAGTGTTGTAACTGGCGATAATAACAATACCACAGTTGCTTGCGGTGCTGCTCCAAGCAGTAGTTGTAATGATACTGCTATTACTGCTAATGTAACTGGCAATACCAACAACACAAGCATTACTGCTGGTTCAAAAAGCACAGTTAGTGCTGAAGTTACTGGCAGCACCAACAATACTACAATCAGCAGCACTACTACAAACTTGTTAGGTGCTACAGTTGATGTGAAAGAAACTGGTGATTCAAACGTGGTAAATATTAATCAGAACGGACCATCAGGTGCTAATGGCTTTATTTCTAAAGTTGAAGTAACTGGTGCAAGCAACAACATAGCGGTAAATCAAAGTGGCACAACCGATAGTACAGTTAATATTAAGAGCACTGGTTCTAACAATAGTATTTCTGTTACCAGCGGCAACTAATGCTGCTATTGGTGTGGTAACTGAGCAGAACGGAATGGCAGAAATACAACGTGAAAAACAAAGCATACCAAGTAATATAAACAGCGGCGTCGAAATGAATGACGCCGTTGTTACTGCTAAAGCAAGAGTTGGTATTACATTTGAAGATGATACCAAGGTTGAAATAACCGAACAAAGCAAACTTGTTATTGATGATTTTGTTTATGATCCTGCTCACGGTGATGCTGGAAAATTAGGATTGAAGGTTGCTATTGGAACCGCTCGTTATGCTAGCGGTCAAATTGCTAAAGATAATCCACAAAGTGTAAAAATTGAAACTCCTACTGCTACAATCGGTGTGCGTGGAACAGATTTTAGTATGACCGTTGATGAGTTAGGCCGCAGTCTAATTGTGCTGCTACCAAGTTGCCCTATGGGTTATAAAAATATTGACAAGGATTGCATTACTGGACAAATTGATGTGACTACTGATATGGGAACAGTTCACCTTGATAAACCATTTCAAGCAACCACTACTAGTGCAAAAGAGCAAAACCCATCACGACCTGTAATTCTTGTGCTAAGTCAAGAACAAATTAATAACATGCTTATTCTTCAACCACCGAAAAAAGTAGAAGAAGAACAGCATATTCAAAAAACAGCACTTGATATAAACTTTCTAGATAAAGATTTCTTAAAATTTGACGAATTAGATGTTAATTATCTAACAGCATTTGACAAATTAAGCACAAATAATTTAGATGTTGTATTCCTAGCCAATATGCTTGATCTTGCTAATGCTTCGCTGTTAGCCAGTATGTTGGGTGGTGAAAATCAAATGCTACCAAATTATGCACCAAACAAGCAAGCAGGTTTGAAGTATGTTAAAGTAGATACTGCACTTACTTTATACCGTCAAGGCGGTAACAGTTATACTCAATTAACAGTCGATAAAGATAGTCCAACTACTCTTATCTTAAATCAAGAAGGCACAAGTATGACACAAAATGTGCAACATCCTGGTGGAAGTGTAATAACCGTCACTCAAGGAAATTAAGATGAAACGTCTATTATTTTTGCTTTGGATTACACCTGTTGCTGCTCAAAGTTTGAGTGCTACCAATAATGGACCAGGTATGGTTATGTCTTTACCAAATGGTTCTACTGTTTATATAGACCAAGTGGGCAACAATAATAACATATTTGTAGAACAAACAAGCAGTGGTAATGCAGAAGCCATTATATTAAATCAGGGTGATAACAACACACATACTATTGTTCAAGAAGGTAGCGGTGACCATATGGCATTTATAGGAACACCACCTGTGGGGAAAAATTATGATGGGACTTATAATACTAATATTAATGCTCAAAATAACAATAACAACACACTTACTATTCTACAAAGCGGTAGCGGAAATCATACTGCTGCCATTAATTTGGATGCTTCAACATCCAACAATAATAACACAGCAACTATTACCCAAAGCGGTGATGCTAATAAAAATTTTACTCTTAATTTAAGCGGCAGTGGTATTGGTGCAACCGTACTACAAGACAATCTCCTAACTCCTGATAGCGGCAGCATGAGTATACAGTGTTTGACACCACCTTGTATCGGTTATTCTTACACTAAACATTAACAGTATAAGTAGTTTAGTATACAACAGTATACAGACATTACACACAAACACACAAAGGAGAAAATAATGTCAAACGCTTATATGATTCGTCTTGAAATGCTTAAAATGGCACAGGACGCACTTAACACAGAATACCATACAAAATGTGATTTGATTAGAACCGATTGGAACAATCAAGTCGTTGCGCAAATGTCACAAGGCAGCGTTCCTACTGTGCCAGAACTTCCACCAATTTATACAATGGAACAAATTGTTGAGAAAGCCAAGGTTCTAAATGACTTTGTAAGCCAAGGTTAATTAGAATATAGGTGCGGCGGCGTGGGGAGGACACGTAAACGAGTATCGGCATGATGGAAATATTGAAAACTAGAAAGCAAGGGTCTGTTAAACCTGTAGCCTGTGAATACCATCAAATTGTAGGTATAAATCCTACCCGCACCTAGTCCTAAATAATGATGCATGAATTATTACCGCAGCGTATTCATAAGCGATGTGCATCTAGGCACAAAAATGAGCCAACCTACGGCTTTATTAGATTTTATTAAAACATTTGAATGTGAACGTCTTTATCTTGTTGGTGACATTATTGATGGTTGGGCTATGAGCAAATCATTCTATTGGCCACAAGAACACAACGACGTTATCCAAAAGATTATGCGTATGGCTCGTAAGGGAACATTAGTCACATATCTACCAGGCAATCATGATGAGTTTATGCGTAGTTTTGGTGATTATCAATTTGGTAATATTGTGCTAACAGATACTACTATACATCGTGGGCTAGATGGTAAAAACTATCTTATTATGCATGGTGATCAATTTGATATTGTTATGAAAAACATGAAATGGTTGGCACATATAGGAAGTTGGGCTTATGATATACTCATTGCTTTTAATGTTATTGTTAATAAAATTCAAAGTTGGTTTAAGTTGCCACACTGGAGCCTTAGTGCGTGGGCAAAATATAAAGTAAAACAAGCAGTAAACTTTATTGGTGAATTTGAAGAAAACTTGGCTAAGTTTGCAAGAGTTCGTGGTGCAAATGGAATTATATGCGGACATATTCATCATGCTAACATACGAGATATTGGTGATATAAAATATATGAATTGTGGCGATTGGGTAGAAAGTTGCACAGCACTTGTTGAAGATTACAGAGGACGTTGGTATATCATTAAATACCAACATAATGAGAATTACACTAGTAACTGATACATATACACCAAGCGTAAACGGCGTAGTAACTACACTTGTAAACACAGTCAAAGAATTAGAGAAACTTGGACACATAGTGCAAGTTATTGAACCAAGTCAATTCAAAACCATAGCAGCGCCTGGCTACAAAGAGATTAAATTAGCATGGAACATTTGGCGAGTTGGACCTATGATTGAATCATTCAATCCTCATGCTATACATATTGCTACTGAAGGTCCGCTTGGTTTTGCTGCACGTTGGTATTGTAAAGTAGATAAACGCAGCATACCACACAATACAAGTTATCATACAAAATTTCCAGAATATTTTAATAAATTCTTTGGTTTCTCTGTTGATTGGGGTTATTGGTTTATAAGAATGTTTCATAAATTTTCTAATAAAGTATTAGTTACCAACGAAACTATGGCAAAAGAATTGTTTGAACGTGGATTTGAACACCTTGCTGTGTGGAATCGTGGAGTTGATACTGACATCTTTAATCCGCAACGCAGAGAAAAAACAGATGTTGCAAAACCAATTATACTTTGTGTTAGTCGTGCCAGTTATGAAAAAGGATTAGATGATTTTTGTTCATTAAAGATAGATGGCACAAAAATACTTGTAGGCGATGGTCCATACTTGCCAGAACTTAAGCGCAAATATCCACATATTAACTATGCAGGTTATAAGAGTGGCGTTGAGTTGGCACAATATTATGCTTGTGCCGATGTTTTTGTATTTCCAAGCAAAACAGATACATTTGGTGTTGTTATGTTAGAAGCAATGGCTTGTGGAACTCCTATTGCTGCTTATCCTGTTACTGGTCCTACTGATATCGTTATCAATGGTATTAACGGTTTTATGGATAATAATTTAGAAACTGCTATTAAATATGCTATTACATGTGATCGTGATATAGTGCATGAATGTAGCAGAGAATATACTTGGAATAATTGCACTTCTGCATTTGTAGAAAATTTAAGTCTTATTAAATCCATAGATAATTAAAGGCATGAGCGTTGTGTGGATACTAAGCCAACATCGTGATAGTTATGAGAATAGTCGTTTGCTTGCGGCATTTGATGCCAAAGGTATTGAGGCTAAACTTATGCATCCCGATAATTTTGACATAATTGTAAACCGTAGCAAGAATAAAAGTATTCGCTATCAGGGTGATCTTATCGCTATGCCTAAACTTGTGCTTACTCGAACTGGTGCTGGCACAAATTATTTTAGCAGTGCAGTTATGCGACATCTTGAAAAGTATAATGTTCAAACAATTAATAGCAGCGATGCTATCAATAATGTGCGTGATAAACTGCTTGCTCATCAAATATTAGTTGCTAATAATATTCCAACGCCAAAAACTATGTTGGTTAAGTTTCCAGTACATATTTCAACAGTAGAGCAAGAAATTGGTTTTCCTTGTGTAGTTAAAGTGCTACAAGGATCACATGGTAAAGGCGTGCATCTTTGCCCAACAAAAGAACATTTTATTAATCTTATGGACTTAGTTGATAATCTTGGTGTAAAGAAAACTATGATTGTTCAAGAATTTATTGATGCTGGTGTTGGAACTGATTTACGTGTTTGGGTAATCGGTGGTAAATGTATTGGTGCTATGAAGCGTATAGGTCCAGAAGGTGATTTTCGTGCTAATATAACTGGTGGTGGAACAGGCGAACCATTTGCAGTAAGCGATGAAATAGATTTGCTTTGTCGTGAAACCGCAAAATGTCTTGGATTAGACATAGCAGGTATTGATTTACTATTCGATAAAGATGGTTATAAAGTCTGTGAAGCAAATAGTGCACCTGGTTTTGAAGGCTTTGAAAAATACTGCAGTCTTGATATTGCAAGTGAAATAGTAAATTATATTGCTTTTAAGATATCCTAAATATCCGCATGAAGAAAATTCTATTATCGTCTTGGACTGCTCTTATCACGCTGGCAATTTTAGTTGCCATTAAAATTTTATCTCCTAACTTTGTTGAAAGTATTAAATTACGATACTTTGATACTCTTATTACCAACAAAGCACCTACTGAAAATCCAATTTACACAGTTAATATTGATGAAACAGTACTTGACAAGTATGGTCAGTGGCCTTTTAATAGAACAATATATGCGGATATAATTAAAGACATTTATAATCGTGGCGCAAGTTTAGTTGTATGGACTGTGCTGATGCCAGAAGCAGACCGTCAAGGCGGTGATTCTGTGTTGGCAGATACATTAAAACAACATCCTACTATTCTTTCAAACATTCCAAGTAATATCAACAAAAATACTCCACGTCCCAATGGTGCCGCCGTTGTCAATAGCAACTTTATTGATAGGATTTACAATTATCCTGGAGTAATCGCCAACATTCCAGAACTAGAAAACGCCGCTATCGGTGTCGGAACTACTAATGTATATCCTGAAATAGATGGTGTGAATCGTCGTATTCCACTGCTTGTTGGCAGTGGCGGCAAACTTTATCCTACTATTGGTATTGAAACTCTACGAGTTCTTATGAATGAAAAGAACTTTAAAGTTAAGTTAAGTGAAATTGGTATTGATAAGATGGGAATGGGCAAATCCATATTCACAACAGATCAACTTGGTCGTGTATGGATTGATTTAAGTCAGCAACATCACCAAGTTAGCCTCATGAATATGCCACAAAACTTTGATGGTGCTGTTGTTATCGTGGGAACTAGTGCTGCTGGTATTACTAACCCACTACCTACTGCGATTGGTGCTGTATATCCACAGGATATTCAAGCAAAGGTAATTGCTACACTTGCTAACAAAGTAAATATTTCTAGACCAGATTATGCAGACGGTGCTGAACTTGCTGCAATTATCGTTGGTGGATTGCTATTACTATTCTTAACAAGGTGGGTATATGTTGGACTTGGCATGGTTGTTGTATTGGGCATCGGCAGTGTTGCTTTTTCTCAGTATCAGTTCACTCACACTTTACAGTTATGGGACGCAACCGCTCCTGTTGCTACAATCATCTTGGTTGCTTTGCATGCCTACGGAGTTAAGTTTGTCTCCGAGTTCTTACAAAAGCAACAAATAAAGAAACAATTTGGAACTTATCTTTCACCAGCAATGGTTGAAAAGTTGCAGAAAAATCCTGAACTATTAACGCTTGGTGGAGAATCTCGTGAATTGTCAATTATGTTTACCGATGTTAGGGGCTTTACTAGCATTTCTGAGCATTACGGTAGTGATGTTCAAGGTCTTACCAAAATAATGAATCGTTATATGACAGCGATGACTGCTAAAATATTAGAAAATGAAGGCACACTTGACAAATATATTGGTGATGCGCAAATGGCATTTTGGAATGCACCGCTTGATGATGCTGACCATGCAAAACATGCTGTAAAAACAGCATTAGAGATGTTAGGAAGTTTAGATGCATTTAATAGAGAAGTTGCTACCGAAGGTGTTCCACCTTTCGGTATGGGACTTGGTATTAACACTGCTACTGTGGTGGTGGGCAACATGGGTTCTAGTCAGCGGTTTGACTATACTTGTCTTGGCGACGGTGTTAATCTGGCATCTCGCTTAGAAGGGCAAAGTAAACCATATCATGTTGCTATGGTTATTGGTGATAAGACTAATGAATATGTTAAGAGTGATTATTTTACACTACCACTTGATTGTATAGCCGTTAAAGGAAAAAAAGAAGGTGTTAATATTCATACTGTTTTAGAAGTTCGTAGCAGCAAACACCAATATGCTGCTGATAAAGTTCGCCATTTGAATATGATGGATGATTATCGCTCACAAAAATTCAAGACTGCTGCTGGCGCATGTAAACAACTGATGGGCGCATTTGATGGGCAGATGGATGGTTATTATGAGATGTGGATTGAACGTTGCATGGAGATGGCTGCTAACCCACCAGGTAAAGATTGGGATAATGTTTTCCGCACCAATTCAAAGTAATTAACCGTCGCTTGGTATTTTCTTACTTGCTCGTTTAAGAGTGCGTTGAACTTCTTCTTCTTTTGCCTTTGCAGCAACATCTGCAACTGCATCATCAAGATGACGTTGGCTTTCAATTTCTTTACCACGCAGCATAAGCACAATATTCAACTTTTGGTTAAGGCGGATAAGATCGTTATCTAGCATACGAATACGGTCAATAAGACCAATCAGAACTGTATTGGCTTCGCTTAGCACAGGTTTTACTTCTGTTGTAGCCCAAGTCCAAACATAATAAATCATATAGCCAATTCCAGTAGCGGCTATAATGGGGAACCCATACTTGTTGATTGCGTTTGCTATATCCACTTCCATTATTTCTCTTTATATTTTTTGTTTAATTCTATATATTCTTCTGCTACTTTTTTACTTCGCAGTATTATTACTAATTTATTATGGAAATACACAGTATAATATCGATCACCATTTACATAACGGCGTTCTTCAACTCGATAAGGATACTGTGCATTTTCCACGTCATTATACTACCACCAAATACTTAACAAAAGGTTAATTATTTCTTTTTCTTTGGTGCTTTATGATGCACAACACTCTTGCAAGCCGCCTTATTCTTAACAGGATCGCAAGCACTGTGAACAACTTTTGCTTTTGGTGCTTTTGTTGCTGTTGGTGCGTTTGCTGCAAAAGCACTTGTGCTGAATGCTAACATAGTTGCTACTAAAATAATCTTCTTCATTTTCTTTTTCCTTTAATCTCTACGGGCATCATTCTTACCGTCTGCACGAGCAATACGGTCAAGGTCTGGTCGAACTCCAAGAGCATTACTCATGAGTGTATCAATACGTATAACATCATGGTTCATAGTTTTAACACGGTTGTCAAGAGCCATGATGATACCCTTGATACCGTTTACGGAGCCAGTTACACCAGCAAGAATAAATTTTAGGGTTAAGAATACAAAATAACCGCCTGCACAGGCGGCTGCAATAGGGAATCCAACTTCACCAACTAATTTCAAAAAATCCATTTATCGACTCAAATAATTGATTATAAATTCCAACATTGTAACGCCAAGAATAGCACCAATTATTACGCCAGCATACGTTTCGTAACACGCATAATAACAATGCAAATGTCTTTTAAGATAATTCCACTCTTGCGTGGTCATGTTGGCTCCAAAAATACCTATACATATTTAACAAAATTAGAAAAAAATACTTGACAAATACAAAAAAAAGTTATATATTTGGATTATGAAACATCGTGACATAATGATTGATATTGAAACACTTGGTAAAACACCCGATGCCACAGTATTAACTATTGCTGGCGTTACATTTGATCGTATGGGTGATTATAGCATGATTGCTGATCCACGTGATTTAGACTATTTTTATTGTCGTGTTGAAGTAGATAACCAAAATCGTCAAATTGATGAAGATACTGTGCAGTGGTGGGGCATCCAAAGTGAAGATGCACGTATGGAAGCATTTCATCCAGATGATAGATTACCACTAAGTGATGCTATGAAAGCATTAAACTATTGGGCACAAGGCGCAGATCGTTATTGGGCAAATGGTGTTCAATTTGATTTTGGTATTCTTGAAAGTTGTAATCGCCAATTAGGTTACAATAATTCTTGGCAATTTTGGCAAGTGTTAGATGCTCGTACCATTTATAAACTTGTTCCAGATCATTTTATCCCACAAAATAGCAAACACCACGCTCTTTGGGATTGTCTTAATCAAGTTCAACGACTAACTCAGTGTTTTCACAAGTTAGGCGTATATCCTAATAAATAATTCTTCAAATTGCTACTAACATAGGAGAGACTGGCATGAGCAAAACTTGGGGTTACCACCTACTACTAGACTGCACCGCTGGCGATAAGGAACTTATCGGATCAAAGGAAAATATCTATAACTTTATTAAGGAACTAGTTGTTGTTATTGACATGACAGCATTTGGCGAACCTTGGATTGAACGTTTCGCAACTCATGCGGCAGACAAGGCTGGTTACAGCCTTTGCCAGATGATTGAAACATCAAACATTACTGGTCACTTCTGTGATAATGATGGCAATTTCTATATTGACGTTTTCTCATGCAAGCCATTTGAGAATGAACTTGTATTTGCAACTGTGGAAAAGTATTTCAAGCCACAGAAAATTCGTCATCACTATATTTCACGTGATGCTTAACCCTTACCAATATCAAAACTGAATTTACCCTTAATGGCGGTGCTGGTATAATTTTTACCAGCATCGATCATTACTCTACCTTCAAACTTTGGTGGATATACAGTTCTAAATCCTGTTATGTGGACATCACTACCAACTACTTTTGCATCAGTATAAACTTGAATAATACTTGCTTGATTTAAGAAAGCACGACAAGATTCTTGAAATTTAGTATCTTCGTTTAATTTTCTTGCTACGCTTTTTGCACAATTCGCAAGTAAAACTAATCCAATATTATAACCAGGACTATCGCCTTTACTACCAAATGCTATAAAGAGTTTCTTGGCATTATCACTCATTTTATTTGGTTTATTTGTCTTGCTATCTATATGGTGTAATATTTCTTCTTTTAGGTAACTGTCAATAATGCCCATCTTTTCTCCAAGAACAAGCGGACCCATTTTTTGACCTTCATTTGCAATAGTTTCAATAATACTAACTGCACTTTTGTATTTCTTTTTGAGTGCAGCATTTTTTGGATCGATCATAGCATCATATATATTTTTAACACTTGCTTTAGCACCTTTATCGCCTTTAGTGCTTACTCCTAAAGTATGACCATCTGGTGCAACAAATTCACTATCTACTAAATTGTTGTTTTTGTTTTGTGGAAACCATACTGCACAACTACTATAATCATTTTTTAATATGTCTTTTTGAGCATTAATACTATTTCCATCTTTAATGATACCACTCATAAGCGCGAGTGGCGTAATAATTTCGCCAAGATGGTCACGAACACTAGTAAGTTTTTCTGCTAAACCCTTAAACACAGCAACTTTTTCACCAGCCGCTACCATGCGCAACCCTTCCATTATTTCAGGACTTGCGCCGTTGTTTTGGATAGTTTGTAATAATTCACTCGCACTTGTAAATTTATTTTCACTTTTAATTAAATCTTGTGGAGTCATGCCGCTGCGTGATTTTTCAGCAGTTTTGCTGCTCCATAGCCAACCTTGTGGTATTTCATTATTTGCCCAACTGCTAATAACGTTAGTAGGCACTACACGATACCAGCGACCCCATAACATAATATCGCCTTCGTCTGTATCCATAAACATTATAGCAAAAGCATTATTTGTTGGTTTTTCTTGATTAACCCAAGTAATTTCCTTACCTGTGCGAGTTTGAATACGTTGTACGGCTTTAAGTGCAGTAGCATGATCTTTATATGCATTATTAGGATTTGTATCAGGATACATTTCAGCACGATTGAAAGTTGCGCTTTGTCCATTATCATTTACATAAGTGTCGCCTTTTTTACGACCAAATACACCTTTGGCTTCTAGAATAAATTCTGTGGCTCTCATTTTGCTTCTTCCCAATTAGGGTCAGCACGTAGATTGGTTAGCAAATTATCTGCTTCGTTTTTTGGTAATTTTTTAAGAATACTTTCTACACTTCCTAAATCAGCAGCAGTTGCGCTGTTGCCAAGTAAAATTTTAGCAACTGTTTCAATATCGTTGCTAACCATTTCACCTTTTTTACCATCAGGTGTGCGTTTGAACAAACCTTGCCATGGACTAAACAGATAACCTTTTGACTTGGCAAGCGCAGCAATAGTTAAAACTTTATTCTTGCCTTTGAATGGACTGCCTTGTGGTATATTGTGAGTATGAAATTTAGCAATAGTATCTGCTTGTGGCGTTACCATAATATCTGCCTGCACACCCATATTGTTTACGGGAACTAAAACATGTACAATTATACCGCTTTGCGCAGTTTGAAATCCTAAATTTCTAATATATTCAGCGAGTTTGCGACGTGCTTCTTTGGCATCATCTGTTTTGAAAAAGGCTTTTACTGCATCTTCGTCTGTCATAACATCAAAGTCGTTGCTGATTTTACCAGCAACAGGACTTGCGCCACTACCAACTGGCGTAACCTTTAATCTTGCGCCACTAAGAGCATTATTCAATATCTTCAATACTTGCGGCACAACAGCCTGGTCAAAGGATGTAGTGCCAATAAACATATTACCGCCTTCAAGAAGAATAGGTCTAAACTGTGTAAAACGCATAAAGTATTTATTGTATCTGAATACTTGGAAAGTATCTTACAAATACATCGCCACTGTTGTTACGAACTGCTTTAAGACGATTAACTATCTCATCAAAAAAGTTCCAAGCAAGTGGCACAAAACAAATATCTTGTCCAACAAAATTTTGTAGGTATTCAATAGGCACAACAGGTATACTCATACCAGGCGTATATTTGTGTTGTTTAAGCGGATTATCATCGATAATAAAATCCATAGTAATGTTTCCAAAATTTAGTAGCGTATTGCCCTTTGCTGGCGCACCATATCCTACAATAATACGATTATGTGCTTTACGTTGCGCATCAAGCACAATACTTAAATCATTAACAGTTTTTTTGGCACCACTTGCCCAAGACTGATAAGTTGAGTAATCATACAGTCCTTGTATGCGTTCCCAATCCATATAACTCTTAACACGTGCAGGACATTCAGCATCAATAGAGAATACAAAGATGTTGCTGCCACCGTGAATTGTGCCTTTTACAACATCTATAAGATGTAAGCCAACACTGCTAGCAAGGGTATTAAGACTGCAAACACTAAAGAAGTTTCTATGCTCATGGTAAATTGTATCAAACTCGTTGTTTTGTATCATATCACTTTGCGAATTTTGAATGAACAACAACGTATTAGGGTTCATTACTTGTTTACAAAGTTCTAAAAATTGGCGTGGATTGTCTTGATGTGCAAAGACATTCTGTGCGTATATAATGTCAACAGGATGCTTGACTTTATCAATAGCATCTTGTGATAAAAAATCGCAAATTATATTATGATTTTTAGAAGAGATTGGATAGATATTTTCAGCAGGATCAATACCCCATGTTTCTAATCCATATTTCTTAAAATAATTTAACTGTGTGCCGTCATTACAACCAATTTCTAATACACGGCGTGGCGCAACATCTTGAAAATATTCCATGACATAAGCGGCGAACCACTTGAAATATTCTTGCATAGTCAGCGATGTGCCGCTAACATAAACATAATCTTTAAAAATAATATTAGCATCAACTGCATGTGTTAGTTGCAAATGATGGCAATGTGGACAATAATTTACTGCAAGTGGATAGGTGTTCTCACGCTGCGTTGGTGTTGCCTTAAAACTATTGGCAAGTGGTTGAGAACCTAAATCTAATGTTACTTTAAGATCACCGCTGCCACAGCATAGGCAGCGGTTTAATGGTTTGCAATCGGTCATATTGTAGTTATTATAGTCCGATCATCTTGCTGGAATATTTGAAGCCACCACCACGATAGTCTTCTACAAGATAATCTGCCAAAATTTCAAAGCGAATAGCAGCATCTTGGTCGCCAACCTTTTCAAGGTCATTCTTGGCTTCTTTCAAGAACTTGATAATTGACGTAAGGGGAATCTTGTCGCCATCTACGAGGGCGGCGCTATGGGTTTTACCCGCACGTTGGTTACTCATGGTGTTTTCTCCATTGATAATATACCTATAATACCACATTTAGGGGGTTTGTCAAGCGAAAAAATAATCTAATAATCTAATAATTTATGTTGACAATTAAATTATTTAATGATATATTCATTTTATCATTTGAACAGGAGATAAATTATGAATACCTTTACTATTGACAAGACGGTGCCACTCCCATCTCGTGCCATTAAGATTTCCCCAAAGCAAAAACTTAAGAATACCCTTGCGGAAATGCAGATTGGCGAAAGTTTCTTTGTATCTTTTGAAGACATTATTGAGCACCATATTCGTGCCCATATTGCAAATTTTCATGTCAAGACTGCTAACCAGAAGAAGTTTACTTGCCAAAAAGATAAGGAAATTAATGGCTTACGTGTTTGGCGAGTTGAATAAAACTGCTTGACAGACGCAAAATATGTGCTAAATTGGGTTATAGATGGAGGCAATTATGGAAAAAGTGATCGTTTTTGACATTGATGGCACGATTGCCAACACTGAACATCGTAAGCACTGGGTTGCGAGCAAGCCAAAGAACTGGGCGGCTTGGAACGCTGGCATGGCTAACGACACGCCACATACCGATATCAAGTTTATCATGGATATGTTGCGGTTTGTTAATGTAAACCATCCTGACCATGAAGATGAAATTGCTATCATCTTGTGCAGTGGTCGTGGCGAGGAAACCCGTGAAGTTACTCGTCGTTGGTTGAATGATAATGGCTTTACATATGAGCAACTGTATATGCGTAGCGAGGGCGACTATCGCAAGGATAGCATCGTCAAGGTAGAGTTGCTTGACCAAATCCGCAAAGATTATGGCGAGCCTTATCTGTGGTTTGATGACCGTAATCAGGTTGTTGATGCCATCCGTGCGTGTGGCGTTCGTGTTTTACAGGTAGCACCAGGAGATTTCTAATGCTAGGATTTATTGCACTTATGGTGTGGATTTGGGTTACTTGCTGGCCAGAGGATGTTGGCGAAACTATTGCCGAAATTCGTAAAGGATATGATAAGGCTATGGGAGATATGTCATGAACTTTTGGACAAGTATGCTAGCAGTTTTTATTGCAGATGCAGTAATGAGTGCTATGAAGTTTAGTCAAGAAGAAATGTTTTTTGTGTTGATAGTAACAACTGTAATTTATTTCTTTATGCAATATGCGCTTGCGATTGCAAAACGTTGGAATGATGCAGGATAAAGGTGCTTAAATGACAACTCTTTATATGTTGGTTGGTGTGCCAGGTTCTGGCAAGTCAACGTGGATCAAGAACCAGAACTTTGAAGATGTTATCATTGCATCAAGCGATGCGTATATTGATACGGTCGCTGAAAAGTCTGGTAAGACCTATAACGAGATTTTTAGCCGTGCTATTGGGTATGCACAGAAGTTTTGTGATGCTCAAGTGCAGACTGCTATCAACCTTGATAAGACGCTTATCTGGGACCAGACAAACACCACTGCCAAGCACCGTAAGATTAAAATGGGGCGTGTTCCTAAAGAATGGCGCAAGATTTGTGTTTTTTTTGCAACACCTGAACCTGACGAATTACAGCGGCGGCTAGATAGCCGTGTTGGTAAGAGCATTCCAAAGAATGTCATGGACAGCATGATTACCAACCTAGAAATCCCTGATTTATCAGAGGGTTGGGACGAGATAATTTGGGCTTGACAAAGCCCAAATTTATGTTATTATAATATAAATCTCGGAGAACGCACATGCTTTTGACAATTACTGGCAAATGTCCATCTGTGGACCGCAAAACGCTTACACGTGCAGTTGGTTTCTATGCCACTTATCTGCAGATTTCAAAAAGCAAAGCCGATTTGTTGCTTGATTTTGAACGTAACCTGTGCAAATATACAGGCGACGAAGGCTATTGTGTAAACGAGGGTAACGGCGAATATAACATTACCCTTGATCCCAAGTTCAGCAAGCGCAAGATACTGATTGCGCTTGCGCACGAAATGGTGCATCTTAAACAAAATATTAAACGTGAGTTGTCTTGGAATGAACGGTATAAAATGCACCGTTTCAAAGGACAAATGTATCATGAAGATACAAACTATTGGGATTGTCCATGGGAAATTGAAGCCTTTGGTCGTGAACTTGGTCTTTATAAGATGTTTATGGAAAGTGAAAAGAAAGCAAAATAATCATGGCAAGAATACATTATGCAGAAGTAGAATATGACATCGGTGAGTTCGATGATGACGAACTTATTGCAGAAATGAAATTACGTAAGTTGGATTATAATCCACCAAAAAATGATCCGTTACTCTATGAATTGTTTTTGGCTCGCGCAGAGGGAAATACCGCTCAATTTGAAAAAGCACTACAAAAACTTTTCCTTGACAGATTAGATAAAAGATTATAATATATACATAATGGGGCTGGTAGCTTAGCGGCCAAAGCCGACTGCTCATAACAGTCTGATCGAAGGTTCGAGTCCTTCCCGGCCCACCAATTTTTTAGGATATCACTCATGGGCGGTTGGTCTAAACGCACCACTAGTAAAAATGGTAATAGCAGAACTACCACTACTTATAATAGTAAGGGTGGACTTACCACTTCTTATAGTTCTGGTGGTAGTGGTAATCGTCATACTGTTACTAATCGTGGCGGCAAAACTATTATTACTGATACCATATCAAGTGGTGGATGGACTAAGAAAACAAGCAGAACGCTTGGTGGTGGTGCCAAAAAAACAAGAGTTCGCAAACCACGTAAAATGACTGCAGCAGAAGCACGTATGTGGGGCGCTATTTTAAGTAGTAAATATTTTTGGATTGCAGTTTCAATTTTTATAGTGTATAGTATGTTACAAAATAATGGTGTTGTAAAGTAACGAATAATGCGCACGTGGACCAATTGGCAGAGTCATGGCACTTAAAATGCCAGTGTTGTGGGTTCGACTCCCACCGTGCGCACCAAACTTAAAAAGTAATCATGACTGAAACTTATAAAATTGATATCACACTGCCCGCTGCTCATGCCGCTTATGCCAAGTCATTCTGGATTGACAAGATGTATAAATGGTGTGAGGAAAACAGTATTAAGTTTACGTGTAATCAATGGCCACGTGCTAATGAAGAACATGGTTGGACTAGTCAGTGGATGTTTTATAGCAGCGAAGATGCTGTGTTATTTGGGTTGTATTGGAAAAACCATGATTGGGGATTAGCACACTTTCCAGTTTAATCTGTAATGTGATCTAGATTAGTTGGAATATCGGGGTCTTCTTCACCACGGCGTAGCACACGATTGCTTAACAGTTCAACCCATAATTTGCTTTTATCGTTATTTAATTTCCAGAAATTAAAAGTAATATTACTCTGAACAGGACGCACAAACATAGTAAGTTCTTTTGGCACTAACATGAGTTGTGCTGTTGTGCGCATCATTTTCTTTTCATCTGTTAGTCGCAGCGCATTTAGTTGCCAGTTATCTACATACTTCTTTGTAAGTAAATCAATCAACTGTGCTGGTGTTTCTGCGCTTTTTACAACGTGTTCTGCAATTAATAGTCGACTACGACTGCTGATTGCACTTGCAGTTTCGCTATCATCGTGACTGTATTGATAACCAGCCCACTTTAACCATACACCATGATTAGTTCTAGCAACTGTTTGGTCATGTGGAATTTCTTCAATTTTATATTTGTATTTTTCATCTTCATAGCCGCCTGGTTCCCAAGCACCTTCAAGCATGTAACAAGTTTCACGATCAAATATAAGTGTGCAGCCTGGTAGTTTTTGCTTAATTAAACTCATGGCAACTGCTTTTACATCAGTAAATTTTAAGGATTTCTTAATTTTGATGCCATCTTTACTAGGAGTTCTTGTGCGAACCGTAATTTCTTTTTCATCATCAAGTACCATAAGACTTGCACTTAGAACACAAACTCCGCTGTCATTCATGCCTTCACAATATTGTGTAATGTCATCCCAAAAATAAAGTGTTTCTGTATTTTTATTTTTATTTTTACGAAATGAAAGGTCAGGAACATAATTGCGGTCGCGATTTTTTACACCAACCCAACCTACATTATCAAAATATTTTGCAACTACAACACACATGATGATATTTATGTGACTGTTCTATTATGTTAAATAGTGTAGAAACCCAAAAGGAAATCAAAATGGCAACGATTGACCAACTAAAAGAAATCTTTCACGGTGCAAAAGAAGAAAATCTAGATAAGTTCTGTGATGCACTAAATGAAGCGATGAACGAATTTGAAATTAACACACTACAACGTGAATCTATGTTCCTAGCACAGTGCGGACATGAAAGTGGTATGTTTAGTGCAGTAAGTGAAAACCTTAACTATAAAGCAGAAACACTTACAAAAGTATTTCCAAAGTATTTTCGTGATGTAAATCCAGAAGATTTTGCCAAGCAACCAGAAAAAATTGCTAATCGTGTTTATGCTAACCGCATGGGTAATGGCGATGAAGGCAGCGGTGATGGTTATCGTTTCCGTGGTCGTGGTTTAATTCAATTGACTGGTAAAAGCAATTATGAAAACTGTGGCAAAGCACTTAATAAAGACCTTACAAGCGATAGCGATTATCTATCATCACCAGAGGGTGCTGCTCGTAGTGCTGCTTGGTTCTTCCAAGAAAATGGTTGCAACGAAGCCGCTGATGCTGATGATTGCGTAAAAGCAACAAAGATTATCAACGGTGGCACTATTGGTCTAGAAGAGCGTGAAGCACTTTACAAGAAAGCCAAGGAAGTTCTTGGTTCCTAATGCCTTTACTAATCGCAGGTGGCGATAGTTTTACTTGGGGAAGTGAATTACCAGATCAACATATGGATCATCTGGCAAATCTACCAAGTCAATTAACATGGAGTGCAAGAATATCCCAACATTTTGGTTGGGAGTATTCTTGTGTTGCAAAACCTGGCGGAGCAAATAGTACAATTAGCCGCCGTGTAATTAAAGCAGTTAATCAAAATAAAGATACAGATATATATGTTGCAGTTATGTGGACATTCTCGCATCGTAATGAAATAAGATTGCGTAATATTCATCCTTATAATACCATAGTGCATGATCCTGTTGTTACTGCTCGTTATGATATTGATGATTATTGGATTAATTTTACTGCTTGGCATGGTTTATCATTTGAAGAAAAGATGGAATTTTTTCCAAAAGATATTGATAGCGAACGATACGAATTTTTTCGTGAGCAACATGATAAAATGACTGAGATTGGTATTACAGATGCTAGTAAATATTTTTATGCTCCAACTGGTGACTACTATTATCATCAATATAATTTTATGAAAGAAATAAATTTTTTACAATTTTATTTGCAAAGTAAAAACATAAAATACTTTTTTTGCGCAGCAAGTGATGAAGTATTCAATTCTGAAACTACACTTGCAAGCGACAGCGGGTTATGGCAAACAATAAATTGGAATAATTGGTATAAAGATGCCGCTTTTCATAAATGGAGCGAATTTCATACAAGATGTGGAAGTCATCCTGGTCCTGATGCTCATCATGACTGGCTTCAATTAATATTACCAAAAGTGCAAAAATGTTTTCAAGAATAATTTGTAGTGGCGATAGTTTTAGCAGTGGTTATGGATTACATGATTCACAGTTATCTTGGCCACATGTTTTAGGAAAAAAACTTAACATACCTATCATTAATTTAGCACATGAAGGTAAAGGAAATGAACATATTATAAGCAGCATAATAAATTGTAAAAATTTATTAGATAGTTTGATAATCTGTGGTTTAACACATTATAGTCGTGTAGAATTTATTAATGCAAAGAGTGGTAAAACATTTAGCACGATTCCAAATCGTCGTGGACAAAGCGAATTTGAAAATATATTTTGGCAACACCATTATGACGATTTATATTACTATAATAAATTTTTAACTCAGATTGAATTATTCACTGCTTGGTTAAATGTTAATAATTTAGATTATTTGTTATTTGATGCACTGCCTATGAATCATTATAAACAGGAAGACATTCCTAACTATTTGTGGCAGATGGAAAGAAATATGTGTGATATCATCTATCCACATCAACTATCAGATGGTCATCCTAGTGAATTAGGTCATGAAATAATGGCGCAAACTTTATATAAAATAGTACTTGACAAATTTGGATAATATAAGTATATTAGGAACATGGGCGGTTAACTCAGTTGGTAGAGTGTTTGCTTTACACGCAAAATGTCAGCGGTTCGACCCCGTTACCGCCTACCATGTGGTGAGGTGCCTGAGAGGCCGAAAGGAGCGGTTTGCTAAACCGTCGTACCCCTAATACGGGTACCCAGGGTTCGAATCCCTGTCTCACCGCCACTTTTTATTATGAAGATATTATTATTAGTAGAAGACATCGCTAAAATATCACAGTTGCTACGTCAAGATAGCAACCTTAAAGTTATTGATGAACACGAAATGGTTGAAGAGACATCATTCAATAATGGACTTGCACAGCCCAAATATAGTGATTATGTTGTAGATCGTGCTAGGGTTTTAAGTGTAATTTATAATTATAGAAAAACACTCTGCATAGTTTTAGATCAACGGCATAAAAATAGTGTTGACAAAATTCCACATGATGTTAGTATAAGGGTGTGCAAATCTGTAAAACCACGTAGGTTAAGTGATAGTTTTACACAAAAGGTAGATAAGATATTTTTAGAAGATGAATTTACAATTGCTGGTCTCGTAGCTTAACTGTATAGAGCAAGTGGCTTCTACCCACTAGGTTGCAGGTTAGAGTCCTGCCGAGATCGCCAATCCATAAATAATGAGTATGAGAATGAACGATATAATCACAGAAGCAGGCGGTGAGCCAATCTATTACTTTGCATATGGTATGCTTACTGATCCAAGTATCATGAGTGATGCTAAGTTTGTTGGACGTGCTGTATTAAAAAATTTTAAATTTGAATTTTATAAATTTGCTGATGTTGTGCAAAGCGGTGGCAGTGAAGTTGATGGTGTGCTTTGGGAACTTCCAGACGAACAAATGCTGCGCTATCTTGATGGTATCGAAAGTTATCCTAATCTGTATGGTAGAAAAATTGTGCCTGTTTATGTTGACGGTCAAAAGTTTGAAGCATGGGTTTATTACATGACACCATCTACTCGTGAATGGGCAGCAAAAGACCGCATGCCAAGCAATCAATATGTTCGCACTATATTAACTGGTTATCGCCATGCTGGCATTACGCCGCATCAGGTAAGTGATGCTTATTATGAATTAATTGATGAACCATCACGAGATGGAAAATAATCTACCATAGTGCCTTCTCTGTGCAGATCAAGTGTGCAACAGTGTAGTCCACCATCCCAAAAGAATCTGTGTCGTAGATTACAAATATGTGGCGTAACGCCATATCGTTCAAAAGCATCAAATACAACTTTGTTATAGTTGTTGCAAATTACATTTTTTTCATCAATCATTAACACATTAACATCGAAAACAGTTTCTTCAACATAACCAACCCAATCAGTTAGCCAAGTTTCAACAAAACTTATTAACTCATCATCGTGTTCATAGTCTTTAATCCACCATTTGCCTTTGTTTTTTGCTTTTAGTTTGCGCCACCAACGCTTAGTGGCAAATCTACTTTGATCTTCTGGAATATAAACAGTTTCCCAATTAGGAAAAGTTACATCATACTTTACATCTTTGTAAGCACTTAATAATAAACCTGGCACAATAGGCATAAACCAACCATCAAGATGACCTTCTAACGGCACATTATGTGACCTATGATTTTTTAAGTATTTTTTTACTAAAATTTTTGATGCGTTAATAAGAGTTTTATCATTATATAATCCAAAATATAAATCTTTACCACAACGCATAATGCCATTTACGGTAAGATAAGATAAAATGTTATCATCCGATTTATCAATAATTGTATTGCCAACGCTTTGTAATTCATTAAAAATAGGTTCCCAACAATTAATTTTATTTTGAAACTGTTTTAGATTTTCAACATCTTCATAAAATGTAAGCGATTCATCAACTTTTGTTTTAAGTGCTTTCTTTGTGATGTAATCATATGGAAAAAAGAAAAACTTATCACCAATCATAATCATTTGATCACGTGGAACCATGCTGATAGGCGGTGGTATAGTTTCACCATTTTTAATATGACTTATAATATCAACACTAGGAACATTAGGTCTTATAGTTTTTACGTCAAACTTGTGTAATATACTAGTTAAGTTTTGTAAGTCTTCTTCTGTTTCACTAGCAATTTTTTCAAACAGGTTTCGTAGTTTTGGATTTTTTATAAAACTGTAAAACTCAGGCGGATAGGTTTTGCCAACTACACAAACTTTAAGTTTATCCCAGTGTTGATAAACGCTATACACTTACCATCTCCAATTTACAACTGCATCTAAATCACGATGTGACCAATTTTTATAATAACCACGCTTGCTCAACATTTCACTTGCTTTGCGCAACTTTTCTGCTTGCTGCACAATTACAATAGCATATTTGTGATTATTAAATCGTAGACCTGCAATATCTTCACTTATCTGGGGATGATCTTCTAGTGCAAGTAAACCACTATGTCGATAGAATAAATTGTTTACATATTCAACGCTATCTACAAAATTATCAGCGTTGATGTTGCTTGGATAGATTAACACAACACCTTCATATTCAACATCCCATTTTGCAGCAAGCATCAACATATCTTGAACGACACTTTCACTACCAACAACGAAGCGAATCTTGTTATTGATTAGCGCAGTTTTTGCAAATGGACATGGCGCAATATTGTTTAGCAACGACTGCGGAACATCAAGAAAGTTAATAATCCAATCACTTAAATCTTGTTTAGCAGTATCCAAATCTATATAATTATTCATATGAAAATTACTTATGACCATTATTACGGCCAACAAGAAAACAGTAGCATACAATTATATCATGCCAATTTAGAATGCGAGCCACACGAAGAGCGTGAAGCATTAGAAAGTGGCTGGTTATTATATGATGGCACATGGTATCAATCACGCAGCACACGTATCGTATTGAGTGATTGGAAATATATGCAAACAGTTTATAACTATGACGTGCGTTTTGTAGATACATTAAGTGAAGAATACAAGATAGTTTGGGATAGATATCTTTACGACAAGAAGTTTGAACCGATTTATGATCCATTTGTAGCAAGTGAACGTGATGCATGGATGGAATATTATTGGCGTGGTTGCACATTTCCCGATAAGTTGCGTGGATTTACAAAGTTTGTAAAATATAATGGCGGATTAGAAAGTCAGTTTAATGCATATGTTATACATGTCCAGTGGGAATTTGGACAAGAAATGCTAAACTGCGAAGTGCAATACGCAAAATCACTTGGTTTAGAACATCTTTATATTGGCAGTGGTTATGAAAAAAGCAGCATCTATAAAGCACATTTGAGCGGTTTTGAATGGTGGACTGGCAGCAAATGGAGCCGTGACACACAAAAGTATATTGACTTATGTCGTAGAGATAGTAAAATCAACACTATAAAACAATTATATGAAATTAATGGACAATAAATATTTTATCATGAAAAAGAAAAAAGTAAGTTTTGTAAGTGTCAACTTCCAACAAGGTCCAACACACCTTAATGCATATTATCTACCATATAGTGTAGGATTATTATGGAGTTATGTAAGTCAGTTTGTTGAAGTCACCGATAATTATGAAATTGGCGAAATGCTATGGCGTCGTGATAATATTGAAGTTGCCGTTGAAAAATTAAAAGATGCTGATATTGTAGGTTTTTCAACTTATATCTGGAACCGCAATTACAACTATAAACTTGCTAAAACATTAAAATCTTTATATCCGAATATATTGATTGTATTTGGTGGTCCAGAACCACAGATTGAAAAACATGATATCTTTGAACGTTATCCATTTATGGATGTTGTTATCAAGAACGAAGGCGAAATTAGTTTCAAAAATATACTACTAAATCGTGATAATTTAGAAAGTGTAAAAGGAATATTGTATAACAAAAATGGTTTGCGTATTGACACAGGTGCAAGCAAGCGTATTGACAAGTTAGATGATATTCCAAGTCCATATACAAGTGGGCTGTTTCAGAAGATCATGGCAGACAATCCTAACATCACTTGGAACGGTATGTTAGAAACTAATCGTGGTTGTCCATATATGTGTACGTTCTGCGATTGGGGCAGTATAACACAAAGTAAAATTAAAAACTTTGATTTAGTGCGAGTATTTGAAGAAATTGAATGGATGGGTCAAAATAAACTTGACCACTTTACAATTTGTGATGCTAATTTTGGTATTTTTCCAGACCGTGATTTGTTAATTGCTGATAAACTTATTGAAACCAATTACAAATATGGTTATCCACGTAACTATGTTATTAACTATGCCAAGAACCAAAAGAAAGAAGTTGTACAAATTGTAAGCAAGTTTATCAACAGTAACTTCCCTAACTATGGTTTAACTGTTTCATTCCAAAGTCTTGATGAAGATGTACTGGCTAATATCAAGCGTAAGAATCTTGAAATCAATCGTGTAGGTGAAATTTACAAACTGTGTGAAGAAGCAAACATTCCTGTTTATAGCGAATTGATTTTAGGTTTACCAGGTGAAACATATGATAGTTGGCGCAAGAACTTTTATCGTATTTTTGATGCTGGTAACCATAATGGTATTGAAGTATGGATCAGTATGTTGTTAGAAAATGCTGAACTAAACTTAGCACAGCGTGATGAGTTTCAAATTCAAACAATCCTTGCACCAGATTATTTTCATGGTGTAAACAACTTTGATGATCTACAAGAAGCAGTTGAAATTACAGTAGCCACCAAAGATATGCCACCACAGGATTTTAAGAAATCACTTATATTCAGTTGCTATCTTATGGGATTACATACCAACGGCATTACAACTTACATCAGTCGTGTGTTGAATAAAAAGTATGGTATAAGTTATGCAGACTTCTATGAAAACTTATATGACTACTTCCAACGTGACGAGTTCATGCGCAACGAGTTTCAATCTATTGGCGACTTTTATGACAGTTGGACTGGTGGTAATGAAAAGATGATGGTAAACAATTTTACTATTCGTCGTATGAGTTTAATGTGGAAGATTATTATTTCAATAGTTGCCAATAATAAAATTGAATATGTGTTAGATTTAGTAGAAGATTTTGTTCGTACAACTTATAATGTAAAAGAAGCATTTATAAATGAACTTATTGATTTTCAGCGTAAAAGTGTAATTGATTATCACACATTACAAAATTACCCAATAACAGCAACATATAACTATGACTTCTACAATTATCTACTTCATGATACTGCTCTAGAAACACCAGTACATGTAACATTTACTTACAATGGGGATAAAAACCTTACGGAAGCACAGTATTTGGAATATATCTACTGGAAACGCCGTGAAAACTTTGGTATTGCACATATAAAAACTGTAAATTTACAAGAAAATGTGCCACAAATTGTAGAAATAGCAGCATAAAAAAGTGCTTGACACCCTATAAATCTGTGTTATATTAGATTATAACCTGATTTACGGAGCCACAAATGTTTAAGCCAAAATATTCATATAGTTCTGCGTCAAAAAGCACGGATAAGTTACGAGTTCTTACTGAAACGCTGCAAACTATTGATCCAGCAGTGCTTGCTCGTGTTAAAGAATTCAAGCTAACATGGAGCGTGATTAGCGATACCGTAGTTCCAGAAGTAACGGTAGTTTTCAAAGATTAAGGATACATTATGCGCTACGAATTTCCCCGTATCACTCACCTTGATCAGGTTCGTCCTGCTATTGCGGGTCGTGATGAGTTTATCATTGCAGAGCGTGATTGGGGCTATGTAGTCAACTACATGGTATCAATGGGCGATACCTTTCCTCCTGTTACGGAAGATGAATACTGGTGTCCTGGCTGCAAACTGCCCTATGATCAGGCGTTAGGCTGTGGTTCGCAGCGTTGTCCACCTTTCATCAACCTTGCGGCTATTCGTCGTGAATGTCGTGGTATGCTGTTTCACAAGGATGGCTCTATCATGGCTCGTCGTTTGCATAAGTTCTTCAACATTGGCGAGCGTGATGAAACGCAGTTTGGTGCGATTGACTTCACGCAGCCACATGTTATCTTGGAGAAGTTAGACGGCAGCATGGTAACTGGTGTATTCACCGATGGTGGATTGCGACTTGGCACCAAAATGGGGATTACGGAAGTCTCTATGCAAGCAGAAGAGTTTGTAGCAACACGCCCACAGTATGAACAGTTCATTCGTTGGGCAGATCAATCATGTGGTTATACTCTTATATTTGAATGGTGTTCTCGTAAGCAACAGATTGTTATTGATTACCCAGAAGACCGTCTTGTTTTAATCGCCGCTCGCCACAAGGAAAACGGTGCTTATGCAAGCCTGCAATGGTTGCAAGAGTATGGTGATATGTTTGAAGTAGAGGTTGTAAAGACCTATGCTGGTACCGCCAAGTCTATGGTTCATCTTATGGATGAAACCAATGATGCAGTTGGTATTGAGGGATATATCATCCGCTTTGATGATGGTCACATGCTAAAAATAAAGGCGGCTGATTATCTTCGTAAGCATAAGACAAAGGATGCTATCTCGTTAGAGAAGAACATTATCTCTTTGTTAGTAAATGAACAAATGGACGATGTAAAGGCATTTATGCTTCCAGACGACCGCAAGCGTGTTGAAGAATTTGAGACTGATTTCTTTATCGGGTTGAACCAGGTAGTCCAGTCATATGACCGCTACTTTGATACTGTAATCGCTCACGGACTTGACCGCAAGCGTTTTGCTTTGGAATGGCTTCCTACAATTAAAGGTCAGGATGCGTTTGCTGGCAACATTGTTTTTGGCAAGTTTGACGGTCGTGATACCCGCACTATGGTGTTGGATATTATCCGCAAGCACTTGGGTAGCCAGACTAAGGTAGATGAAGCCCGCTCGCTATGGGGTTCATTTCGTTGGGAATATAATGGTGCAGTGGGCGATTAATTTCGCCCACTTTTTTCATAATTTTTTAATGAGGTGGTCATAATGATAGGATTTCATTTACGTATAGGCAATCCATTTGCCAAGTCTTGGGTAGTTACTCGTGATAAGTTTTTACGGAGTTATCGCATTACCAAACATAAAAACTTGGAATTACAAGTTTCATTTTGGAGCGGTTTGGATGAGTTTTTTAGCATAAATCTTGACACTTGGTGGTTTGGTAGTGACCACGCTGGCCCACAATTTAACTTGACAATTCTGTGGTTCTTTGTTAGTATTAAAATGTATGATGAACGTCATTGGAACCATGAATATGAATGTTGGGAAGATTGAAACGATGAACGAGCGAATTAAAGAACTCGCACTTGATGCGGGACTATTGAACTATATAGATCATGAAACACCAAGGCACTACTTCATCAATGGACATGCCGAACAAGAAGATGTTGAGAAGTTTGCGCAGTTGATTGTGCGTGAATGTATGGAATGGTGTGATGCTCATGCTACAATTGATGGCACTGCTCAAAAGATTCGTGATGATATAAAGAAACACTTTGGAATTGAATGATGAACGAGCAGCGAATTAAAGAACTAGTTGAAAAAAGTGGCATTGGATACCTTAGTAGCATACATCCAGACACAGTAGACAAGTTTGCTGAACTAATTGTGTGTGAATGTGCTGACATAGCCAAAAATAGTCAATACAGTGGCGCAAATAGCGATTATTATGATGGCTTTAACGAAGCATTAGTATATTCTGCCAATAAAATCAAACAACATTTTGGAGTTGAATAATGAGATTAGGAACACCATTTGATGCACTGCATGAAGCCGTAGCCGCTGCTGTGCATCGTGACTTGCCTGAAATTACCTATCAAGACCGAGATTGGGATGCTTACCGTGCCTTGAGCAAGGAACAGCAAGGTGCGGCAATGAAGACCGACACTGTGCCAAGGGTTACTAAAACTCGTCGTGTTCAGGCAGATGAAGTAGAAGTAGTAATGTTCCCACAGACTTGGGGCAGCACTGCGCTTGGCTATGGCGGCATGGGTGGTGCTGCAATTTCGGGTGCATACACAGTGGTGGTCAGTCACAAAACCCACCTATGTGTATATTTTGGATGTGGTCGGTTGGCATACAGATTAGATTATGCTGAAATGAGTGCAGAAGGTCGTGATAACTTCCGCAAGGACTTGCATGGTCATACCTTAAAAGATATTGCTGGATCAGGAGTGTATCGGTAATGGAAGCGGAAATTGCAGCAATCCGTGAAAAGATTGCCAAATTAGAGAAGTATCGTGATCTTGTGCGGTTTATTGCTAATGACTCGTATGAATTGAGTTATGAAAAAGCACAACAGCAGCGTGATGATTGGCGCAAACGCTGTCAGCGGTTGTTGATGGAAGTAGAGACTTACTGATGGGTTTAGATACCTTCACAGTTAAAACATATCATATTACGCTTACATGTGATGCATGCAATCATACGGAAGAACACGCACACGAGGAAAACGATAAAGATAATTTGGCTGATAATATTGACAATCGCAGTGCCAAGCGTAGAGAACAATTGCGTGGTTGGAACTATTCTTATTACAAGATGGAACCAGTATGGGATGCATATGCAAGATTTGAAAATCCAGAGACACAAGAAATGACACGCACTCTGTTGTGTCCAAAATGCAGTGAGGAGAATATAAATGTTTGAAGCAGAATATAAGTGGTATTTTATTATGGTAGCCGTAGCAGTTGTGGCTATGATGGTTGGTGCAGGTGTTGATAGTTGGCAGAAGAGCAGTTGTAAGATGGAATACGCCAAGACCACACGCACAGTTGCAGAAATCAACGAGATTTGCAAGTGATCACTGCTGAAAAATCCGATACTGTTAGTATAGGTCCAAATGATAGACAATTTAGGTTTATTGATGGCACACGTCTTGTGCCTCGTGCTGAAATTAGAGTGCATTCTGGTCACTTAACCGAAGCAGAAGCAAGAATAATTACAAAGGCAATTAGGTTAGGTTATATTCAAGCCTATGCTAATATGACCAGTGAAGAATATGTGTTGGCATCATTGAGGAATGAACAGTGAAATACGATTACGAAACACTTAAAACTATTGTAGTGGTTGCACTTATTGCTGGTGCTGCTTATTCTTCTGGCGTTAGTCATAATGGTGAGTGGGCAGGATTTTTGTTTTTGGCTTGGATGATTTGGTGATGAATAAAGTAACGTTAGAAGAAATCTTGACCGATTGGCATTATGTTCCACTTGCAGAATATGCTCGTGCTGTCAATCTTGCACAGGTTGGCATAGATGCTAAACTTGTCACAAGTAAGAGTGAGTTTAACCGCTTGGTAGATAGTGGCGGCATACGGCTAAACGGCACAAAGGTAAATGACCCAAATGCTTACATTTTCTTCCCAAATAATGACTTGACAGATATTGGTAACAGTGTTATTATGAGTATAGATCGTGAGAGAGCGGATAAGGTATTGAGCAATGACGGATGATCCAAAGTTCCAAACAATTAAAACAGCAGCACATGTAATTGGTGTGCAAACTCTTAACCAAATGCTGCATGAATATCACGGTCGGCACGAAGAAGCAGAAAAAGTAAAAGAACAGATTGAACGCCAAAAAAATCATCTGGAACAGTTGATCAAGTTATATTATAATATGGTTTCAGTTTTGCCTCGTAAGGAAAAAAACAATGACAAAAATTGTATATAATGCATGTCACGGTGGATTTGGATTGAGTCATGAGGCTACGATGCGTTATGGCGAACTTGCCAATCTTAACCTTCTGTATGTTGAGGGCGATCATAGATGGGATAGCCACTATTACAAGGATGGCATTGAAGACGATGACCATTACTTCACTGGCCGTGATATTGAGCGTGATGACCCTATCCTTGCACAGGTTGTAGAAGAATTAGGTGCAGCAGCAAACGGTGATTTTGCTCGCTTGGCTATCCGTGAATTGGCACCTGGTACGCAGTATCGTATAGATGAATATGATGGATATGAAAGTGTGATGACCATTGATGATTATGAGTGGAGCATTGCATAATGCTGCGTTGGGCAAAAGAATTATGTGAGCGTGATGCGCCGCCGCTACTGTGGCCGCTTGGCACCATTGCCATCTGCGCTTTCACCAATTTATTTTTCTTGACACTTTACGCAATCAGTGCTATGCTGTTTACATACGTTATGGGATTGTTGGCTGGCGCTGTTGTAATGTATATGGGACTGCGCCTTTTTGGTAGAAAGAAAGAAGATGAAAAAGTATTTTAAGTGGTGGTCTTGGTGGTCTTTTTATATGCTGTGTTGTGCCTCAATCTTTGGGCTAACAATTTATCAGGCATCACTGCCGTATGAACCACGTGATGACAGTGATGGTCCACATGAAAATAGCCATATGGATGTCTTTACTGACCATCTAACAGGCTGTCAGTATCTGTATCGTTATTCACTCACGCCTCGTATGGGTGCGGATGGCAAACAAATTTGTAAGAAAGTAGATTAAAATGAAAAAGATTATACTCGCAGCAACACTGCTATTTGCTACACCTGTATTAGCAGATAATCCTGCTACTCTTACCTGCTATTTCCAAAGTGGCGAACACTTTACTGTTGTAGGTAGTGGTGGAACTACTATGATCCAATGGGAAAATAAAGGTTTCCGCAGTGCAATTTCAAACTTTGAAAATCCTTGGCTAGTCATCGTTGAAGTTGCCGATAATGGTAATCGGTTTAAGATGATGATGAACGTTAAAACAAAAGAAGCATTTGGCGAAACACAATTTACAGATGGTCACAAGAACGGTGGTCCGCTGTGGTGTGCGTTTCAGTAATTAGCAATGAAAAAAGGAGAAAAACACATGGCTAAGATTAGTGATAAATTGGCAAAGGTCAATGATAATTATACCATCAACATGTATGACAATGGTTTCATGATTGAAGTTGGCGGTCGTGATCATGATGATGATTGGAAGACTGCCAAGATCATCGTAAGTTCAGTTGATGAACTTGTTGCTCTTGTAAAAGAAGTAGCAGAACTTCCACGTGACTAAAAAGAAGAACACGAGTGGCATTCATATTTTTGTTGCTGAACTAGCCAAGATTAAAGATTGGTTAGACAGTGACTTAATGATGACTGCTAAAAGTGTAAAGATTATCGTATCAAATAGCACTGGCATTGGCGAAAATGTCAATGTCATTGCTATTGACGAACACGGCGAACAAATTGCAAAACTTGATGTAACTGATTATGA
>Ga0208379_1000060_pt1 | contig 53022 bp, 64 predicted proteins | sample CryBogCBE02Aug07_FD_184559 | JGI IMG/M metagenome (GOLD analysis project Ga0208379, IMG submission 184559) | Freshwater microbial communities from Crystal Bog, Wisconsin, USA - CBE02Aug07 (SPAdes) | ecosystem: Environmental > Aquatic > Freshwater > Lake | place: Crystal Bog, Wisconsin, USA... | reverse complement strand
TGATGCTTTTATAGAGAAAGCCTGATCTTAGCTCAGTGGGAGAGCGGTGGACTGTAGTTCCATTGGTCGCTGGTTCAAATCCGGCAGATCAGAGTAAGCTGGAATAGCTCAGTTGGTTAGAGCATGAGGCTGTTATGGAGAGGACCTTTCCACTGGAGAGGACCTTTCCATTGATACCTCAGGGTCGCAGGTTCAATCCCTGCTTCCAGCGCAAGCTCTCGTAGCTCAGTCGGTAGAGCGTAGGTCTTATGAGCCTAATGTCACGGGTTCGAGCCCCGTCGAGAGCACTCCGGTACCGTGTCCGAGCTTGGTCAAGGAGGGGGACTTAAGATCCTCTGTAGTTATGCTACGCACGGGTTCAAATCCCGTCGGTACCAATTCAGGGTCGACAGACCCTGTCCAGGGCCCCGGCCCTGTCCAGGGCCCCGGTCCTGTCCAGGGCCCCGGCCCTGTCCAGGGCCCCGGCCCTGTCCAGGCCTCATAGCTCAATTGGATAGAGCGTTGGACTTCTAATCCAAAGGTTGCGAGTTCGATCCTCGCTGAGGTCGTTTAAAATATTTGAAAAAGGAAATGTCACTTTGTCCCTTTTCAAATATTTTTGGAGCTCCTGGTGAAGGTGTTCATTCGTTTAGACTATTTGGATTTGCCGCATTTGATACACTGGGTACGTTTTTGTTAGCTCTTCTTATTGGGCGCGGTAAGAATACAGTTGTTATTTTTCTGTTACTGCTTCTCATCAGTATACCTATCCATAAACTGTTTTGCGTGCAGACACGTTTATCCCAAATCGTTTCTTGATTTCTTTTGATGCTTGAGCCAGAGTTGGTTTTTCCCAAAGAAGCCATCTAGACCAAAATCCGGCTGTTTTAGGATTGTTCCAATTTTCACGGGCCCTGTGACGCATAATGTATCTTTCTTTCCTCACGGGGTCTTTATGTATAGTGTAATCGGAATATCCCTTTGCGCCAAAATCAACATGCTTACCATTCTGAAACGTAACACGCCACTTTTTTGTTTTTGATTTACTCAGAAAAACCTTGGTCATATTATAATGAGTAAAGAATTTAAAGAGAATATAAATCAATTTATATACAATTACAGAGTTCCAAGGAATGAAGAACATGTTCCTCGTGTGAACATTAATCTGAAACCCCACCAGAGTAGAATAGTAGAACACATGAGAACGCATAAACGCATTTTGGTTGTTCACGGAACAGGAACTGGTAAAACATATACGGCTGCAATGTGTGCCCGTGATTTTCTGAATGCGTCACCGGAAAATAAAGTTCTTTTTGTTTCGCCGCTCGCTGTGAGTGCCCAAGCAAAGAAATCGTTTCTTGGTTTGTTGGGGCCTGGTAAGTTGATATTATTCACAACATATGATCTCATGAGACACAGACTCACAACAGGACGAGATATAGTTAGACAATTTGCAAAGGAAAGTTCAAAAAATACCATGATTATAGCCGATGAAGCTCATTACCTCACTGAAGATGCGAAAAAAACGGAGATATTTACTGAGATTTTCGCAAAGGCGAAGAAGCTCATGTTGTTCACAGCAACTCCGGTTGAGAGTGGAAACCAATCAGATCTTTTACCATATGTGCGTATGCTTGACCCCGGTATAAAAATCACAAAGGTTCCAGATGATTACGAAAAATATTTCAAGTGTAAGATTTCATTTTACGAAACATCTACCAGTTCAAGTAATTTTCCAAGACTTGAAAGTCCAAGTCACTCAAAGCACAACCTCACCGAAAATGAAAGAAGACGGTTCTTATCCGCAAAGGGTGAAAATAAAACATTTGCAAAAAATCTCGGAATTCTTTTTGGGCCAGGGGTTTTTACCAATAGATCAAATCCAAAGTTTACACGATTTCTTGAAATATACCACGCGAGACCATTAAAGACTATAGTGTATTTCACACAATCTAAACCCATCGAGCCATTTGTAAAGTTTCTCGAACAAAATGGCATTCATTCAAGTACTATAAAAATAATAACGGGAAAAACGCCAGCGCCTTTACGAACATCCATGGTTAAAAACGACCCAATAGATTCAAAATCTATTTTTATTCTTACGAGTGCTGGAAAAGAGGGCCTTGATTTCAAGGGGGTTCGTAATATAGTATTTATGAACCATCCATGGGGTCCATCAAACCAGAATCAGGTTATAGGAAGAGGCCGTAGATACCATTCACATCATCCTCCACCACTGACAGAAAACCAAAGAACGGTTAAAGTGTTTCATTTGGAATACACAAATACACTTAACACAACAGCACTCACTGCAATTTCTACAAAGCGTGAACGGATCAAAATCATGATGAATCGCCTTCGGTCCGTGAGTATAGAAAACCAAACATGTAACAGAGGAGCCTCTCCGAACAGAGGATCCCCCCAGAAAAGAGTACTTCCGCGTTATATTCGAAATATAAACACTGGTAATTGGATTCACGGGATTCGGCATATGCCAGGAATTTACCGTCCTTTAAATGCAAAAGCCACACATTTTGTAGGAGTACCTACAAAAATTCGTAAGGTTCTTTCGTTCAGGGGTCGTACTATAATAACCAAACCGCGTCACGATTTCAAATTTGCTTCTGGAAATCTCACAGGGTACACGGGTAATTTACCACCTAGCCCCCAAAGCGTTCTAGGAAAACGCCTCGCCCCTAATAACAACAACAGACCAAGGAAGAAGATCAAGGGAGCTTCATAAGAAAATTGTAATTTGATCTCGCCTTTGCATTCTCGAAATTGTTTAGTGTACGTTTCTTCTGGTGTATGAGATGATGTAACTTGACTACAGGGGTTTTCCCGTTAAACACATTTACATTGTTTCGTCGTATATTAGGTGCAAGATTAGATCCAGCCTTTAATAAATCTATACTGTTATTACCCTTGTATAATTTTAAGTGTCTTGTTTTTCTGTAATTAATTGGAGGAGGCCCATCAAAGCTGTATCCAATTTTAGCCAATGTTCTCACGAACAGCTCAAAATCCTGCGGTCTAACTACAATGTCTATATCATTTGGTTGTCTGTGAAGTTGGATACCTGCTCTGTTCGCGTACATCTTCATAGCCATGCTGCCGCTCACTGCCCATGGTTTACGCAGAGGATTTAACTTGCGTCTGATATTATTCATTTATTGTACACTGATTTTTTTTCTTGTACATACGTAAATGGATCATCCACAGCCAGTTGTTATTAAAAGGAATGTACACATACCAGATTTATTAAAAAATTTTATGGATTTTGGGTTTGAATGTATTCAAAATGATGCAGGATTTGCAGTCAGGCTTGCGGGAAAGGGTAGTTTGGATACAAATTTTTCAATTAATTTCAGAAAAGATGAAACCAATTCATCTTCGCGATCTGTTCGTGTGAGGTTGGGTAATTTCGTAACGCGTTCATTTTCAGCACTATTTGTACATGCATCGACAACATTAAGAACGCATGAACACGGTGGTGGCCCTGTACCACAATCTATACGTAATTTATTTTATACGGCATCCAAGCACGTTGAATATGTAAAATGTGAGGGCCCTTTCATTGATTATTTATTAGGTGTACAAAGACAAACAATCGAGTACCTTTCTATAAAACTTGTCTGTGTTGCGTATGAGATGTTACTTATGAATCAACATGGAGTAGATCCACAGTTATATAATTTCATGACTACGTATAATAGCGGATTTGTATATGCAGTCGCGAGACATGCCCAAAAACCAGGAAATGCACCGGATGGATTTAAACTTGCGTGGCATAGAGATACAGCCCTCACGAACCGTCACAAGGGAATGGTCACAACAGGTATGTATATAAATAGATCGAGTGAAATGAATCCTGAAAGTGGTGGCATTAGTTTCGCAAAAGGCGGAAAAGAGGTTAGATTTTTTCCTGCATCTGGAACAGTCGTTTCGTTCCTTGATCAACATATAGTACATAAAGTAATTCCAATTAAATTAAATCACCCTTTACCTTCACAGAATCACGGGTTTGTAAAAAGATCTGCAGTTTTTATGTCATGGCACACTACAGAACAAATAATCAATACACACACTGACACGGGATTTTTTCGTAAAGCTGGAATAAAACATAGATTTAGAAACTTAAAGAAGTTATATTTGCTTTTACACAAGTATTTCGTATTTATAAAGAATACACATGGAAATCTAAATACATTTATTAATCACGGTCCAGCGGATAGAATAAATAATGCGTACAAACTTCATGGAGGGACAAATTATTCTGCAATTTTAGCGGAGGGTGGATATCCTCAGAATACAACATCGCCAGTTGCAAATCTCATTCTGTACAAGGTAAAAAACAGCCCGAACAATACTACACCCCGTAAGAAGCTTCAAAATCTTCGTAACGTCTATGGAAATTTATATCAAGTTTTTGGTCAAGTTGGATCTGGTCAAGGGCGAACAAACAAGGCTTCGCTTTTATTGAGGAGAGGTGGACGTGTACCACACACTACAGTATCATCTGGATTTGTTAGAAATATATAAACATTTGAAACGAATTTCAAATAATGAATTCTCTTCGCAAGGATAATAACGAAATAAAACGAGATTTTTTGCAACAATGGGTACCACGTGATTCAAAAGTTCTTGATGTTGGATGTGGACAGGGTGGAGATGTACACAAATGGAAACATCTTTCGGTTCGCCTCACGGGTATAGACCCAAATCCCATAGCCATACAAGAAGCCATTAGGAGAAGCAGGGGATTTGGAACATTCATGACTGGATATATATACGATGCTCCTTTAGAAAAGTACGACATTGTGTGTTATAATTTCTCACTTCAATATCAGCCCATAGACTATATAGAAGAAATCAAGAAGAGACTGAAACCGGGTGGTCTTCTTATAGGGGTTGTTACCGACCCAGGCCGAATTCATCTCGCACAAGAATACGGTATACATGTTGAGCGCATTCCTGGAAAGGATATTATTTCAGTATACATTCCAGGAACCCCTTATTATGCCCATGGTTCAATTGATGAACCTTTGTTTCAAAAGGATACGTACTTTACCCATTTTACTCCCCTTCTATGGGAACCATTTTCCATCTATGCTAAATTTGTTTTCAGATACTAAATGGACAAACAAATCGTATTGATTCTTTTTTTACTTGTCCTCGCGGTGATATTGTACACGAACGAGGAGGATCCGCTTCTTTCAGAAATTAAGAGACGATATGATATTCTGTTGAAAAGTACACTCCCAGCCCCCCTTAAATCTATACAGGAAAATAAGGCGATCATAACAGGTAAATCCACGTACGAAAACGATGGGAATATAGCCTTTAACGTAAACAAGGGGTACGAGATTCATATATGTCTTGATGGGCGCAAAATCAACGGCGCCATGTACGTATTCCTCCACGAATTGGCTCATATAACGGTTGAAGAATATGATCATTCCGAACAATTCTGGGCAAACTTTAAATTACTCAGGGAACATGCACGGGATATTGGCATTTACAAACCCGAAAAGGAATCTGTATACTGTGGCCAGACAATTAACGATTCTTTATAAATCTGTGAGCGAAAAAGAAGAGAATTGCAGCCGCCAAGAGACTTGCTATGGATCCATTCACACCTGCAAAGTTTGGTACGGTTCCGGCTAGCTTTGTTTGAACCGTAGAAGAGAATACGACGACTGCGATGAGGCCCGCGAGGAGCGCACTGAACTGCTCATCTGTGAGATTGAAAGGGTTACTCTTACGCTTTGAGGAAGGAGGGGGCTGTGGTGCATCTGGAATTGAAAGGCCGGACACCTTGTCATTGGATGGATTTATGTATGCACCACCAACTTCACCCTGAGGAAGGAGATCTGCTACCGAACTAGAAAACTCCATCATTTGTGGTTGTTCAATGTTTTTTTCGCTGGTAATTTCCTGAACCAGGCTTGTCGCGCCGCTAAAATCCATGGTTTCCATTCTTGCATGTTTACGTGATTATTAATTCACATTCCTTACGCAGAAATTATATAGGGTGATAATATACATGGCACCACCGAGTCAATGGGGGCCACCTGCTTGGAAGTTTATTTTTGCCGTCATAGATGACATGCCAGCGTATCCAGCGGATACTGAGCCGTACAGAATGTTCTTCATGTCGTTTCAGTACGTTCTTCCGTGTGAGATGTGTAGAGCTCATTACAGGAATCACGTGATACGCTGGCCACCCCCCGTATGGTCCCGTACAGCAATGAAAGAATGGGCCATTCACTTGAGACGGGTTATTCGGGAAAGAAATCAGAGACTTTCGTAGAGCTGTAACTGTTGTTTACATTTTTGAGACGTCTTTACATGCCACAACGCCATATTCGGGTTGGGCTCAATCCGTGCAACTGTTTTAGCCCCGTGAATCTTTTCATGGACTACTCCGCTCCATTGTATTTCAGGTGTATTCTTGTACAGACGCCCCTGGTAATCGGGCCAGTTTACAAACCCAGCATCATTTCGCGTGAAATCTCCGACGAGTTTCCCAAGTACGATATTCACTCTCGGTATAACGATAAGGTCTGCGTCGGACGCGATAAGTTCACCGATCTTTTCAATTAAAAGTTCTGAAGGAACCTCATCAGCGTCCAAATTCCAAATGTACTCCCCCGTGCATTTTGAATTGAGGAAATTCTTGTGCTCTGAAAAATCTCGCTTGAATTTGCGTTCGTATATGTCACATCGAGGATATTTGGTAAGAACCGTCTTTACATCTGGTGTTATTCTACCCGTATCAACAAGTACTTTAATTTCGTGATTTATTTTTACATCTTTTAAAGAATCAAGAAGGATATCAAGCTCTCGGTGTTCATCACACACACATATTGCAATTGAAAGGAGCATTTTACTATAAAGAATTCATTGCTTTAAACTTCATGCGCTGTATACCTATTTCAAGTGGTATATCTTGTGTAGCTATAAATTCAGAACTGGGTTCGTTTGTTTTGGTCTGAAATGTTGATACTTCGGTGCCAGGTATGACAGTATCACAAATCATGTCAGCAATTTCACGGATTGTTACCCATTTTCCAGAACTCACATCAATTGTAGATCCAGATGGATAAGAGTTCCGTATACGCTCTAGAGAATCTGCGAAATCATCTGCATGAAGAAACTGCCGTTTTTCAGATCCGTCCGTGAGCATCTTAATACATCCATGTGTGATTGCCTGGTGTATAAAATCTGTGATTACGTGTGATTTTAAACCAATTTCTTCTGGTCCATATACATTCCATAACTTAACATTTACTCCTCCTAATAATGTGGTGTAAAATTCAGCAATTTTCTTTAAAGGTCCATATGGATTATGATCCATATTAGACATTTGAGATGTCGTGTGTATAAATGGGATTTTGTACTTTTCCAATGATTCAAATGTATACTGTAAAAGTTTCATGTTATTCGATATATATGTAGTCGAATTCATGGGATATTTTGATCCACCGACATCAAATGCCAGAAAATAAACAAAATCTATTCCTGTATCCAGTATTGAATCAATCGATCCACGTATACGTAAATCATCTCCCTTCATCAAATCAAACTCGACGACATCATACTTCTTTTTCTTTAGATGGTTTACAAGAGCACTTCCAACAACGCCCGATGATCCTAATACGAGAATTCTCATTTAATGCCACCTGATTTAATATAATCCCCAATTTTCCGAGTTTGTCGATACATCTGGTAAAAAGGCAGGATCATTTGATAGATGTGAAGTGCGCTCATGCTCAATCGTGTACACTGGAGGGAAATTAGTTGCCCTTACAGTCCCGCCATTTCTAATAATTTTATACTGTACAACTGTATCTATATATCCTCTTTTTTGCATACACTCTTCGAATCCTCTCACTGCAAACCATGTATCCCTATGCGCAATCTGAAAATCCCCACACGCCATGATAATACTTGAAACTGTGTGATACTGTTCAGGTTTTACATTTGACAGAGTATCCGATGTCACTTCCAAAAATGGACTCATTGCACGGGCTGTGATGGACTGAGCTCCAAAAACTATAGGAGCTACATGTGGACTTGATGAAAAATTTTGGCCTATATGTTTCTCAACATCTTCAATCTTCACAGCATTTGACATCATTGTCAGTAACATATTTTCCCCGAGTGTCATTGCCAATGTCATATCTAAATATCCCCTGCTCGGTGGAATCATATCCACATTTGTGCACACAATAACATCGCCAGTTGCTTTACGGATACCTATGTTTCTACCTATCGGTTCAGAAATATGAAATTCTGGACATAACTGTTTAGCCTTTTCGGGCGATACAACTATAACCTTCAGTTTTGAGCGATCTTGTATGGTACATACATCGGTCAAAGGTGGTTTGCCATCTTCTGTGTTCCAGTCCACATACACAACTTCATCAAATACGGCGAGTAAACTATTAAGACAATAATTTGCAGTCCTAATAAGATGACCTCCATAATTATCGTTTCGAGAAACTAAAACGGCTGAAAGTTTCATTTACTATATCATTTCACTTAGCTTTAAGAGATGAATATTTCTTCCGTACTATAGTTAGACCATTATTAACTGGAATTGTAGCAAATTCCCAAAATTGTGGATTAAGTTCAGCAACAGCCCTATAAGGCCCTCCCTCTGCCCATTGACCGCTCTGTAGCGTAAGATCAGTGTGATAATACGGTTCATGATTACCATACATTAAATCGTGCACGAGTATAACTGTTTTAGGTGTTATCAAGTAATCTAATAATTCGAATTCCCTTTTTACATGTGAGTACGCATGCCAATCGTCTATGTATACCATATCATATGGAGGGTTTGAGCATTTTTCTAGAAACTGTATAGCGTCCGATTTTACAAATGTCCACGTGTCTTTAAATTCATCCGGGCAGGAAAAATCCGTGTCATTTATGTCAACAGACGTTACACCCCCACCAGTTTTCTTGGCGGCTGTCAACAGTGGTAGAGTTGTTGCGCCACTCCGTACACCGAGTTCAAGTATGTTCTTAGCTCCCAGACTAAGAGCGATAGCGTATAACGTTAGTACGTGTTTATCAGAATCTCCGGTGCCATATAATACGGTATGTTCCATCTCCGTGTACTACGTACCATGACTTTAATTAAAAAGATGATATAAAATGTACTACAATTCCGGACCAGATCCCGGTGGATTGGGAAATATACTTATGAGACTATGCTATGTAGACAGGTGGTCACCAAACAACAAATTCATTTTCAACATTTGGATATATGGCAGCGATGTACGGTGGTAAACTATGTGAACCTATATTTAATGACCCCCTCCCCGTAGTCGCAGAACCAAGTGCAGTGTAGACTCCTTTTGAATATTGTAATCTGACAGAGTTCGCTCATCCTCAAGTTGCTTCCCTGCAAAAATGAGGCGCTGTTGATCTGGAGGGCGGATCAACTCCCGAATTTTTCAAAACGGGCCGGACTATATCTTAAGCCATCACAGGGATTTCCTACATCCCTCTGACCCATACCCATTTAGTCTCTGAACCTTCTCCATGCTCTGGAAAACGAGTTTAGGAGCTTGGCTGCGGATTGCCCAATCTCTTTGTTTTTTACCATTGGAGCCAGCAATTAACTGGGTTCCTTTCCACTGTTTCCAGTTGAAAGTGGTACTTAGAGCTCTAAGGGTGTTCCCGCAATTTGGGCATGTCGCCGGTTTCCCGACTAATATCTGGATTTTCAAACGACAGAGATCACAACAGTTTTCCCTTTGACAGAGCTCTGATGTCAGAGGCTGGATATTTTTCGGCACCCCTACTTAATGCCCTCCTTATCTTGAATCTTCGCCTTGACGTTTGCAATCGTATCGCCCGTTTCAACCTCCATGGTTATAGTCTTTCCGGTGAGAGTCTTTACAAAAATTTGCATTTTTCTTTTAGGTCGTCACGCCTTTATAATATTCGCAACGTGGGTCTTTCTGGTAACTGGTGGGTTACGAGGCGCACCGGGATTGTAATTTTGTTGATGGTACTGCCACATGGCGGGAGATCCTACGCGAAATCCTCTACGGATAGGAGCCTTGTAATAAAATACACAATCCTCCAATTTGTTCGATTTGCTCGTATTGTCCAGAACGAGACATTCGTAATTTTCGGTGCACGCGTTCATAACCTGGTTGAACAGTTCAAATGATGGAAACACGCCAAAGAATGATTTCCAAAGTCTCTCGCGATTTTGTATCACATTTTCTCGAAGAATAAAAACATAATCCACGTTCGCTCGCAGGTCAGGGCTAAGGTCCATGCAATACTGCATCGTGAGAACGAAGAATATCTTCCAATGCCTCCCGTTCATGAAACATTGACGAATGCACGAATCTTTCATGAATGCCTTGTTGTACATGCAGTCATCCAGCAATATGAATGTTGGTATATCTTTGTTCTGAGATATGAGTTTCTTTTGACGCTCGATGACCTTTTCAATAGTTTCTTTATTGTAATCCCCGTAAATGAAGAGATCGGGTATAAATTGCTTGTAATAGTGATTCCCTTCTTCAGTTGCAGACATGACAACACCCGCTGGAATGTTTCTCTTGTGCCACAGAAGATCAGTCACGAGTGTCGATTTTCCGGTTCCTCGTTTGCCTATGACGACACACACTTTGTCATTTGCGATACGAGACGGATCAAACCTTTTCAACTGAATATTCATTTCCCCTATAGTGTCTCATCAAATTAAAAATTAAAATACTGACACAACGTAGTAATGGTGTATCTTCTTTATAAGGGAATCCAGGATACTTTTCTGACGGAGAATCCAGATTTCACCTGTTTCAAGACTGTAATCACACGTGATACCGAATCGGTTACACGGGGGTATGATATTCCATTTGATAATCCTTCTGCAGAAACTCTCATTTGCACTTTGCCGAGAAATGGTGATTACATTGAAAGAATGACGCTCAAAATTATAGTTCCTCAACTTACAAACACACTTGATCAATATTGGTCATTTGATGCGAGTAATTTGTCAGGAAATATGTATGGTTTTGATAATAATGGATATACTGTATTTGTCCTGAAACTCGTTGGAAATCTCGCCACATCAAATGTAAAGTCTGGGTGGTATAAGTCGACCGGAGATGTACTCGTTTCTGAAACGAGTCCATCTCTGTTTCAGTTTGGTTCTTATTCGAACACAGTTGCAAGTGTTGTATTTGATTCCATAAATCTTGCAAACTTTTGGGGGTTTTTGTATAACCCTATTTATTTGTATGGGGGGCCTGTTCAATTTTCTATTCCAACAACGTACAAGTCAAACATATCTCCATATTATTATCAAAATGATTTTACATTACCATCCGGCTCATACGTTTCTGGCTGGCCTTATTTTTCTAATACGAACAAATCATTTTTTTTAATAGGGAGCTCATCACCTGGAGGAGGATATTCTATTAGTTTTTACGCTACGACTATGGTTAATTTTCCAAATGCAACAACGCTAAGTATAGGCCCATATCGTGGTTCTACGTATACAATGAACGGAGAAATAACTGGATGTGACGGGGCTTTTAGTATTTATATTTCTAGAATGACTGTGAACCATTATCCATATGATTTATATAATTGTACGCTCATATTCTTTTCAACAGATTGGAGTTCTCATTATATACTTAATGAACCAATTTCATTTTCAAATGGAAATACTTTACAAGTAGATTCTGTATTTACATCATCACAGACAACACTAAGTTTTACAAGTAATACGTTTGTATTCAAATCACCTGATATTGTTACACCAAGTGGGCTTATTGTATACACTGATACAATTCAACCATATACATGTAATACATTCAATTCACAGGCTTCGTGGTCTCAAACTGGGTGGTACAAAGGTATTCCCCAAACACAATCATCTGCAACGTCATATGCAAATAATATAATCGAAAACAGTATTCAATCTATAACTCTACAAATAGGCGGTCAATTAGTCCAAGAATTTGATCCCTTTTACATACGATATACTAAAGAATCTACACAAACATATAAAAATAGACCTGTACTTGATCTTGTTCAAAATGGAGATACATCAGTTGTAGATTTTAATAGAGTTTTTTATTACGAGATTCCGTGCATTCAAATTCCAATACATGCCCTCACTCGCCAAGATGTAAGATTACTCGTAAAAACTATCCCAAGTGTATTTTCTGTATTTACACCTTCACTCATAGTTCATTATGATGTGTTTCAAGTCGATCTACCAACTGAGTATAGTATACCAATAACACAAGTTGCATATTTTTCCAATAAAATCATAGATTCAAAAGGAGACATGGTAAAATTTATAACATCAAATATAAATCAAGAGTTTATATTTTCACTCAATGGCGAACAATTCTGTGATTCTGAATATACAACAATATCATCATATGAAAATGATTTTAATATTCCTATAAGTTCAAACACATGTATCATAAACGGAACAATGTGTATGAATAGATTTAGATATCAACTTTCTTCTCCAAATGTGTATACAGAAACGAAGAATACATTATTTATTTCTAGAGGTATTTCCGGATTACAACACAATATAACAGAAACATCGCAATGGAAGGAACCTGTATTTACATATTTGGTTAGTATTATGTATCCTCTTCTTTCTTTAACAGCTTTCGATACGTTAGGTAATTTAATACAATTCATGGCGGAATCTAATTCACTATTTGGTTCATTTTTGTACTTGAATTCATATTACAGTTATGATTCATCAAATTCACAATTTAATATTAATTCTCAAAATTATGCATTTTCATGTGTGTTCAAATTTATTAAACAAACATTTATATTTGAGCAAGGTGTACCATGGAATTTTGGATATCCTAATTTACCAAATACTTCATTGTGGTCCTATACAGGGACGGATACAAATGGTATGCAGTATGTCTTTTCGCTCAATTCAACATCTTCAAATGTTAACTTTGTTTCTTTAGGTGGATCTGCCATAATGTCTCCAACTGTAACAAATACAACTCAAGATGATAACGGATACATTACATCTATAACAACAGAAGATGGTAGAACTATTACATTTGATACGAATACATGGATATCATATTATAATCTTCCAGTTCCTTCCAAGTATACTAATCAGGCTGTATATACATCATATATATATTATGATCAATTCGGTCACGGTTTAATATGCTGGTTTAGATCTGATTCAGGTACTTTAACAGGTGTTTATGGAGTTGGTGGTAATACACCCAGTTATACATATTCATATGTAAATGGAACAGTATACATTAGCGGACATGATCCAATTCCAAATGGTATTTCTTTTCCATCAGATGGGATAGTAAATTTTATAGATGATACAGGATTCATGTATAATGGAGCTATTCAAAATAGCGGAGGTGGCCAAACTTCCCCCGTTCCAATTTTAGTACAATAAAAATCAAAGAATGTATCAGTAATGACATATTGTGCACAACCAATAAAAGTTCCATTTAATTCAATCGTTTTTCCTGGTACGGAGCTTATCATGAGACTTCCTAAAATGGCAGATGCCATATCAAGAATACGTTTGGTTATTTCATCAAACACACTCGAAGAAATCATAAACGAATGTGAAATTATAGGAATTGAAAAATTATGGGGCGAGTTTATTCGTATAGAAAATGACCTTCTCGTTTCAATTGAAAAAGCAAATACTAGATCAACTCTAAATATATTTGATCTTCCATTTCATTGTCTTCGTGATTTATATTTTGACCCCATAGATTTACGAATTCTTTTTAATGGAAATGGATCAGAGCAACTCGATGGTCATCTTCTCATAGATTACGTAGCTACAAGTATAATTCCGAGTCAGCCATATTTTAAAAAAATACGACAAGTTTCTGTAATCAAGACACCAGTTAATTCTTCAAGTAGGATTACATTAGACGTATATTTACCCGGATCGGTATATGAATTATTCTTCACAGTCCGTGACTTGCAAGGACAGTTTGTTACAAATTTAATTCAAAATATTCGGTTACTTATTGATGATCGGGAAAGGTTTTCTTTATCAGGAGAACATTTCATGTATATAGAACCCCTCAAAAAGTATGGATCATTTTCATCGAATATAATGACATATTCATTTTCAGAAGATGGCGTTGGGCAGACGACTCTCTCTTCTAATCAAAGATTTATTTTTGATTTTGTACCTAATTCTGTACAAGGAACATTAACAATATGGTCTTGCTCAAGAAATTTTGTGTACAACCAAAAAAAGGTTTTTGAGTCATATGAACTTTCTTTATCGTATAAAAATGAACTGTGTGCGACAACTTTACCACCTGTTCCTCTACGAACATCAGCCGTGAATTTAAATTCAACAATGACGGTTATTACAAATTCACCGGTTGATATTCAAACACCAATTACACAGGTATTTAATTCGACTCAGAGTATTACATATTCTTCGCCCGGATATTCGGATGTAACGTGCAAATATACATTTGCTGGAAATACATTCGTAAATCCTACCATGCGTTTATTCGCACCCGCTCCTATGTACAATCTTATAGACGGAAATCAAAGACAATATAATTCATATGCAATTTCATTAATTACAGGTATACCTACTATTTCTTCATTCAGTATTGATGAATATGCTAATATGTTTATTCTTTCATCAATTGGAACATTATACAAATATTCAAATACTTTTTCAGAATTGTATTCCATACCAAATGTATCATGTCTTCCGGCTACATATTTTGGCTTTGAAGCTATTCCATTAAATAATAACACAATACAGACAACATATGGAATTATAAATACGTCAAACGTAATCATTACAGTTGTATCTGATGGAATGAATTTGTATACTTCAGATGGGTATACAGTATGCAAATATTTGGTTCCATCGCTTGTTCTTATTGCATCACAAAATATAGGTAATTCTGCAAATGGATTTCTAAAATTGATTTCAAGTGGGGGTTTATACTTTGTGTGCCAAGAAGCAATTTATGTTCTCGATGAAAATTTAAATATTTTACAAACTGATTCATTTGGTGTGCCTGTTATAAAATGTCTTACAGATGATTTTGATAGTATTTATTTTTCATTCTCACAAAATCCAGATATTAAATCATATACTGTAGCATGTGCATCAAGTACACAAACAATAACTATCTATGGCGCAGATTGGTATGATTTCTCAATTGGACAAACGTATGTGATGGTATTTTTTGGATGTCTTACTGTGCCAACTACGATTACATCTCCAACTGGTTCATTTTCTATAACACTCAATCCAAGCTCAGCATCATACATTTATCTTGATAGAGATCTTCAATTTTTACAAAATAATACACTTCCAGTGTATTCTTTATATTTTAATTTTAGTTTTAATTTATCTATAAATACGACGGCAAAATATGACGCAACTTACTTTTTACCGAGTATAACTGGCACTCCATTTATATACTCTGGAACAATAACATCATTTACGGCAGTATTTACACCAGGAACTGGTATTTTACTTTCATGGACCGGAACGAACCTCTCAACGGTTTCAGTTGCGCTCGTTTCCGGTCCTTCAATCACAGGATTCACTTCTCCTCATACATACTCTGGAACAACAGCTACAATCTCATCAGGGTTTACTAATGGATCTTCGTACACATTTAGTATCACGCCAATAGGAGGAACTACGTATTCTACACAACCTACAGTCACAACCAGATGAGGCACAATAACCTCGTTTACATCAGTATACACACCAGGAACTGGTATTGTCCTCTCATGGACCGGAACGAACATCACAACTGTTTCTGTGGCTCTCGTTTCAGGTCCTTCAATCACAGGATTTAATTCACCAGTGACATACTCTGGAACTTCAGGAATAATCTCATCCGGTTTTACTACTGGATCCTCATACACGTTCAGAATTAGTCCTGTAGGGGGTCCTGTGTACGGAACAAGCGCTGTAAGTGTAACATCTCTGGAATATCCGCCTGTGGCGATTCAAAAAAATGATTATGATTATAATACCACGACTATTTCAGGACAGCCATATGGAAATGGTACATATTATTATGGTGCGTATAATGACGGAAGTGGTACATTTCAATATGGTGAGAATGGGTTCAATGGAAGAAACTTATTCGATAAATTAAATGATGGTACACCATACACATATTACGAATCAAATACAGGGTATTACTTAGCAGATACTGGTGTACCTGACCGTATTTATATAGGTCAAGTAAATATATCAAGTGTAACGTATACTGGTGATTATATACACATATCTTTACCATATCCTATAATTTTAACGAGTTATTCATTTTCGTTCGTGTCGACGACAACTAACACTCCATATAATTGGGTTCTTGGAGGAACAAATGATAACGATTTTAGTAGCAATTTAGTACTCATAGATCAACAAAATGCACAGACACCTACACCAGGAACAACTGTAACATACACAACAAATTCAATAGTCCCATATCAGTCATTTTGTGTTTCACTTACATGCGCCAAGCCAAATCCGGGTGCAAGCGGATATACTGTAATAGATATTGGTGAATGGCGTCTATTCGGGTTTTAAAAAATACATAAACTACATTAATACATGGAAGACATTTTCATACCCGTGGTTGAATCATCTATGGTGTACGCATGTCATTACTGTAAAGCATCTGGGAGATCAACAGTCACTTCAAAGGATGTAGAGTATGGGCTAAAATACGCAACTCGTGTCATTCTCGGGAAGAAGATTGGTAGTATCTTTCCAGAGATTTATGACGAGAGTGATAGCGATGAAGATGTCGATCCGGTTGAAATTGTAGATGATGATGACGAGCCATTCAAGAGGTATGAAGGTTCAGATGAAGTGTTTACAGAAATGAATCGCATATATGACGAATGGTCTGAATGGACCCCTGAGACTCCGGCTGAAACCCTTTTGAAGAATGCTATAGATGAGAGACTTTAACGCGTGCTAGTCTTAATACGCCTTGCTAAGTTGGCACTATTTTTTACAAGGTTAACATTACGGACATTTTCAAATCTGCGATTGAGTTTTCCAATAAATTGAGCTTCATTTTCTCGAGGTATGTTACCAGAATATATCTTTTTAACAAAATTTTTATTGGCAATGTTATTGTAATATTTTCTATACAATATAAACCAACGCATGCCAGCTGGTGTCCTTTTTATTTCATTTAAAAGACGAATCCATTCTTTACGTTTTTCATCTATTTCGGAAAAATAGTAGAGTTTCTTTCGTGGTCTAGAAAGGCGGTTAACTTCCTTTTTGTATTCGGAATTAGTATAGTTTCCATTGTTCGCCTTTCGGTATAGGTTCATGAACCTATTTGAGGTACGTAGCTTTATAATTTTTTTTAAATGCACATTTAGATTTCTCTTTTTTATTTCGTTGTTTTTCTTTGATTTTTCAATAATTGATTGTCGTCTATTCTTGTTAATATCTCTTATATAATATGGTTTTGGTTCCTCTGTATAATAAACACCTTCTGTGAATGGTTTTCTTTTTGGTATTTCCTTTCTCAGGACCGAAAAAAGACGCGGTCTATTTATAATCATTTAAATGATACTAATATAAAAAATGGAAGGATACGAAAAAGAAACTGGACATCATTTTGTAGATGACGAAGATGAAGAATTAGAACCAAAAGTTAAATCGTGTCCTTTTTATTTCATTTAAACTTTACGTTTTTTATCTATTTGGTATTTCAGTAATATGGAAAAAGTTCTTTAAAAAGGCGCTCAACTTCCTTTTTGTATTCGGAATTAGTATATTTTCGATTGCGCGCCTTTAGGTATAGGTTCATGAATCTATTTGAGTTATAATAGTTTGAGTTAAGCATCTTTTTAATTTTGTTTAAATGATTTATATTTTTTATCTTTGATTGTTCAATAATTGATTGTCGTCTATTCTTGTTAATATCTCTTGGTTTTCTTTTTGGTATTTCCTTCCTGAGGACCGAAAAAAGACGCGGTCTATTTATAATCATTTAAATGATACTAATATAAAAAATGGAAGGATACGAAAAAGAAACTGGACATCATTTTGTAGATGACGAAGATGACGAATTGGAACCAAAAGTTAAATCGTGTCCTTTTCTTCAAGAGGAAGAATTTGACGAAGAGTAATACCCATCGACAATACCATACTTGATACACTTTGACGCAGAGAGAACAGTATCCTTTTTAAGGTATGTATGTAGCTTCTTTTCAGGTATACGAGTTTCATTCATGTACAGTTTGACCATTCTCTCCATGAGATTGGAGAGATGTTTCTCTTCAGTTTTGAGTTCTTCGTACTTTCCGGAAAAATCCGAGGTGAGCTGATGAATCAAAACGTGAGCATTCTCCATAATGAGTCTCTTCCGCCCCCCCAGAAGCATAATACTCGCAGCTGATGCACAAAGACCATCTGCGACTGTTGTGATTCGCACGGGACTACTCCTCATGTGATCCATTGCGCTCAGGCCCGAGTACAAGTCCCCTCCGTCACTCTTTATGAATATAGTAATCTCTCTTAGGTTGCTCATTTCGTGAATTTGTTTTACGAGCCCTAGAACAGATTCATCTGTGACTTCGTCGTGAAAAAATATTTTATTGCCTACGACTTCCATTTCTTTTTTAGGTTTTGAAGAATTTTTGGCTTTATCTTCGTAAATGCCAACTGGTTTACAGTGTCAAGATCATAACTAGATGATACATGAACATCCACTTTTGCATTTGCCATGAGAGCTATGACAGATATACAATCTCTGTGAATGCGAAGTTTCTTGAGACGACTCGCCTTCATAAGCATATTATTCGTCTTTGTCCATAGGCTCCCTGGCCGTAAAGGTTTCTTCACGGGTCCCTTTAAAAAGAGGGACGGTATGAGGCATGCACTCACGTTAAAAAACGGCATGAGATCCCATGATATTTCAGAGTATATATGAGAATCTATAAGATCTGCATCCGATATACTCTTTGATATGGCCCATATATCCTTGTGTGAACAATAATCTGTATAATTTTCGTGAAGTATCCCAAGCGTGTTTCCATGTTCAGTAATGTACCTATCAACAAAATGAATTGAAGACCTTGACTCGATGAGTTCCTTCACGTACTCATTCGAGTCGAGAAATATGTCTCGTGTGCTTTTAAATTCAGAATCAAGCTCCAAAAGCCTCACGTTCCCTTTGACAGATTCGAGAAGGGTGTGAGCCTTTTCTTCGGATATACCCTTTGCGGATGCATACTCCTTTGAAGAAATACCCTTAAACTCAATTGATGAATCTATTATCGGGTCCTGAACTGGATTTTTTGATATGATAAAGAACCATGGAAGCTTTTTAAGTTCCTTGGTTCCGGGTAAGGATTCAACGCTTTCATAATCATCGAGAATAACAGGCCATCGTGTATTGTATACGAGTCGTGAAAAAAGTTCAATAGTGGCTTCTTTTGTTCTAAGAATTTCGTGATCAATATCTATGTGTGTAACCTTTTTAAAAAAAAAGGTTTTTCCTGATCCGCTTGGACCGTATATATTAATTACCCCCTTAATATCAAGTATGGAAGACATGGAAGACACTCCTTCTATTTCTAAGCAAATCTTAAACTTGATTTTTGAAACGAATGAGATACGAATGGTTCTAGGATTTTGGACCATATTTAATCTCATTATCCTTTTGCTGATTGTCTATGTTGCATTCTTCAAGAAGTAGTCGTCTCCTCAGGGGGAGCCTGAGGTGGCGGAGGTTCCTTTGACAGATTGCATGACGTCGGTTTTTTTGTTGGACTCTTCTTCTTCTTGTACCAGAAGAATGCAGCAATTGACAGAATAATCAAAGCAATTATGAGGAAAGAAATCTTCTGGGAATCAAGCTCCATGTTACAATGAAATAGTATTTTTTTTATTGTAAAAATCCGTAACGATAATTTTTCCGTGCCACTTCTCTGGAACCTTCTCTCGTGATATGCGAATACCGCCACGTTTGAATTTAATCGTCCACCTCCACCTGAATGTTACTATACTCAGGGGGTTTATGATATTTTTCCTTGGACCCGCGTACCGTAAAACATCACGAGTCACATCCTGACCGTCTTCTGTAATAACTTCACGGATTGGTGGTACTGTAAACAGAATCTGTGGAGGCCACGTATCAGTCAGGTACTTTTTAAAGTTGTACGTGTATTCATACACCTTGACTCCACAGTGGTCAAACTCGTTTGTTATGAGGAAGTTGTGTCCCCTGAGAAACATAAGGATATGGTTCGCTGGTACATGTAGATGATTGCCCATTATAATAAACGTGTGAAAGAGTTGTCTGAAAAAAGTTCACCGGATGAACTGTACGATTTTTTATTGAAAAGTGCTCCTTTTCTTAAAGAGCACGAGGAATCAAAAACACGACGAGATCTCTTTGCTGCATATTTGGAAGAAGTTGACGGTCAGGTTTCCTTCGCGTCGAAGGATGACACGTGTAATCATTGCGGATCGCTTGATGTTCGTTACGAGGAAACCCTGAGCGATCTCATATGTAACGAGTGTGGTCGATCCGAGTATGTCATGTGCGGAGAAAGGAGTTACAAGGAGGATCAAGAAAATGACCAAACTATTGTATACAGTTACAAAAGGGAAAATCACTTTAACGAATGGCTTGCACAATTTCAGGCAAAGGAGATGACGTACGTACCACAAGAAGTATTCACTCTGCTTAAAGACGAATTCAAGAAGCAAAAGGCGACGAAAAAGGATATAACTCATTCAAAAGTCAGGACTCTTTTGAAAAAGTTGAAACTCAGTAAATACTATGAGCACATACCGTACATTGCGAGCATACTCAACGGGGTCACACCTCCTCAGATGAACCAAGCACTGGAAGAAAAGTTACGAACCATGTTCTATCACATTCAAAGGCCATTTGCGAAACATTGTCCACCGGATCGTAAAAACTTTTTGAGTTATTCGTACATCCTCTACAAATTCTGTGAACTCCTTTCCGAGGATGATTTCCTCGTCTGTTTTCCTCTTCTGAAATCAAAGGAGAAGTTGTACGTCCAGGACCAAATTTGGAAAAAAATCACCGACGAACTCAATTGGGAATTCATTCCGACAACTTGATGGTGTACTTTGAAATATGACCATCCTCATCCGTCACCATGAGATCAAACGTCTTCTTGTCAACCTGAGTCGCGTCAACAAGGATATCCCCGGAAGACTTTGATGGAACTGGTGACCCCTTGGTAACCTTCAATGGGTTTGTTGAAATGACACCGAGGCGGTTCATGATAACTGGGTTATGAATCAGAAGAGGAGGAGTGAAGTACATTCTTTCTAATTTTTTAATGTCATTCTTTTTTAATTGATGAAGTGGATGGTATTTTTTATTGTGATTGTTTCTTTGATGTTACTACTGTCTAGAAGAACTGTATCAGAAATGAAGTTTGAAACGAGCAGTAAAGTTCCAGGAAAAACGATCTGGATACTTTGGTTACAGGGATGGGAAGAAGCACCATGGTTCGTTAAAAAAATAAAAGATACATGGGTTAGGCATAATCCGGAGTGGAATGTTGAACTTGTAAGTGAAGCTAATCTTTCGGAATATGTAGATATATATTTACCACCAGATGCATCACCTGCGGCAAAATCAGATATTATCAGACTTAATTTACTGTGTACTCATGGAGGAGTGTGGGCTGATGCAACTCTAATTTGTATGATTCCTTTAGATGAATGGATTTATGACGCTCTTAGACCTGAAGGCTTTTGGATGTATCATGGCGGGGATTCAACTAGGCCATGTTCTTGGTTTTTAATATCAATGAAAGAAACATATATAATAAAAAAATGGAAAGAAGCTTGTGATGAATATTGGAGAGACAAAAAAGAGGCTGATTATTATTTTTGGATGGATGGTTTATTCATGGATTTGGTAGAAAATGATGACAAATTTAAAAAATCATGGAATAATGTTCCTTATTTATATTGTGAGGATTATGGCCAATCGCATATGTTAGCTGGAAAATGTCACGAAAACGATACACAACTTAAAATGATAGCTAAAAATAATCCACCGTATGTGATCAAAGGAGACAAAGCAGGTCCATCTGAAGGTTCTGATACGAATATGTATTATGCAATAGAATGTTCCCTTACATCAAATGGAAATTTACCATTACATACTATGAAATACCCTGACATATCATCTCCCATAAAAAATAATAAAGTTGCTGTAATTGCTGATTGTGGAAACGAAGTTGAATTGCATGATCTTAAGAAAATATGTGACAGTCATGATATTCAGATACTTGTATATGATAAATGTGAGTTCGGTAAATTTATACCAAATGGAATATATGCAAGACCTTTAAAAAATGTAGGCAGAGAAACAGAAACTTTTTTGAATTTCGTTATTACATATTATGACAATTTGCCTCAAGATATATATCTTTTACCTGGAAATACAGAAAAATATAACAGAAAAGAACGCTTCCTAAAGATGTTAAAAGATGATACATACATAGGAGAAACGTCATATTTAGATGATTATTTCGCAGATTTTACATTAGATGTTTGGGATGGTAAATCTCAAATTCCTGCCGAAAAAAGGCCATTTAAAAATTGGTTTGAAACATATATTTGTAAATGGGATAAATGCAAACATAAGACATCTGCTGTATGGAATGGAACTATGCACACAACCCGTGAACGTGTTAAAGAACATGAACTTAATTATTTTGTTTCAATTCACTCACAGTTACTACATGGTAATAATCTTGAAGTTGGTCATTATGTAGAACGAAGCCTTGGAATTATATTTTAATATTGTACTGTTTTAAATGATATTACTTGTTTTAATATGTATAATTATTGCATTACTAATTATATCACATAGAACTATAAGTAATTTACAAGAACGAGTTATTGTTACATGTTTTGCCGGCAGAGAAAAAAATATGGAAATATTAATGACGTATATATATAAATTATTGAATTCGCATAAAATATATCAATTTCATATATGGAATTATTCAAGAAATGAAAATGATGAAAAATATTTATATACTTTACAGTCAGATAATTGCATATTGATTAATCCAATCGATAAAAATTCGTTTATTGAATATTATACATATTATAAGGAAAATAGTTATGATGATGACATTATCATAAAGTTAGATGATGATATATTATTTATAGATGTAGATGCATTTGATATGTATATTAAAGAAGTACGTGAAAATAATTTCTTATTAATGTTTCCAAGTATAATAAATAATGGTGTATGTGCATGGCACCAACAACAAAATGAACTCATTCCGGATACTTTACATACATTTAAGTATGAACCATTTATGGGTGATGTTGTAACTAACGGAAAACTTGGAACAAAATTACACGAATATTTTTTAAATAATAAACAAGAATTTATTAAAAAATCTAATACATTAAAAACGGAAAAGATACCCATAGGCGATAGGACTTCTATAAATTTATTTGCTATTAAAGGAGCTGATTTCAAAAAAACAAATTACAATGGGGGTGACGATGAACATTATATGTCAGTTGAATTTCCAAAAAATGTCAAAAAACATAATGCAATTTTCATGAAATTTGTCGTATCACATGGAGGGTTTGGTGCTCAAAGAGACACAGGTATGGATGACGATCATATAAGAAAAATATACAAGGATATCATAATCCCTTAACATACAATTCCATTTTCTTTTCTGTACTAAGTGAAAAATCAAGAACATTCACATCTGACTCGATATCGATACGCGGAAAATCATTGTACTCGACTCTGCACGTCAGAAATGAAAACACGATTGTATACACATACTCAACAAGTGTTCTGGGCATTTTTTTAGGTTTTGGTGAAGCCATATACCGAATCTCAAGCACATCAGTCTTTCCGAGAAACACCTGGTAAGGACTCACCTCTGCAAAAGATCCATCAACAAAAACACTCCCCTCACCAGGCACAAAACACGGCATCATAACAAGCGGAACAGAAATTGATCTCCGCACTGCATGCGAAACCTTCATGTCGGGTGTCGTATCAACCGACATGTAGATTGTCTTATCCGTCATGAGATTGTACGTTGCTATATGAAGTTTAATCGGATTGTGTTCGTAAAGCTCTTTAAATGTCAAAGAACACAATGAATCAATGTACTTCTCAAAGTTACGGGTATTTATGAGGCCAAATTTACTGAGAAAAACCTTCACATCAATATGGGCCAACTTGTCCAAAGGGGCTTCGAGGGCCATATGTAACATACGATCAATGTCACCCTTTGTGAATACGTAAAAAAGACCTATAATAGACCCAGTTGACGAACACGAAATTGCTTCTAGCGTATCAAGTGGCCCTAGTTTCTTGAGAACACCAAGGAACGAAAATATTATTGTACCACCGCACCCTATTATAAGGTGCCTAATTGTCATTTGACATTACAATGCGTTTAGTCTCTAATAGTACGCTGGGAACTTGCTCCGAAGCAGGGCAAAGACTATAGCAAACACTAGAGTGTGCACACCAACAGCTGGCGTGGACGTCTGGCCGGACATGAACACACCCTTAGAGCCTGGTGGCAGGGTCAGGAACACACCTGGCGTCAGAACCACGTACAATATCAGAGGAACGACGATATCTGCACGAGTCAGATTCTTCTTGAGAAGAAACTTCATAATCACGTAATACATAAGTGCAAACAGGAGCGCATGAACAATCAGCGTGGTACCAATCACACTGGAGCCAGCCTTCTTGGTGAAGAAGAGCACACCTGAACTCAGGGCTGCAAAAAGCAGCGCCGGTAGAATAACCTTCTGGCTGGTGATATCAATCTTGTTCATTTATCAACACCAAAGAAAAAATTTTCCCAATTGCGATTTTTTACAAAAGGGTGATTCCTTATCGCCTGGACTTCATCTGTGATAACCTCCTCCTCCTCCTCGGTTTCAAAAACAAAATATGAAAAATCATTAAAAGTCTTACGCAATGGAAGATACCACTCTTCGTGATACTCTACAATTGACATCCACACGTTCAAAAGATCCTCGCTGTACCAATCTTGCCAATCCTCAATAGTAAATTCATCAAAGATTGTCCACGGATCATCCTCAGAATCACTGTATTGATACAACTCAAACTCTCCTAGATCACAGTGGTCCATCGGACAGGTGCAAAGCACCTGGACAGGCCCGTGTGCCTGGACAGGCCCGTGTGCCTGGGCCTACTTCGCCCCCGACAGAAGCAGTGTAGTACGCTCCTTTGAAGGCGCGTTGTCTACTATAGTCTTAATAACCGTCTCAACCTTAACTGCGTCACCTGAAAAGAAAACGCTGAGTCCGTGCTGAATGACATCCTTCGTAATTCCCGCCTTTACAGTCTTGGTTCGTAGCTTAATCTTCTTATCCTGAATCTTCACATCCTCAACCTCGTTTTCTAGCATCATAGTCTTGATATCCTCAGCGAGAGCCTTTTCGCGCTTGGAAAGAACCTGCATATCCTTCCGAGCGCTGGCTAGATGCTTCTTTAGCTCGATCCACTCTGTAATAACAGTTTTTAGACGATCAGCCATTTATGTATACTAACGTGAAATCTTTATTTACTGATACTCCTTATCCTGAATCTCGAACGTCGGTCTCATGAGTTCTGGGGTGATTGTTGATAGGTTCCATATGCTGACTGGGTCGCGTGGATTTGCGGGCTCTGAGCGGAACTGTAAGTTGGCGTTACGCAGAGTACCGCCAATGGTCTCTGGGTACCCAATCTGACCGCGAGGATCTAAATAATTCTGGTTTGCCAGGATCGCGTCACTGGAAAACTGACCAAAGTCGTCAGATACAGGAACTTCCTTTGGAAGAAGGGCTGAAGAAATTACCTGGTCTGTCACCGGGGGGGATGGAATAGCGTCCATGGACTCGGATATAGGTGAACCTTCAAGAGTAAATGGGCTGTTGCTCTTGGGCTTGAATATCATGTATAGTATGAAGAGAACAAGGGCGATGATAGCGAGAGACTTTCCATCAAGACTCATCATTTATATTTCATCGCGAATTTTTTTATTCGTCATCTGAATCAGCCTCATCTTGAAACATGTACACCTGTGGAATTGATGTTTCCTTTTTGAGTCTTGCCTGTATAACTCTCCACACCGGGCCAAATGATTTCTTTATAAACCATAAACCAACAAGTTCAACGATAATGTCACATCTAACACCGGGTACCAAAACGGATGCATCCACTTCATTTTTTTGTGCATCGTACACCTTCGTCTTCTTAGTCAAAGGCGCCTCGAGTATACCTGACGTGACTGATGAATCGAATGCACCCTTGAGATTCTCAATCTTTCTGCCAAACCACTCCTCTGATGAAACCTCTGCTCTCTTCAGAATTTCTGCATCATACTCCTCAAGTGAAACTGGAACCTTGAAACAGTGAGCCTCTTGTACTTCAGCATTGTTAATCTGCTTGTGAGCAGAACCCGTAATCTTTAGGAAATATCGCCCGTCAGGAAGCTTGGTGGGTTTGCCATACTCCATTTTCTTTATATAACATTATTAGAGAATGGACCTGAACGCATTGTTCCCATATGATGCAATGAACACAGAGCTCATGTGGGGAATAAAAGTGTGGCAGGTTTTGTTAGCCGCTTTGATTATTCCATATCCTGTAGTACTTATCGTGATATTATTTCTATTTAAAGACAAGGTAACAAGTCTTGTTAGAAATGGCATCTCTCGAGTCCGTTCAGGATTACCTCATCTCACTGGAGAAGTCGGTCAAGGCTCTTCAGAAGGAGGTTCACCGTATTCGTCAAAAGATCGAGGACCCTGATGGCGAGAAGGCAAAGGCTCGGTCTGAGAATAACAGTTTCAAGCACCCTCAGAAGATCTCAGAGGATCTTCGCGCGTTCCTAGGCCTGGCTCAGGGCGAGATGATTTCTCGCTCCGATGTGACGAAGCGTATTTTCGCGTATGCAAAGGAGAAGGGACTCAACAGTGGTAAGATTATCAAGACGGATGACGCGCTTCACGCACTGCTAACCCCTGAGCAGGGTGTTGACATTACAGTGACGAATCTTCAGCGGTACATCAATCATCACTATGTCGGCAAGGCGCCAAAGGCCGAGCCCGAGTCCCAGTCCCAGCCAGAGCCACCAAATCCGCGCAAGGGCAAGCCAAAGGTGGCAAAGGCTTAAAATAAATACTATACTATAAAATAATATGATTACAAAAGAGATAGTCGAGGGACTCGTAGGGACAAAGATTAAGAATCTCGATGTATACATTAGAGCATTTACGCATAAATCAGCACTGAAACAGATTCCCTCGCTATCAAAAAGTTATGAAAATCTTGAATTTATGGGCGACTCTGTGTTGGGATTTATCATTACAAAGTACTTGTATGATACGTATTGTAATGAGGAGGAGGAGGGGTTTCTGACCAAGGCGCGAACCAAATTTGTGAGAGGGTCCACATTGTCTACCATCTCAGAACGTTTGGGGTTGTATAACTGGATACTTATGGATGATAAAGGTATCAAAAAAGGATGGAATCGTAATCCAAAGATTATGGAAGATGTTCTCGAAGCTCTTATAGGTGCAGTGTACATAGACTTGGGTATCCTTCACACAAAGCAATTTATTTTTAGGCTTATAGATATGTTTCCCGTTGATATGCACGATGATAATTATAAGGATGCACTCATGAGACTCTGCCAAAACAGACGAATCCAACTACCCGTGTACCAAGTTGACTCACAGGTTAATGGTGTATTTGTTGTGTCTGTGTACATTGAATCAATGCGGTATGGGTCGGGTCACGGCTCCACGAAGAAACAAGCCGAGCAATGTGCCGCACTTAAAACTTTGGAATTGTTTAGAATAAATGAATTCCAAGGTGAAGGACCTCCTGGAGCGAGCGGGTTCTGACGAGCAGCGCAGTATGGAATGGTTTAGGTTGAGAGGAAATATGCTCACAGCGAGCGATTTGGCATCTGCACTCGGTGTAAATTTTTTTAAAGGACCAGATTCTCTCATACTTGAAAAGTGTGGGTACAAGAAGTTTTCGGGAAATGAAAATACTGCTCGAGGTATTCGTCTAGAGCCAATTGTAAGAGACATGTATGACGCCAAGTACAATACAAAGACACACGAAATTGGTCTTCTCGTCCATCCGGAATATCAATGGCTAGGTGGAAGTCCCGATGGAGTAACAAACGAAGGAATTCTCATAGAAATCAAGTGCCCTAAGAAATTGTGTCCAAAGATTCCAGAGTATTATTATCCTCAGGTGCAACTTCTTATGGAAATTATGGACCTAGAAGAGTGTGACTTTGTTCAGTATTGTGAGGAGAAGGATAGTATGACAGTTTTGCGAGTACCACGAAGCAGGGAATGGTTTCGCGAAAAGCTACCGATTATGAAGAGGTTCTGGGATACGGTCCTGTACAAGAGGGAACATGGCCTATGTGAGCTCATCAGAGAACCTCAACAGGTACACGAATCAGTGGCGTGTGAACCCGTGGCTGTGTAGTGTACTTGGCTTCTAGATTTTTACGAATCATATTTAGTTTATCATATCGATCCTTGAGCTTTTTAATGTCGGATTTGTAATATTCGCCTTTAACAGTCTTGCGGAGACGTGCGAAATTAAGCCGTAAATCATTAAGATATTTCTTATTAAAGCCGTAATTCAATATTTGTGAGTTTAGAAAGTTTCGTGCAGTCTTTCCTTCTGCGTACATTTTCTGGAATGTTTCTAGTTGCTTCTTCGGTACATTCTCACCTAGAATCTTTCTAAACTTATTTTTCATCATGTCGACCAATTTTGCATTTGACATTTTACCACCTCGCTTACTTTTAAAGAAAGCAATCTCCTCATTTGTGAATCCTGGTCCTAATACATTCGGAGATGGACTCGGCGAGGGACTCGGCGATGGACTCGGGCTTGGAGAAAAGATCAGATTCTTCTCCAATGCATCAAGTTTCTTCTTTGTATCGATGAGTAAATCGATTATATTCTTTTTCGTCTTTGCCTGTGAGGTATTCACTGATTCGTCATATGCCTTTACAAAATTCTTTAATTCTGCTATTTTAAATGAATCGAGTGCACGAGATCTACCCTTTCTTTGAATTTTACGCTCATTCGCGAGGATTATATGAGGTACATTATTCAATTCAAAGTTTTCATTCGTCTCCTTCTTCTTAGGGGCTATCGCTTTTTGAATCATGGCGCACAGCACTCTTTTCGATGTGATACCTAGATATGCAAGGTTAAGATCTCGTGCAATCTTCTGAAGATCTTCGACAGTGTACCGAGAACATTCGAGTGAATCAATTCTAAATACACCTGAATTATTTATCGTTCCTTGCTTCTTTTGTGATTGCGGAGGCGGTGGACTAGTAACCATTCCGAAAATCTTCTTCACGGAATTTGGTATATTTTTGCCCGCTTTTGCATATGCTTCCCGGACCGTTTTCTTACCTTTTTCCAGGTCTTTCGGTATCTTGTACGCTTTAAGTAACCCCCCTGGCCCTGGGCGGAGGTACATACCGACCGGAGCCTCCTCTAAGGTTTTCTTTTTTTGAACCTTTTCCTTGAGTTGGTTCGTCTCGGCAATTCCCAGTTTATTTTGAACATTTTTCGGGATTGCAACGCCTACATTCTGGTAGGCCCTAAGAACCTTTTGAATAACAAACCGAGGATTCTTCGGGACTTCATAGAATCTGGGAACCTTGTTGGGGCCCGGTCGTACGTAATACCCTGGCTTTGTATTTTCCCATGATCTCGCTTCGTCATATCTCACGGCTGCCATGTGTTCCCTCTTCGCCTTGAGATTTTTACGCGCTGGGACGGGATTCTTCGCGAGCGCGGGACCGTACGCAGATCGGTACGAATCGAGAACCTCTTTGACTTTTGATTCTATACCCGTGAGATTTTTACCTTGTGCAGTCACGGTCCCGTTAAAGAACACGTATGCGACTATCCCAGATGGAAATTCAATCGACAAACGCGAAAATATTTCCGGTTCGAAATACATCTTGTACGGAAGTCCCCTTCGCATCGTGTACTCTTCAAACACCTGTCGCATCTTTACATGTTTCTTTAAATAGAAGCGAACAGCCGTGTTTGTCACTGTAAAGTGAGTTCCTTTAAGTCGAGGTACCAGTCGCACAAGCACACGATACATCATCTCCCACGGAACACTCCCCGACAGAGTAACACTTTTGGGCCGAATAACCGCAAGTCCCCTAAAAGAAAAGCGCACCTCAACTCGACCAAGTGAACCCGTGAAGGATCCGGTAACAGATCCATCCGCCTCTCGTTGAATAGTTGGTTTACCCCCTATCGCCTTTTTAAATCCCACTACACTTTTAATATCCTTTGGAAGTTTTTCGCGATCAAACAAAGACTCTATATCAAATCGAACAAGTACCGTATCAGAGGTGGCGCTTTGAAACGTCACAGTCATCGTTTCTAAAAGTCAACATTAGAAATTTCTACATTATCTTGAATCACGTCTAGACCGTACACAACAGGTTGCTGCGCGTACATGCGCCCCTTGTACTGAACCGAAACTGAACGCACCGTAATGTCGCGCGAACTGAACGGCCCTGCATACACGTCCGGATTGAACTTTGACTTTGGTAGATTGTTCTCCTGGCAGTGCTGGTTGAACAAGTGAACAAACAGCTTCTGCGGAATAAACTTCTCCGTGCCGTACTCGAGCTTTTCCGATTCCAAAAAGTGCTGCAGCGTATTCGTAACAACCGCAATTTGCCTCTGCACATCCTTGAAATACTTGGGAAGAACGTTCCAAATATCCTGATCACTGTACTTTTGCGCATATTCAATGTACGCCTTGACGCACTTGCACAAAATATCCGGAAGTTCCGTTTCGAGCTTTTCATCCAGATGGGGATCCGCCTCCATAACCTGTTTCAAAAAGTTTACCGTCACGACTCGCCTCTGAACGCTTCCAGAATTATCGCGCCAATTTGGCACCTCGTTGCCAGCCAAAATTCCGGGAACGTTCCATTGCTTGCTAAGAGCCTTTTGATTCTTCCTGGCAATCGAAACATCCTCTCCAGACACCATAGACTGAAATTCCGCTTGCTCAAGCGAAAGGTCACCTTTTACCTCCGGGCTAATAAACATAAGTCCATCGTGAATGCTCCACAGCCCAAATTTCTTTTCTATGTTATTAGATAGGGTTCGTACATCGTCAGGATCATAAAACTTTTTGAAAATCTTCGTTATGAGTGTAGACTTTCCAGATCGTGCAATACCCTTCAGGAACGGGATACACTGCCATCCATCCATTTCATTCACGTCAAAACAGAGACGACCGCCAAATACATATATCCAATCAGAAACCTCCTTTGGAAACTGTTGATAATCGAGTATACTTTGCATGTAAGGCGTTGAAATATCAGACCAGTGACGATCATCCCAGTGTGTAAACTCCTGATCGAAATACTTACACGCGACGACAGTCGGATCAAGCGTCTCAAATTCAGGTGATCCATACTTGTAAAATCGAGTCGTGTACTCCTTTCCAGTCCACTCCTTTCCTACAAAAAGACCATTTGAAAATGACCACACATGGCGATCCTTTTCAATCTCAGGAAACTGAATATCCTTACAATGAGTCAGGTGAGAAATAGACTCCTTCACATTACTCGGCTTTGAGGTGAGATTCTTCCACATGTCATACTTGTCCTCCTTTTGAGTAAACGTATACACAAATTCCTCCACCTCCATAATTGATTTCCACGCCCTTGTCAAATACGGACCGTGAACAATCTGCTTACAGCACTTCCCCTTGTACCTCTTCATACCCTGGCGCTTCAATTCGTTCAGGAGAAATAGCAAGAGTCTCTGGTACGGACTACATTCGTCCTCCTCACTCGATTCATCCATAGTTCGTACCCGGAAGAGTGATCCGTCAATATCACCTTTTATGGGGACCAAATTAGGATGATTTATCCTCTCATAAATCCTCACCCATGTGAAAACGACTTCGAAATAATCAGCCGCCGTTTCAATCAAGCGAGTTATACGAGTGCCAAGTGTAAATTCATCACCGTGAATATCAGTGGAACTATGAGAAAGAATTTCAAGTTCGCTTGCACGGTGATACAATTCAGAAAACAATTGAACAAGTCGTTTCTTCTGTTCCATGACCCGATCCAAATCTACATTACAGGGGAGTCCGGATCCATCGAGTTCATCCTCCCTGAAGAACTGCCTAAATGGATTCGTCAGGGGAGTAAACCTGTCACCTCGCGTAGCCATACCCATTTGATGCTCCACCTTTGATAGAAACGAATTGATGCTATCCTCTTGAAGATTATTCACCTCTGACTTTAAGATTTCCATCTGAATGTGCTTCCCATGTTCAGGAGGGACATCTTTTTCGATGGTGTGAACACCTTCCATTTGTTCATCTACGATATAATTTTTTAAGCGGACTTTGCCATGGTGGAAACAATCTTGATCAAGATCTTATTCTGTGTGTCCAGACGGTCAGCAAGTTTGTTTAGTGCCTTGACGATTCCGTCGGCTATGTTATCGCCATCCTCGGTTACCAAGAAATTCTCCAGGGATGGCATTTCCATCATATCGTCATCGTCGTCCTCATCTTCCAGGTCTAGAATCTGTGGCTCCTTCTCTGCCATTTGTATTTTCTCTTGAAAAAAATTGGACAAAAATTGCGCAAATTTTTTTCTAGGGGTATATCAAATGGCCGGTGGATTAATGCAGCTTGTTGCCTATGGTGCACAGGATGTCTACCTGACTGGTCAGCCCAAGGTTACCTTTTTCCAGGCGGTTTACAAGCGCCACACCAACTTTGCGATGGAGAATATTCAGCAGACCCTAAACGGTACCGCCTCTTCCGGCGGCCGCGTGTCCGTCACCATCGCTCGCAACGGTGATCTGGTGGGTAACATGTACGTTCGTCTACAGCCCAATCTGGCCTCTCTCGTGCCAACCTCCAATAACGTGGCTGCTGACCTGAACTGGGTTGCCGAGCGCGCAATTGCCGATCTGGAGCTGACCATCGGTGGTCAGCGCATCGATAAGCACTACCAGGCGTGGTGGCGTCTGTACTCCGAGCTGTTCCTGTCTGACGAGGACAAGATGGTTTGGGGTAAGATGTCCACCGTATCCGCTCCACCATCCGCAACTGGTTCAACTACCATTGGTCCATCCGTATACCTGCCACTCCTGTTCTTCTTCAACCGCAACCCAGGTCTGTACCTGCCACTGATTGCTCTACAGTACCACGAGGTACGCCTGGACTTTAACCTGTCCTCTTACTTCTCCACGTACTTCTCCACCTCTTACTTCGAGGTGTGGGCCAACTACGTGTACCTGGATACCGAGGAGCGTCGCCGGTTCGCCCAGAAGGGCCACGAGTACCTGATCGAGCAGGTGCAGCACACCGGTGCGGATGCCGTGTCCGTCAATGCCGCCGGTGGTGGTTCTTCAACCAACACCATTCGCCTCTCTTACAACCACCCAGTGAAGGAGCTCATCTGGTGCTACACTAACCCCAATTACCCAGGTACTATTACCTCTGGTTACAACGGCTCAAATGTAAATTCCCTGTGGAATTTCACCACCAACTGCGCGAACGTCAACGTGACATCCAACCTGGCTGCTTTCGCCGCCTCCAACAATTACGTGCTGCCTCACCATATCGGTATGCCTCACATTTACACCGGCACTGGCACTGGCGCGTCCAACGTATTCTGGACGGAGGACTACCTGCCAACCCAGAACATTTCCGAGGTTGGTCCACTGGACGCGTTCAAGCTGATCCTGAACGGCCAGGACCGGTTCGCTCAGCAGTCCGGTAAGTACTTCAACCAGGTGCAGCCATTCTATTACCACACCGGTAACCCATACCCAGGTATCTACACCTACTCCTTCGGTCTGCAGCCAGAGGAGCACCAGCCAACCGGCACTTGCAACTTCTCCCGTATCGATAACGCCCAGGTGACCTCCATAATCAAGGCTGGTTCCACCACCACCCAGCAGCGTATGTTCGCTGTGAACTACAACATTCTGCGCATACAGTCCGGAATGGGTGGCCTTGCCTTCTCCAATTAGTTAATATCTGAATTAAATATAAATGGACAAACATTTCATATATGTGTGGATTGCAATATGTATACTTTTTATTCTTGTACTATTGAGACCTAAATTATCAGGATATACAGATTCAGGAAAAAGTATATTCGATCTTGATGAATTTTCTTGGTTTACACCTTCATCTGATGTACGCGATCTATTTAATTCTATTGTAGTTCCAGTATTAAAACAGGCTGCACAGAAGTATAACAATGGTGGTGGATTAACTACACAAGATAAGGCAAATTTAACTACAAATATGAATAATTTAGCAACATATATAACAACCGCAAGTTCAGCAATTCCAACGAATCCTATTATTCCTGTAATACAAGGAGGTTTATCTGGGCCACCTTACTGTATATCCACATGGAACCAAATAACATTACTAAACGGAATAGGAAATAACGCCATACCTGATGTATCAATAGTGACATCTTCAAATCCCATAATGATTAACGCAACTCAAATGTGCAATTATATAATAAATCATTTTACAAAAGCGGTATTTATATCAAATAATTCTCAGTCAGTTGTTTATTTTTCACCTAGTACAACCCAAACCAGTATTAAAAATATAGTTACAGGATCAAATTCGGCTGCAAATCCAACTATGTTATCCACTTTGCCAGGTACTTTATATTTTGATCCCGCTTTTTTTACATCTATATAATAAATGGGTAATTATTTAACAACATATAATTCTTCTCAAAGCCCTTCCGCTTCTTCTCAAAGCCCTTCCGCTTCTTCTCAAAGCCCTTCCGCTTCTTCTCAAAGCCCTTCCGCTTCTTCTCAAAGCCCTTCCGCTTGGTTATATATAACAATCGCTTTAATAGTAATAGTAATCATATTTGTTGGTATATATTTAAAAAATAATACAGGATAATAGAAATGAATATAAAGTTAGTCATAGGTATACTCGTTGCTCTCTTTATCGGGATATTCATATGGCGAAAAAAGTCAGCTGGCGGTGATACAATAATTTACGGTAGTATGGGATGTCCACATACGGTAAATCATGTGAAGAAGTATCCCGGTGCACAGTTTGTAGATTGCACATCTGAAAAGTGCCCAGACTTTGTAACTGGATACCCAACAACGAAATGGCCAGATGGAAAAATTACTCTAGGTTCTAATTAATATGTCTAGTTTTGTACCACCAAGTTCATGGAGTTCAACGCCGGCATCAAGTGTAGCTGATTTTAATTCAACTTTTTATATTAATAATCAATGGAGACAATATACAACTTCACAGAGTATAACAGATTTACAAACCCAAATTGTTTCAAATGCTATTGCGATTTTTATTTCAAATGATTTAAAAACTGTATGGTCTATAAGTAAACGAGACGGATATACCATCCACGGACCTGTAGCAATACAAATAAATTCAGATGCATTTAACCAGATAAGTGGGACTGGTACTCTTTATTATGATCCTAATTCTGTTATTGTGACACTATCTCAATTGCCAACGTTTCCTGGTTCTATCCCATGCATTTCTACATGGAATAAACTCACGGTGAATAATAGTAATGAATATATAGCTACATCAGATATAACACAATTTACAAAATATGTGTATATTAAACCAATTGGATATACAATTGAAAATATATGCAATTTATTACAAAACACCCAATCTGCTTGTGCTATATCTGTTAATAATGATATGACAATTTGTAGAATATTTACATCTAACAATGTAAATAATAATTTTAATTTTACGGTTAAGAGCGGTAATGTAGATACAAATAATACAGTGTATCCAATATCATTTTTTTATTTGACACCTTCTTCATCGGCTTCTTCATCGGCTTCGGCTTCTTCATCGGCTTCGGCTTCTTCATCGGCTTCGGCTTCTTCATCGGCTTCGGCTTCTTCATCGGCTTCGGCTTCTTCATCGGCTTCGGCTTCTTCAGTGCCATGGACTTTCACTGGATTTATAAGTCAACAAAAGGTATGGATACCTCTTGTCATATTTTTAATACTACTTATAATAGGTGTTGTGGTTGCAATTAAATAAATATTATTGGTACTAATTAAATGGGTGTGGATTATAAATGATTGCAATATGTATATTATTTATTTTGGTCATATTCAAACCAAATATATCAGGTTACACCGATAACAAAACAAGCATTTTCGATCTAGATGAATTTAGTTGGATTCCGGGTATATATGATATACGTGATCTTGTTAACGATGATTTTATAGTAAACCTTAAATCATTAACAGCAAATTATAATTCTGGTAACTATCAAAGACTTACACCAAATGATTATACGCACTTAGTTGAATATTTTAATAAAATGTTAGATTCATTTAATGCACAATCAATTGCACCGTTGTCTGGCGATTTAATACCTCCACCAGGATCAAACGTGAATACAAAAATTAAAAATGCAGTTGCACAGGTAAATTCCGCATTACCGACAGTTATCTCTTCGTCTTCGTCTTCGTCTTCATCGGCTGCATGGTGGACTTTAAATGGATTATTAACTCAAAAGAAGGTATGGATACCTCTCGTGGTAGTTTTAGTACTATTGATCATAGGCGTCGCAGTTGCAATGTCATCAAATTCTTAAAGAGTAAGCGAGTAAAAAACTCAAATGGAAGTTCAACTCATTGATCACATGGGAGATGACGCATCAATTGTACAAGCTGCGCGCGTCTCATACGGCCAGGGAACAAAAACAGTGTCAGAAGACACGCATCTTATCCGTTATCTCATGAGGAATTGGCACACAACCCCTTTTGAGATGGTTGAATTCAAATTTCGAATCAAGGTTCCTATTTTTGTTGCACGTCAATGGTTGCGTCACAGGACTGCTAGTGTAAATGAGGTGTCTGCTCGGTATTCAGAGGTTAAGAATGAATATTGGGTTCCTACCGAATACCGATCTCAATCATCCACAAACAAGCAAGGGTCGTGCGATGTTATACACGACATTACATCTCACCCCCAAGAACATTCTGCAGAACTTGCATTTGATGTGTATGATGGCCTATTGTCGAAAGGCGTATCTCGTGAACTTGCGCGAGTTCATCTACCGCAATCAACATTTACAGAGTTTTACTGGAAGATTAATCTTCATAACCTCTTTCATTTTCTTCATCTTCGAATGGATGATCACGCACAGCAAGAAATTCGTGAGCCTGCACAACTGGTTTTCGAACACATTAAGAAAATTGTTCCTATTGCATGCCAGGCATTTTTAGATTATCGCGTCCAGTCGATGACACTTTCTGGCCCTGATATCCACGCTATAAAGACGGGTGATCTATCAAAACTCTCATCTAGAGAGAAGAATGAGCTTATACATAAATGCCAACTATTGGGTCTGACGGCATCTACGACAGAGGTGGCCGCAAATACATCATCATAGACAACACCGAAATCAAGGTACCATGGAGGTACAATAGAATAATGGGCGTTGCTCTCACTGGCATCAAAACGATTCACGAACTCAAAAAGGGTGACGTGATAAAAAGCTTCGAGTACTCTACGAAAATATGGAATGGTGATTCATTTTACGTATTAAAATCTATAAACACTACATGATAAATGCAACAGCTCAAAAAAGAGTTAACGGTGCGCGCAAAAGAAAATGCACTCGGCATGAGACCCCCTGCGTTCAAGGTGTATAAAGAACTTCCCGGTGGAGGAATACAAATTCCGAGGTTTTTCAAGTCGGAGGTAAAACGGCCTGCGAACTCAAAGGGTGAACCCGCGTCGCGTATTCAATTCAAGGGGGCACTGTTCCAGCACCAAAAAGAGGCGCTCGCGAATTTTAACGGAAATGGCGTGCTTTGTTTGCCGTGCGGAAAAGGAAAGACGGCTACCGCGCTCGCACTAGCATCAAAGTACAAGAGGCGCACACTCATCATAGTCCACAAGGAGTTTCTTGCGAGTCAATGGCGCGATCGTATAAAACAGTTTTGCCCGGGCGCGACGATAGGCCTGGTCCAAGGGGATACATTTCAACTCGAAACTGATTTTGTGATTGCTATGATTCAAACATTGTGTTCGCGAGAATTTCCCAAGGATTCATTTCAGAGTATAGGATTTGTTATAATTGACGAGGCTCATCATATAGGTGCTCCTGCATTTTCGAAAGCGATGTTTAATTTCAATTCCGAGTATACGCTTGGTCTTACCGCGACACCTGAACGAAAGGATGGTCTTACGAAAATCCTCTTTTGGTTCCTAGGTGATATATTCTACACAATGGAACAGGATTCGTGTTCAATAGAACACATAAAAGTCCCATTTAGTCATCTCGAATTTATGAAGGGACCTGTACTAAACAAGGCGGGTAAAATATCAATGACACATATGGTTAACATACTCGTTGATATTCCCGAGCGAAATGAACTCATACTTTCAAAAATAAGAGAGTGCATCAAGAGAAAGAGGCGTATTCTGGTTCTCAGTGATCGCAGGCACCATTGCGAATACTTGTGCGAACAACTCGGTGAATGTGCTGGGTTGTACATCGGGGGTATGACACAAGATGAACAAGAAAAAGCGTCTCAAAAGCAAGTCATTGTTGCAACATTTTGCCTTGCATATGAGGGGCTTGATATTCCTTGTCTGGATACGTTGTTTCTCGTGACACCGCACAGCGATATCAAACAGGCTGTTGGAAGAATAACCAGAAACTCTGACACAAACAAAGAGGTGTATGATATTGCAGACAAGTGGTCCCTATTCGAATCTATGTTTTATAAGCGCAGGAAGTTATTTGAGCCTAAGGAGGCGTGCTTACTCTAACGCGTCGAATCCATGAGCGCCAAAAGTAAAACACCCCCTATAAAAACCATGACGAGCGTATTGCATTCTGAGGATGCCGTCTTTGAAGATGACGGCACTATCATTTTCTTGGGTGGCTGGTCGTCATCAAGAAGTGCGTAGCTTATCATTTATTCAATGACAAGTTCTTTTTTCTTCTTGCCTCCTCCCCGTTTCTTCTTCTCGACGTGAGGTATATCTAGCTCACGAATTTCTGATGCAATTGAAACAATATCTGACATGTCACCTTCTGACGGGGGCGCTTGTTGCTGCCTGAGAGTTCCTAGGAGACTAGAGAGATCGATCCCCCCTCCTAGACTGGTGAGATCTATACCCGGGCCTCGCATGTCTCTCCTCTCACCTGGCTGAGGCTGTGACTGTGGTGGTGGTTGAGGCGCTCTCTTTGGCTCTGTGAAAGACTTGAACATGGTTTTACTCATGTGGAACATCATGGCTGATCCGCCGACCATAAACATGAGTTTGATTTCAGGGGCTACATTCACCTTGGTTCTGTATTTCTGGAATAATTGCTCAAATACAGTATCGTAATCATCCTGGGTCTCGATGACATTTTCGGACCACCCGTCAAGTTCCAGATCAAAAGGATCAAACCGCTTATTGAGAAACTCTATTCCGGAAACGCACGCGACGAGCATACGTCTCTGAAACTTGATTGATTGTTCAACCTCTACAGAGTACATGAGTCTCTTGTACTCGGCTCGAATGTCCTCAATGTCCGAGTAGACTGTGAGGCGTGCTGATGTGTGAAGACCCTTTTTTGCGAGACGCGCTATGCGATTTAAAAGGTCGGCCTTTTCGTCATCCAAGCTCTTGTACCCCTCTGATGGCCCAGTTGGTATACTTCTACGAACTGGTTCATCCGCGAATGAACGTTCGCCGCCATCAAATTCTACTGGTGGTGGTTGTGCGGCTGCAGCCATCTTTGATGTATTTGCAAATGCATCCACGTCAACACCGTCATCATCATCGAATCGTACTTGTCTGAATCCTCTTGAAGGAGGTGGCTTTGGTACACGTGGCGCCTCTTCTTCCTGAGTGACATTAATCTCATCAAATAGTTCACGCTCAGCCGGATCAAGATCAAATTCCATACTGTAATCCTCAAAGAAATGAAGTTTTAGTCTTTAACGCAAAAAAATGTGTGCACCTTATAAATGGCTCAGAGTGATACCATCCTTTTGGTTCTGGTTGCTCTGATTTTCGTAAAGCTCTTCTTCCCTCGCCTGGTATCTGGGTTTGCTGAAATTAACATTCAGGGCACAGGCCAGGACCCAAGTGATTTCTGGAAGCTCAAGAATAGCCTGACGTGTGTGCCAGGTCCGTCACAGGATTCAGCATACTATTCATCATCAGAGGGCCCTGGAGGTATTTGCGGAGATGGTAAGTTTGTAAACCAGCAGATGAAAAATTACAAGATAGTATAAATGGCAGTTCATTATATACACGTCGACTCAAAAAACAGAGATATGTCATTGTACCCATACGGAAATAGTTACACACTTCATTTACAGACACCTATTAAAAATCCAATACGAGTAGAACTCGTATCTGCTAAAATTCCCAACAGCATGTATAACCTAACGAATGGTTCAGATATAATTACATTTGATGACGGGACGTCGCTCTCCATTCCGAACGGGTTTTATTCGGGTCAATTGCTTGCTACTGCACTCGACCCACACTTTCAGTGTTTGCAGGCCCAGGGAAAATTCAAGTACAGCGGAACTCAAAATTTCACTCTCAATACGGATGAAATCTCTAGATTACTTGGATTTGATCAGGGAACGTCTTTTCCACCGGATTCAGTGTCTCAACGAGTTATTGACTTGTCAATGAACGAATATGTCTTTCTTGATATCGAAGAGTTTCGAACACCGTATTTTAGCGATGCAAAATCATTGCCCATTTCAGGTTTGAATGCCGGAAACATGTTTGCTGCAATACCTATGGATATTGCGTCTACCAATATAAAGACGTTCAAGGAATATTCAGATTATTCGATTAGTATACATGTTCCGCCTCAAACTCTTTCTCGTCTCACAATTCACTGGTACGATAAGAATCTAAACCCCTTGAACTTTCAGGGGTATGAAAATAATGCATTCATACTTCGAGTGCATACTTCAGGCACGAATGTAGAACAAGAAGACATACCACGACCCGAAGAAATTGACAAGTACATTAAAGAGGTAAAGAGACGCCTCGATGAAGAGGAACTGCCTAAAAAGGAGAAGAAAAGGGGTGTGGGCAGATGGGCCGTGTTTGTTGCAATTATTGGAATATTATTCGCATGGTATATGCGTAAAAAAAGTGGTGTTGTGTGATCCGGCGTCTCTTGTGCTCCATAGTAAAATAAAAATGGACGTTGATATGTTATGGATGCAACTGGATGAATTTCTTAACAAATCGAGTGGCGTTCAAACACAGTGTATCGACGAGTATACATGTGCTGTGTGTGGTGCGGCAAAACTGTTTACAAATGAATTGCCCGTGTGTACCGGGTGTGGCCGGGTTGATCACGATTTCATTAGTGACGAACCCGAATGGATAGGTGACATGGAAGGCGGGAGTGACCCGTCTCGTGTGGGTGCACCGGTCGATTCGGTTTTGTTTTCGAACAAGTGGGGCATGGGAACGCTCATCTCGTCTCGTAACGGGTTTCAAAAAATGGCAAAGATTAACCTTCATTCGAATATGAATCACAAGGATAGGGCTCTGTACCACGCGTATCAACAAATTGATTCGGTGTGCAAGAGCAAATTGGGTCTCAATGAAACGATTATCGATTGCGTAAAAATTACGTACAGGAAAGTGAACGAGGCAAAGCTGACCCGGGGGGCGATTCGGATGGGTATCAAGGCTAATTGTATTCTTTATGCGTGCAAGGAACATGGCGTACAAAGAACATTTCACGAGGTTGCCAGTGCATTTGGAATTCCCGTCAAGGATATTTCACGAACCAGTGAGCTATTCAGGGATGTGATGGGAGAAGACACGGGTAAGACACAATCGAGCGATATCATCTCGAGAATTTTTAACCAGGTGACGTGTATTCCTGACCAAGATAAGGGGCGTGTCCGCATGAAGGTGATTCGCGCGTGCGAAGATGCACAGATGAACATTCCAGAACTCATGGGCAAGACTCCAAAGGGTATTGCAAGTGCAGTGATTTATCGGACTCTGAACGAGCTCGGGTACACACCCGACAAGGCGCACATAGCTTCGATATGCGACATTTCTGTTCCGACGTTGCAGAAAATTCTTTTGCTGGTGACTTAAAACAAACACATCTTTAGTCAACAAATGACACAGATTTTTCTTTCGACTCCTTGTTACGGGGGGGTGTGTCTTCAAGGGTATGCCGAATCTATGCTCGGTCTTCAAAGACTGTGTTCGATTCGAGGCATTCAATTATTTATGGATACGACTGAGAACGAATCACTGATTACACGGGCGCGTAATATTTCAATTGCTCGTTTTTTATACAAGTCAACGGCGGACTATTTCGTCTTTATCGACGCGGATATTCACTTTGATCCTGAATCGGTTCTTCGGCTTGTCCAGTCTGGTCACGATGTGGCGGTTGCATCATACCCGAAGAAGGTTGTCATGTGGAATCAGGCGGAAGACGCCGTGCAAAAAGGAGACTCGCGCGATTTGGCCCGTCTTTCAAGTTCACTCGTGATGAATTTTAAATATGCAAAGTCTCAGATTGTAAACGGGTTTACTGAAGTGCTTGATGGACCGACTGGATTTATGTGCATCAAGAGATCAGTTATCGAAAAGATGTATGAGGAGTACAAGCATCTCATGTGTGTGAATGATCACCAGAATAAGGATCTTGACGAATACTGTGCCATTTTTGATTGTCTCATAGATCCTGAAACGCGCAGGTACCTTTCTGAGGATTATGCATTTTGTCGCAGGTGGCAGCTCATCGGTGGAAAGATTCACGCGGATGTGACGACCGTTCTGGGGCACATAGGTACTTTAAGATTTAACGGATCTCTTCAGTAAATGGTCCTTCTTTGTATGGTTACGAGAAATAAGGCTATAACTACAACTACCCTTCACACGGCTATGGGAGTTGCCATGCTGTGCATGGAACACGGATTAAATCTCGAAGTTCAATTTCACATAGACAAGTCCACATTTCACAAGGCTCTCAAGTCCACTTCAGAGGAGAAGATGATTTGGATAGATTATGGTGTAGCTATTGATAAAGAAACTATTCAGAGACTCTTGTTCTCGGATTACAAAGTTTTGGTTGTTCCGTGCCCCCTTGAAGGAATTGATTGGAAGAAGTTTCGCGAGAATCCCTTGAATGAACCTGTGCATCAGAGGGGGTTGCATTTTGATACAACGTGCATGACCGCCACAAAAGCAGGTGTATCTGAATTTGTTTCTTCAGTGTCTGATGGTCGCATAGTGTGTGTACACGTCAAGTACCTCTTGAAGAAGTTTAGAGATGCGAATACACAATACAAATCTCTCGACCATTTGAAAACAAAACTGGATGTAAAAATTGGAGTTTTGAAATCAGCGAATGTGACATGTCACTATGTGCATGAATGTTTTGGAAATATTATTGAGAGCTCAGGAGTAAGTGTAGCTCCTTGAGATGGAGGATGAGATTAAGATGTTTATTTACTCGACATACGGATCGAGCAACAAGGACCGGTTTCCAGGTCCTCAGCCAATCTCGTTGGAGAGAAAACATCTGGCGCACATTGCAAAAAACAGGTACCTCGTATGTGAAAAAACGGACGGAATACGTCACTTTTTAGTGTGTTTTACGGATTCACAAGGACGAAAGATATGTGCTCTTGTGAATCGGCGCATGGATTTCACATTGTATTCACTCACAGTTCCACGTGATACGCTTCTAGACGGAGAGCTCATAGATGGTACGTTTGTTGTTCATGATGCGGTGTGCATCAAAGGGGAGAATCTCGTGCATCATACTCTTACGAAACGCCTTGAAAAGGCACGTGATATGATTAGGTTTATTGTTCCCACTCCCAAACTCACTGTTCGGTGCAAGGATATGATTCCGTGTCACATGATTTCTAGCTTGAAACTTGATTCGGCGAAAACGGACGGTATTATTTTCACACCAGTTGACGAACCAGTTCGCATGGGTACGCACCGGTCACTATTTAAATGGAAACCGAATGAAAAAATTACAATTGATTTTTGGGTTTCGGAATCAGCGCATCTTTGCATTCAGCATAATACGAATATGGTACCTATTCAAAAGTGCCATGGATCTCCTCGCGAAGCCATATTAGAGTGCTATTTTGAACAATCCGAATGGAAACCATTGAAGATACGAGAGGATAAGAATTACCCTAATAACAAGATGACATATGAACGAACAATGATTAATATAAAAGAAAATATAACGTTTTGTGAACTGGGTCTCTTTTTTGGCAAGAAGAAATGAAAAAAATGGCGGATCTTCAGGCTTCCATTGACCGCGTCAACGCCAAGTACAAGGAGCTCAAGGTGACTCGCATTGTCGTCTTGTCTGAGACGCCAAAGGCGGTGACCAAGACTCATGTGGCGGCAAAGGCGGCGGTTCTAACCTGCAAGGCGATTAACCTCAACGGGACCCCGTGCAAGCTCAAGGCTAAACTCGGACCATTTTGCATGAAGCACTGCACTTGATGTTACATCTCGTGTGTGCGGGTGATCCCAGCTGGTGATTCGCTGATCAAGACACGACTTCATATGGTGTGCGAGATCCTCTAGAGATGGTTTTCCCCATAGCATATGTGGTTGAAATAGAAAGTCGGTGAATCCGACTGGTTGGGGTGTTGTAGAAATGACAAATGGAGTGTGAACGTACTCTTTAAGACCACCGAAATCTGTTATGATGACTGGCTTGTTTCGCACCGCCGCCTCGACGGCTCCCATCCCGACGCCTTCTGAAAAGCTACAATTCACGTAGCAGTGTCCATGTGCATGAATCCTTTCAAGTTGTTCTTCGGTCATGTAGCGATTTATAACAAGTATATTTGGTTCGTCAAGAACAAAATCTTCACGCGCGGTTGATTTAATTATGAGTCTTGCTGACCCTTTTGGCAGGGTTTTGAAAGCTTCTATGAGTCCGCGTACATTTTTACGCGGGTCGAACATGTTCCCAATTGTATAGAATGTGTATGTTGTGTCGAGCGGGGGTTGAATCGGTACATGCTTCGTCGTGTGCCTGAATACGGTTGTATCTACACCAAACTGTCTATGAAATATTCCTTGACAAAATTCACTCGGAACGAGAACTTTACCGGGGAACGTATCAAATATCATTTTGTAATCTTCATGGACTGGTTCCGTTTCGCACACAGTCATGACTACATCTGGTTTTAAAGAAATGTACATATCCATGAATTCCTTGACTGGGAGGACAAACACAAACACCGGTCCTTTGTGCTCTTCGAAAGATTCTCCAAATGATATAAATTTTCCGTTGAATATATTTGCATATTGTATAACAACTTGTCCTATACCACTAAGTGGAGTTGGTCCTACAAATAGCCACATCTACTGTGTCTAATTCCATTTCTTTTAACTTTTCATTCACCCATTGAATGTCATGTTCAGTTTTTATATACTCGTCAAGAAAACGCATCATAATGAGCGTGATGACAACCTTTTCGCGGTAACCCAGAGGTACTTCGGGGGTTGGGAATAGAGCGCACATGATCATTGCAGTGAGAACCTCGCTACGCATTTAAGAATACTACGCACAGTATTCTTAAATGAGCGACCAGTTTCTACGAGAGGTTATCCTCCCACGCCTGGATTCTCTTGAAAATGAGGTTGTCATGCTTCGTAAGTTTACATGGCCCGTGTGTCAACTCTATCTAGAGAGTTCATCGTATGCATCATCTCTAGACTATAAAAAGGATTTTCTAAAACATTTGTACAGAGAAGATGCACTAGATCTTTTGAAGCGAAAAGCACACATATCGAAATCTGATCAGGTTTTGTTTGATCAAGAGGTTCGTGATATTTTATCTCGTACAAAGTAAAACATGGAACAAAATTTATGCAACCCGGCTGCGTTTATGTATCACTTGAAAAATCCGACGAATAAAGTGTCTCATCCAGGTATAAAGGTTATAAAAAAGGGTACAGTTTGGGTTGGGTGCCCTGATAAAGACTGTAAAAAAATGATTGCAATTAAAAAGTGCAGAGAACACGAAATTGATACACAAGATGCCCTCCACAAAGCGTTTCCGGATCTTGTTCCCGAGGTGTATAACAAGGTGAAATGTTTTGACGGGTTTTACATGTACAATGAATATATCAAAGGCGGATCACTAAAACATTACAAGGGTAAATTTGCGTACAGAATCATTCTCAGAACATTGAAAGCTCTTAAGCGTGTACACGAAAAGTTTCCGAGCTTCCGTCACAATGATTTACACGTAGATAATGTGCTGATAAAGAATGAAGAGCCTCTGTTGTACGATTTTGAACTCTCAAACTTCCACGGAAATCCTGTTTTCGACGAGCGTCTCAAACTTGATTACGGCATTTATCCTGGAAATAATCCAGTGTATGATGCACACTTCTTTATCACATCAGTGTGCGCGGAGCCTGGATTTAAGCAACAATTCAAGGATAGGGCACTTACAGTATTTCCACCGGAATATCTCATGGCGAATTCAGCCGTGGTGAAGAATTGGAGACTTCGGTCCGATGTAAAGCACACGAATTTGCCAACTCTGGATCAGATTATAAGTGCATTCTCTCCGAATAAACTACTGCAATTTACAGGTCCCAGAAAGTATACCCGTGTAACGAGATCACCACCTAAGCCACGCATTGCAGTCAAGTTCAATGCCCGCGACAAGAATAAGGTGGCTGTTTTCAAAACTGAACTCATGCGTCAAGGACTTGATGAAATTCAAGCTGAAATTCAAGCAATAAAACAAGTTGAAAAGTTGAAACCAATACATGAACAGATTATGAAACGACGAGTTCCTTCACCTGTCCAGGTGCACGCACCTGTACGTGCACCGACACCTGTACGGGCACCGACACCTGTCCGGGCACCGACACCTGTACGGGCGCCCCGGGCGAAAACACCCGTCCGTGCAAGCCCACTGCCGCTGGTTTCATTTATGGGGGCTAGACCCAGAATAGGATCTAAATTTGCAAATGGGTATAAGAAAACTGAACTAATAACACTCATGAAGAAATTAGGATATAGAGTTCTGCCTACTATGACAATAAAACAAATGTGTGCAATGATAGCGAAAAAATCGCCTTCTCCTGTCCGGGCGAAAACCCCCGTCCGGGCACCGACCCCCGTCCGGGCGCAGACCCCTGTCCGGGCGCAGACCCCCGTCCGGGCGCAGACCCCCAGAAATTTTATCAAAAATCTTAAAAATATTCTCAATACATCAAACATAAACACGGTTACAAAGGGTCAAATAAAACAAAGATTACGCAATCTTGGTCACACAAATATCAATTCACAAGTTATTAAGAATCAATATCTCAAGAAGTTTGTCAATGTAAAATATGCAAAACTAAAAAAGGACGAGCTGAAGAAGTTAGCAACAAATCTTGGGGCGCGTATACTATCAAAGAATACAAAACAAATCATACTCGACAAATATATAAAGTTACTACACATCGAGTAATATAATGGACGACCCGTATACAATTTTAGGAATTTCGAGAGGGGCATCGGAGGATGAAGTTAAAAAGGCGTACAAAAAGCTCGCAATGAAAAATCACCCAGATAAAGGAGGTGATCCGGAAGAGTTTAAAAAGATTCAGAATGCATATGAACGGATAACAAAGCCTCAACAAGAACACGAGATGCCTCATCAATTTAATCCATTTGATATGTTTCGTGAGATGTTCTCACAATCACAACGAAACATACACGAGGTTCATACAAGTATTAAAAATGCATACGATGGTCAAGAGTTACGATTTAAGGTTACCGATCAAAAGGCATGCGAATCGTGTATATGTAAACTATGTAACGGTCATGGGTTTATACCGGTTGCTATGTTCAGACAGAATTGTCCACAATGTCAAGGACGAAAGGCAAAAGGGTGTGCTTTATGTTCAAACAAGGGATTCAAAGATACCGAAGAAACTCATATTACTAAAATTCCGCCCGGAACACCAAGTGGACAGATTATTAGGGTGTGTGATTCGTTTGATATTCGTATAGTTATTGATGACAGCGGAACATTTAAAGTTCAGGGATTGGATCTCGTATATACTGTGAACATCACATTCAAAGAATCTCTTATAGGAACAACAATTTTGGTTCCTCACCCAGGTGGTGTGTTTGAGTACAAATCAAAATTTATAAAACCAAATAAGAAATACATTGTAAAAGGAAAGGGACTTTCTTCCCAAGGAAACTTGGTATTTGACTTTCATATTGAATACCCCGCATCACTTACGGATGAACAGATCAAAATATTTTCCGAAGCATTATAAATGCCAGTATATCTTTCACCCACATATCGAGTAGTGAATACGATCAATGGAACATTGTCATCAGGTTTAGCTGATTCGTTGTCAAACATATACGTTGCTGGTTCGTATGGATCTTCATCGGCAATTATGAATCAACCATCGGGTCCTAGTTCATACTCGTTTCCTGCAACATTAGGAGGAACTGCGGGATCTTTAATTAAATTAAGTCCGTATGGCACAGTTTTATCTAGAACGTATATAGATGGAACTGGTCAAGATTCAGATTCTTTTGTAAATATCGATTCACAAGGAAATGTATACATCACGGGAACATATGGTGGTGTAGCCGCAAATGTATACTATTCCAATACTTCGAATGTTTCTAATATTATTCCATCATCTAACGTATACTTTCCAACAACTAATCAACTTTGTGGATTTGTTGTGAAAACACTATCTAATGGATTTCCTTTATGGAGAACGTATGTATGCCCGAATTCAAGTGCTGCTTCGTCAAGTATCACATCTACATGTACAACTACGGATTCAAATTCAAATGTTTATATGTGCGGGACAATTACAGTAGGATCCTCATTTACACAAGCCAATGTGTACTATTCAAATGTTTTAAACGTTTCAAATATTATACAGAGTCCTATAGGGTTTAAAGGGTCGATGATGTATCCGGGAAACAATGCCTTTTTTACTAGATTAGATTCTACAGGAAATGTCGTAGGAAACGGCGGAATTTATAATAATGGCGTTAATACCGTAACCGCAAATTCATTATTAGTTGATACACAAAGTAATATATATCTAGTAGGTTCATTTGATTCTCGAGGTGCTCAGCCCATAATCTCTAATTTGAGTGTTAATTCTGGGGCTGCATTACCATCTTATACTGCAACAGCTAATTCAGCGGCATATATTGTATCGTATTATGGAAATTGTCAATATATATCATATTCATCTGTTTCTAATTTATCTTCTACTGTTTCCGCATATGGAAGCGGTTCTAATATAGACTCGAGTTCCAATCTGTACATATGTGGAACAGGATCTAGTTTTTGTACATTTTACGGAACAAATACTGCACTTGTAACACCGGGAAGTGTTCAAAATACCGCAGGATACGTTTTAAAATGTTCACCATCCTTTTCATTTTATTTTAGGGTGTATGTAGATGGACCCGGTTACGATATTTGTACATCAGTTGCTACCGATCCATTGTATTCGAATATATTTATTGGAGGAACATACGGAACATCTGGTGCTACCGCATATGGTGCATCATCTGGCACGCTCACTTTACCACCAACATCTGGTAATCAAGGAGGATATATCATTCGATACGATAATACGGGTACACCTATATGGCAAGTTACCTTGTCAGGTGCGAGCGGTGTAAGTATAAATTCGGTGACGGTTGACTCTTCACAAACTTCGTATATAACTGGAACATATGGGCCAGGGTCAGTGATATTATATGATACACTAAATTCAAATACAATTTTACCTGCACAGGCATCGACTACAGGATTTTCTTTAAAACTTGATGTTAATGGTGCTATCGTTTTTACTGGATTCACTGGTTTGGGTACTTTAAGCGGTGCAATTACAAGTGTTGTTGCAATAACAACAACAATTACTGTGTCATTTTCCACAACGAATACAAACACGGATGATACTGTAACAATTTATCAAGCGTCTACATTAAATGGTACACCAACTGCATTCGGAGCACCTACTGTTCTTGCATCTAGAGGATCAATCACATGTTCACCAACAGCCGGATATTACATATTCTTGGTAATTACAAGTACACTAGGTGGTACATATACATCAAGTGCTTATGGAACAGCTATTTTTTATATCCCTACATATCAATTTCCTAATGCGGGAACAACTATGAACAGCAATCCTTACACAGCATCAGGTCAATCACCATCTAAAGCTAATGGTATATACACAGTAACAGCATCAGGCAATCCTTATCTTGGGTTTGGAACTATATACGTTTGCCTTAACAATGCTCAAGCGGCTGGTAGTTTCTATGCTGCTGAAATAGGTAAATACACTAATGCAACCGGTGTATATAATGGAAGTGTTACTACAACTGTAAGCGGAACTGCATATAAGGGTGAATGGTGGGATATATTAATGCCTGCGGCAATTACTCTAACAAGCTATAAATTAGCTGGAAGAGGACCAGGCGGTGATGTTGCTGGGTCTTGGGTATTGGCAGGCACAAATAATGCTGGGACTAATTGGTATCTGATTGATAATCAAACTGGTATTACTACGCTTAATACTCAAGGAGGAACTCCTATAACTTTCAATGTGTCACCTTCAACAGCATACAATGAATACCGCTTCATATGGACTACCACCCAACCTGGTAATGCCGGTGATGGCACCGTATGCATGGGTGTCATTAATTTTTTTGGTGCTTAAGTTGAATCTTCCTTAACTTTTTTTATTTTTATTACATTGCTTCATTTGTAACGAGTGGAACAACAACTATTACCCAAGAGTCGATTAATATAGGAACACTTACAGTTCCCCCAGGAAATAGTAAAACATTTGACATATTAGTAATTGGAGGTGGTGGCGGTGGTGGCGGTGGTGGTGGTGGATCTGCTTCGACGGGTGCCGGGGGAGGTGCTGGAGGGTATCAATATTTTGGAAGTCAAACACTCACAGCTGGAACATATACTGTAAATGTAGGATTAGGAGGAAAAGGAGGTGGTCCTGGTGGTAGTAGTGCTTGTATTGGATATCAAGGCGGAAATTCACAGTTCGGAACTTTACCACCATCTATTGGTGGTGGTTCTGGAAGTGGAGGTGTGCAAACACATATTAGTGCAAATGATGGGGGATCTGGTGGTGGTGCCGTTTATGGTGGTGGTATTGGTATAGGAACAAGTGGTCAAGGTAATAATGGAGGAACAGGTATGACAAATGGACCATATGCTAATGGAGGTGGTGGAGGTGCTGGCGGTGTTGGGGGTAATGGTTCAACAAGTGGCGGTGGTGGTGGCGGTATTGGATCAATTAATAACAATTTCGGAACAACATTTGGTCAAAATGTTTCAGGAAATTATTATTTTGCAGGAGGTGGTGGAGGTGGATTAAATGATATAAACTCAAAAGCAGGCTTAGGAGGATATGGTGGAGGTGGTGCAGGAGGAACAACACCAAGTAATGGATTAAGCAAATACAGGTGGTGGCGGTGGAGGTATGAATAATTATACTGGAGCTAACAATTCAGGAGGTAATGGTGCCGGTGGTATTGTATTAGTAAGATGGTTGTCTTAAATGACATATCAAGTCATTCTCGAACTTTTTTAAGGAAAAAATTGTAGCATTGATTTGTAGCACAAGACACATGATCCTGATATCAACCCTGCTTATAATACGATTAAGAACAGAACATGAGTCCCTTTGCACCAATTGCACCTGTACCCGCATTAATAACCTTAAACTGAATAAGATCATTCAATGCAAATGTATTAAGACCACCTATAATAGTACCAGCATTGCTCGTAGTTGAATTACTTGTGTACGAAGGTAAAATAGTAGGTAAAGTTGAAGTACCCGTGTATATAGAATTTCCATTCTTTTGGATGTCAAATGATGTATACGTTCCTGTTCCTGGGCTTGTTGTAAGCCAAAAATAGGGAGGCTGCGTCTGCCTTACCGTAAAACCAAAAGGTGCGCGAATTGTTAATAGATTCGTAGTTGTTATTGCAGTTGTCTCATCAGATAATGCACCACCGATACTAATTGGATTTGTTATTCCTTGTATTGTTATTGTATTTCCTGAAGGGGCTAAATTTACATTTGCCGACGCAGTGAGGTTTCCGGTGATTGTTGTATTCCCTGTAATGTTTCCAATGAGATTAGAGGTTACTGAGAACCCCGTGAGGTTTCCGGTTACGTTTCCAGTGAGGTTTGAGTTTACGGAGAACGCCGTGAGGTTTCCGGTGACTGTTGTATTCCCTGTGATGTTTCCAATGAGATTAGAGGTTACAGAGAACGCCGTAAGGTTTCCGGTGACTGTTGTATTCCCCGTGATGTTTCCAATGAGATTAGAGGTTACGGAGAACCCCGTGAGGTTTCCGGTTACGTTTCCAATGAGATTAGAGGTTACAGAGAACGCCGTAAGGTTTCCGGTGACTGTTGTATTCCCCGTGATGTTTCCAATGAGATTCGAGGTTACGGAGAACCCTGTAAGGTTTCCGGTTACGTTTCCAGTGAGATTTGAGAATGTGTTAGGTGCATATAATGCACCATATGTATATAAATTAGAACCTGAAATAGATCCAATAACAGTTAAATTACCTATTAAAGTATTAGATGTAAATAAACCTTGTTGACATATGACATTTCCATTTACAGTTAAATTTGAAGTTACTGTAGTATTTCCTACAATAATACCACTAAAATTGCCATTAACATTTCCCGTTAAGTTTCCGGTTACATTACCAGTTAGGTTTCCGGTCACGTTTCCAGTGAGATTTGAGGTTACAGAGAACCCTGTGAGGTTTCCAGTCACATTACCAGTTAGGTTTCCAGTCACGTTTCCAGTGA
>Ga0208379_1000058_pt1 | contig 54701 bp, 73 predicted proteins | sample CryBogCBE02Aug07_FD_184559 | JGI IMG/M metagenome (GOLD analysis project Ga0208379, IMG submission 184559) | Freshwater microbial communities from Crystal Bog, Wisconsin, USA - CBE02Aug07 (SPAdes) | ecosystem: Environmental > Aquatic > Freshwater > Lake | place: Crystal Bog, Wisconsin, USA... | reverse complement strand
CTGGATGGGTGTAGAGTGGGATAGCTTGATGACTAATTTTCATTTCTCTTGTGGGTTTTTCAAAAGTCAAATATGCACTCGTATTTTGAGGGTTTTCCATCATCCACGCTACTGGTTCATTGTTCATATCATTCTCCCAAATCTACAAAACTAAACTCACTTGTTGGCACATCGTAAAACATTTCGCCCGACGCTACTTTATAGTTGCTTACTTCTTTTAACGGATACTTTGATATCTTATTAGTTTCAATCCAATACGCAGACCTAGTATCCTTTGTTAAGGCAAAAAATAATACCCGATCACCAAAGAACTTAGTCTTTCGTTCGGGTACATGAATTGTTGGGTAGGGGCAGTTAGGGCTCCATTGCCGTACCTCTACCTCTGCATAGCCAATCAGCTTATCGTTGCGTAATAGCAGTAGGTCAACCCCATACTGATCTTCGTTAGGTTCTACTCTTAACCCACAAGTTCTTTGTATGTACTTGCCTACTGCTGATTTTGCTACTGCGTCGTACTGATCGTACAGTTCTTGCTCAAAGGGTTTACGCATCGTCTTTGGTACGCTTCTTGATTTCTCTGTGAATGTACCACATGGCTTTCTTTAAATCTTCAATGTCATTACCCTTTTCATCTGCTCGCCAAATATACTTCATAGCATTACCCAAGCAGAAGTTCATATGTTCAGTAATCTGAATACACTCTACTCCTGATGGGTGGCTTGTATAGTGGGGTGGGTGATTAACTTTGTCTGTTGTCGTCATCATCTTCTCCTGTTTCTACATAACCTGCGAATGGGATAGGCTCGGTCTTCTTTTCTTTTTTGCCGAATATCGCCTCAAAGTTTTTATCAAACTGTTCGATTGGCACACCTAAAGGTCTTGGTGTATCACCTTTTCCACCGTCTCTCATAGATTCCTCACTGTCTCTAAGAAAGAAATAACGGATAGAATACTCCACGCAACATACCAATACCATTGCGCTTCGCCATACACCATAAAAAATAATGTTAATAAGCTAGTCATTTGTCACCTTCTCCTTTTGAATACTTCCGTGAACTTACCCTTTTGTTACAGTTAAAACATTGCCACCTATTACGCTTGCCTTCTATCATCTTGCCTGTTAAAGCAGGTTGCATCGATTGACAACTTGTACAGAACCGCTTTCCTGTTAGGCTATGCTCTGCTTCTCTAGCGGCTTTTCTTATATCAATTTTTTCTGACATACTTTCTCTTTTTAATTGTGGCTATACCATCGTCATTCTCGTCTTCATTGCGGACTGCAAGCATATGTTTTGCTGTGGCAAGTGCTTCCCTTGCATCATCAGCTTTATTAGACAAAATATTACCCCGTATAATAATTCCTACCATGTTCAACATAAATGCTACATCTACAAAGTCTTCATCATTCATTCTGAATCCAATCTAATGGCTTTCCATGTATCATCAGGTTCGGCTAAATACATAACATCAGGTATGTTGTTAACATATACATCTATCCGTCTGATCTCAGGGTCTATCGATTTAAATCCCGCAATAGTCTTACTCATATCAGGATAATTAAATTCAGGGGTATGCAAAATACCCATATAGTGTTCTACATCAACGACTATTAAAGATACATTGCACATTACATCCCAACCATTTATATTTTTCCTCATTTAATCTTACTCTCCTTAATCTTCTTAATGCGTTCGGCTTTCCGCAGGTCGTGAGAATGTAGTTTTTTACCAACGGACTTAGGCACTTCGCCAGCCTTCTCTGCTACCTTTGCCGCTTTTCTACGGTTAACAACTTCACCGTCATTCAAGGCAAACATATGCTTAGAACCTTTAGCTTTCTTGCCTTCCTTAACGATTAGTTCTTCATGCGAGTATGCCTTGCTTGGTGCTTTGACAATCTTGCCTGACTTCTCTTTAATCGCTGGTACTGTTACCTTTAACTTTGCCTTTGCCATAAACTTTTCCTCTTCTCTGAATGCTAAATCAATAGCGTATCGTAATGTTTCCCAAGAATCCCTCTGCATTACCACAGTTACATATTCTTGACCTCTCCTGATATTAGCAAACATCTCGGATAAAGTCTTGGCATGGTACTTTTGTTGCTTCTTAGACTCTATTTTAGGGGGACTCTTGGGCTTTTTACTCATTACTCGTCGATACCCCAAAAGTTTTCGAGTTTAGCTTCAAGGTACTTGACTACGGCTTGCTTGTCCATATACAGATGACGCAGTCGGTTGTTTTCTGACTTTAGGTCTGCAACTTCGGATGTAAGTTTACCGTTACTTTCGGCCAATTCCTTAATGCGTTTGACCATGTTGGTTTCAAGTGCGTTTGGTTTTGCTTTGTCAAATTGAAGACTTTTGACTCTAGCAATAGCCTTTTCGTTCGGGGTTGTGCTTGTCTGAGTCTGACTGATGTAAACACCGTCTTCCTCTTTAGCTACCTTCTTGTCCTTGTGTAACTTATTAAGGGTTGTATATACACTAGCAGGATTTGATTTTGTTAGGGTAATAATCCCTTTCGGTTTCAATCCACCATGCGTATTTAATAGGTTAAGAATCTTTTGTGCTACTGTTATTTTCTTGCTCATGTTTTTCTCCTGTTGTTAATAAAGAGGGTAGATATTTAACATCATCTTCCCTTACTACTAAAGCCACCCCACCACAGTCTATGATCTTTTTGAGATTCAATTCTTGCAGTGCAGTGAGTTTACCTTTCCCAGCCTTGGTTTCAATACCAAAGAACTTACCGTTTAAGCAGATTAGAAAATCAGGTGCTCCCTGTTTTCCATAACCGCCCGTGACTGGCATCACATAATAAGCACCAAGCCCATCTAGGACTTGGCGCACGGCTTTTTTAACTTTCCCCTCGGGGGTCATCGCCATCTAGTTCTCCCTTGAACACCCAAAATATATCTTCGTTAATCCGTCTACCGACACCAGCAACTTCTTGGTTGTTTGCTTTGTGGTCTAGTAGCATCAATACCGCTAGCTTATCTTGAACCCATTTAGGTAAATTGTCAGCATGCTCATATGTTAATTCTAGTTCAGGCTTAAAGTTATCTAACAATTCGTAACAAGCAGTATGTATTGTATTATCCTCTTGAAAATGTATCTTGTAAATAGGTTGTTGTCTAGTCATTTCGATGTAAGAAAGCAACACTTCCTCGGGGGCAGATAACATCTTCTTCCCATTAGCATCTTTCCAATTCGCATGGAATCCTAGATCATAGAATATATCTATATATAAGCGTTGTTCTTTTCTAGCTTGTGTTGATTTATACATATTAACCTTTCTGTACCCAAAAGTGGTTAGCATCTAACTTCATACCAACATCAGGTACATAGTGATTGTTTTCTAAAATACTAAGTACGGATATAGAACCTACCATATCTTCAGGCAATTCAGATACGGGTTTATCCACAGATGGTATATCCATAGTAGCTTTCCATGAATGGTTTTTAAAGTCGGGTATTTCCTGTAAACTTACATGGGGTTGGTCACCTACCTTATAGATACGAACAAAGGTTGCGCCAATCTTACGGGTTGTTTCCTGTAAATAAGTTGTATACAAATCCTCGATACCCTCGGCTACTTCTTTAAAGCGGTTAGTAGTAAAGGATATACCTTTAGATTTAAGTGCTATGATTTCTTCGGCTACTTCTTGATAGTTATAGCCTAGCGGATGGCAATGGTCTTTCAATGCTCGTTGTGCTTTATCCGCTATCCTACCGACTTCGTGTTGCATATTGTCGTAGAATGCCTGGGCTAACTCACGAGTAGAGTACGGCATAACATATTTACACGCATTCTTGACAGCCTTCTTCATGTCGTTAGACATAATCATATTGAATTGATTACGGTGTGAACCATACTTAGCGTTATGTATCTTACGACTGTATACACCATAGGTGTAGTCCGTACTACCTGATTTCACAGCATTATCTTTATAGTTGATACGACCGAGATCGAACGGGTAACCATCCATTACGATAGACACCTCGTTGTATATACGAATGCGTTGCGTATTTGAACTAGGGGGTACGCTTATATGCTCTGCATCCACGGGTATGAATGTTACATTCGGCATAACATTTTTTACTGCGATTGCATACTCCATCAGTTCCTTATGCACAGGAAAGTCTTGCACAAAGTACTGCCACCCTGCCTCGTTAGCTTTTATAATCATCTGTTCTTTCTGTTCACGCACACGCTGATCTGCATGATAGCCTGCGATATTTACTAATCTGCTCATTCTCGTTTCTCCTTAAGTTGTTTAACGATTCTCTACTACAAAGAACTTACCTGCCTTACGGATAGCTTTTTTTACTTGGTAAAGGCTATCTGCTTTTTCTACAAACCTATTGGTGTTGTCATATGCACCTACCTCATTGGCAAGACATACCGCTAGGGCTAGCCGTTTCTCGTGCTCGGGGTCATCAAGGATTGCACATAGTTCAGCTTGACCGATCTGTTTAGTCCAATACCAAAAGTGAGCACCCGTTAGTTTGTTAGCATACTCATAGCGTTCGCTAGTCAAAGTTGTACCCAAGATAGGTAACATATCTTTCGCCCAAGTCCACAGCTCAATAACCTTGTCAGCATACTTCGTATCAAGTTCTTTATCTATGCGTCTTGTCTTGTATGGTTGCAGTTCGTTAGCACGAGTAAGTTTACCGTCAGCCTCGACTTTAAATACTAGCTTGTTGTCTTGAACCATCGTAAACTTATTGTTAGTCCAATCCATATTACCCCTGAACTTCGGTAGATAGTGTCGCTTCTCGCTAGGCGAACCTAGTCCCATGCTTCTTTCGATAACATAGTGCTTGCCTGTTTCGCTGTACCAATCGAATGACAAACCATGTGGTAAGAACCTATCAAGAAATGTATAACGAGATACAGATATACCGTCATTCATATGACTGCGAATAGTTATATAGTCACCATCATCCTTGCGTTCCCACATGATTGGACAAGTTTGTTCTTGCAACGCAGGGTTGCTACTAGGTGCATTCCAAGTCCCTGTCCAATGACCGTCAAGAAGTAAATACTTGTTGTCATTTACTTTTGCAACACGATTCCACCAATAGCGTCTTTCGCCTAGTGGTCGCAAGTCTTGGCTAGCCCTTGCACCCTTGATTGGTTTAATTTCCTCATAGCGTTTAACTACTAGGTCAAAAGTGTTTAATGCGTGTCTTCCCATTACCATTCTCCTTCGTTCATGTTTACTGTGTCACCATCATCGTCTACTAACTTACCTTTAAAGTCTGTCTTTGCGTTCAGTATCGGTTGCTCGATACATTCGGCAAAGCGTTGCACTTGTGTACGCAACTCGTCAAGTGTTTCACCGCATGCCGTCGAATCGCAATAACCGCACGGTTCGTCATTCTCGTTGTAATAAACTTCTTTAATTTCCAGCCATGTTTCACCATCGTTCTCCTCGGTTAAATCTACTACCCTATGATTCCAATACATATTATTCTCCTGATATCAAATCAATAAACTTACTGAACATAAACCCTGCACAAAACACCAACATCATTGCAAAGGCGCATATACATAAACCTATTAAAGCGTTAGTTGTATCTAATACAATTTCCATTTCATTCTCCTGTAAAGTTACTGCGAACATTGATGCCAGAGACCACTAGATGTGAACCGCTTTGCCGACAGTTGGGTTAGCACTACGGTTGTTAAGGATGCACCACATGACAGGGACAGACCACGATCCCCAATCACCACCTAAGTAACCATCTGTTAACATCACAACAGCTTCAGGCTTGATCGACTTCTCGGCCATATACAAGGGAACACAAGTCGCATCAGTACCACCACCGCCTGCTGGCTTAGTTGATTGCACAAGGTTTTGGTATTCATCAGCGAGATATACTTCCTCTCTGCATACTGCCGTGTCCCAATACAATAGTCGTACCTTGTTAGGTTTGACTTGGTCACAGATACCGACGATCTCGGATAAGAACATATTAAGTTCTTGTTGACCAATAGACCCCGATGTATCTATACCCAATACAATCTCACCCATTGATTCACTAATAGATGATGGCATAAGGATATCCATGCCGAGATAGCGACGGTTAGGTCGTTTCCATGTTGAGTAGTCCTTGCCTGCACAAGTTGTTGTGACAAAGTCTCTCAATACTTCCCGCCAATCTTGCTTGGTTTGTAGTAGTTCACCGATATCACGATTGCCACCTGACCCTGCCTTGCTTGCAAGAATAGAACCTTGTCTGATTGCTTGGTCGATTTCCTTGGCTAGTTCCTTGTTAGCTTCCTCGCCTAGTTCCTCTGCACCTTTCCAATCATGCTCGTCAAATGGATTCTCGTCTTGCCCATCACCGTCGGGAGGTGTAGGGATTAAGTTGAAAACTTGTTGAGCATTCATGCCTGTAAAGTTACTGTTGATAAGCGCACCGTCAATAACCTTAATCCACCCTTGCTTGCAAGCGTTGGTTTCGGCTAGCTTCTGATTGATGACATAGTCACACGCATGATTCGCCTTGGTATGGTGTATATCATGTAAGTGTTTCCATGTTGTCAAGTGCCGATACATTTTGTGGTAGCACTCATGTAGGATTAAGAAGCGGAACTCTGCATCGGATAGTCTATCTACAAACTCCCTACCATATGCTTCGTCACGACCATTGGTACACGCCGTGCGTAGACCATCAACAATCATCTTCTTACCAATCATAAGCACACCCGTCAATGCGATGAACTCCTCGTGACCAATCAAGTCAGTCACACCCTTACGCAGTCTTTGTTCTGCGGTTAGTTGTTTGCCTATTGCTAACATATTAGTAAGTCCTTTGTATATTTACTTGTACACATATAGAGTTATCAGTTCTTTTCTTTACAATCTCTTGCATACGCTGACAATCCTCTAAGTTTTTAACAGGTGGTGAATAAGTCAATGCCCCATGACTAGGGTCGAATGTCATCAACACCCACGCTAAAGTCCAATAAACCATATACCCCCCTTATACCTTATCTGCTGTAAACATAAAGTTGTTAGTCACACACCAATCTCTGAACTTAGCATTGCTCATCACAACACCTTGTCTTGTGTATTTAGGATTGCGTACTTGCATTGCAAAGAAGCCCTGTGCCTCGCCGTCTAGTCTGTTGAGATATGTCATCCAAGGGTCAATGAATTCCTTAGACATAGTAGACAAGGCACGGTGAACCACCATCATGATTGCTGAAGATGATTCTGGTAACTTGGCTTGCGTTGGGTTCGTCTTAATTTCTTCATGCTTAGGTAGCTGATCTACTAGCTCAATCCATGTGCGTAAGTCTGAACCTGCCCGAGCACCGATAGTACCGATAAGATTACTCTGCAATGCGTTACCCGATATATTGTCTTTAGCCCATAACCAATTGCTTGCTAGTTCCAATGAACGGGGAGTTACGAATGCTTCTCGTTGTGCTTTCGGATGGAAGATATACGGATTGCCACCCATCTCGTCATCAGGATTCTCAACATCTTCATATGATGCAAAGAGTTTCTCGCCCTCCTCTGCTACCCACATAATCATCGCTGGATGGATACCGTTGTTATATGCAAAGTTCTCAATCCATAACTGTGCCGTAGGTTTAGCCATTCTTACAGTCGATATACGATTGCGATGATGAGGCATCAGTAAGTCACCGACACCCTCGCCTGCTAGGTTAGTAGTTGCAAAGACATAGCTACCCTCGGGCAGTTTACGATTACCTACCTTGTGGTTGAGCATTGTTTCCATGCAAGCATTCTTAACTGATTGGTTCATCTTGCCGAACTCGTCGAACATTAGAATAACGGGTTTACCTAGATGCAAGCCGAACTCCTCGTTTGGTACAAAGCGTACGAACTCTGCATCGTCACCCATGTCAAGAATCTTAGGGATATATAAGTCACCCAAGTCTTTAGTTGTGCCATCGAAGTAGCAGGGGATATGCGTCGGTAACTTACTGGCAAGTATCTTGAGGATTGATGATTTACCCGAACCCATGTGACCACGCACAAGCATTGTGCCTTTGGGGTTGGATAGAATCGACTCTACTACCTCGTCGATAGATTGCTCATACATGCGTTCTGCTGTCATTGTGGTCTTAGCCATTTGGTATTACTCCTATTAAGTTGTTGTGAGGAACTGCGTTTTACTACCAAGAAAACTCTTTTAATAATGCGTCTACTTTGCTCTTTGTATCTAAGCGGAAGTCATCGTCTTCACGCAATGCGTCAGGTGTTACACCTAGCAAGGCATTCTCGATCTTGACCTTTGCCTGTCTCATCTTGGCATCGTCTGTAATGTTGAACCGATCAAGCAATCCGACCATGTCACGCACATTTGATACCAGAGAGTCCCTGAAAATTTGCTTGTCGTTGCCTGATAACTTAGCGGACATATTGAGCAAAGCATCATGGGTTCGTTGCCATACATCTGCGTAGGCTGAGTTGAGGTTGTCGCTGTATGCTTGGGCATAGCTATCCTTAAGAAGTTGTTGTGCCTCGTTGCCGACATTCACTCGCCAATCACCCACATCAGGTACAGGGGTATACCGAACTGAGAATCGGTATTTGTTCTTGATATCCTCGGCTTGTGGATAGTCAGCAGGGTTGTAAAGTTACAGACTTTATTAGCCAATACGATAACATAGTACCTAGCTTCATCTGTGCTTGGATTACTAGCTTATCGTATTGGCTAATAAAGTCTGTAACTTTACTGTTGAATTCCTGTTCCATGCCTGTGATTTGTTTCTGATAGTCAAAGAACATAGCAGTTGTTAATAGACGAAGTCCGCTATCCGACCACGGCATTGTGGCATGGTAGTGGTAAGTCCTGATATTGCCTGCAAACTTGGCGATTGCATCGAATACAGGTTCATCAGCAAATAGTTTCTTGTTGTAGTTACCAGCACGAGTTGTGGTGTGTTTAGCTACATCAATCTCGGCCGAGATTTGTTTATCTAGCTTTCGGCCAGTCCATGTTGAGATGTTAAGTTCTACAAGCATGGCTGAGTTGCTGATACTTGGGATTGACCCGACATTGATGTCGGTAAAGTTACTGCCAACTGTTTGATTCATTTTAATTCTCCTGTGAGGTTGTTAATGTTCACTACGCTTTACCACTATAAGACATATTTTACTACTATTTGTTAGTACTGTCAAGTTTTGGTGTGTTATTGTCAAGTTCCGTTGCGTAACCCGCCCATGCGAGTGCGTGGTATCACGATGATGTACTTCTCCTCATCCATCGACTGTAAAGTTACATCGAACTCTGTCCAGCACATGACGCAATAGGTACGCTTGCCAATACGCTTGATCTGTCCTGTTCTCATGATGCAATCCACCTCTCAAAACCGATGGCTAATTGATAGAGCATAAAGAAAGTAAATGCCCATACACCAATCCATTTGAGATATTCCATTGCCCTATCCCAATCGTTCTCGCATCGCCATATTGGTGTCGCATAATCTGCGTCACGGAATGCCTCGCTAACTGTGCGATGGGTTTTATTACTGTGAATAATGACTGCTGGGTCAATATCTGATTTGTAGGTCAGCTTGGTTCGTTTGGTTATTGGTTTAAGTTTAGGTATTGCGACTACTGGTTTTACTTTTGGTACTCTCATTTTGCTTCTCCTATGTATTCGTGGTTAATATAATCGTCGTAAGTTTGTGGTACTGGGTTGCTTGGATTATTTATGTTGTAATGGTCATGCGGTGTTAATGTTTCTCCAAATAAATAAAACAAAGGGTTGCGTTCTGCGATTAAATCCCGCTTTTGTTGTGGGTTAGTTTCGACTTTGATTAAATGGGACAGGCTATTTAACTGTGCCTCCTCCAATAATCTTAGACGCTTTCGTGCTGATTTACTCCCGTATAAACTCATGTTGTCCTCTTTGGGTTAAGTTGCTTGAGCAAGTCTAGGTCTGTGATAAGAACATAGTTTGATTTGTTAAGCGGTGCAATGGTGTAGTGCTTGGCTTTCTCCTCGGCTATCTCATTACCACATGGCAGGCATACTGCGTAGCCTAAGTGCATGCGTTCCAATTCGTACGGTTCGCCACATAGTTTGCAACGGGGTACATATTGCTTGGTAATAATAAACTCGGTTGTCATGTTGATCTCCTGTAAAGTTACTGACGATAGTGTGAATGGTTGGCTAATGATGTATTACCCTGCTGTATCTAAACTTCCCACTCACAAACATATTATACTCTGCTAGCCTTGTAATGTCAATGTTTTAGTGGTAAAGACTAACTAGGTATGTTAAATACTATTTGAACCTATTGAACCTTATTTGTAGTTATAAGAAACCTATATAGTATAAGGATTGTACCTTTGTTCCTTTTGAACCCTGCTTTTTAGTCTATCCGAGTTTTTATTTTCCTCTCCCCCTCTGCAAAAATAAATTTAGCCAAAGACATTTTTGTTGGGTTCAAAAGGAACAAAGGTACAAAGCCCGTGGTTACAAGGTCGTGCTGGGTTCAATAGGAGGTTCAATTGGCCAAAAAAGGTTCAATAGCAGGGTAAACCCTAATACATTCCGACCCTGTGCTACACGCTACTGTGGTGACTGGTATCACATAGCAAGAACTTTGTCTGTAATGTTACCGTGTGATGCGAGGCCGAAAGAAACGGCTGATTGACCCTATGCTACACGCTACTGTGGTGACTGGTATCATTGGAAAATTGACGCACCGCAACAAAAAGCCTCTGTAATGTACAGGGCATGACGGAAAAAATAGGCGAAAAAAAACCCCACTTGTTAGGTGGGGTTTAAGTATTGCTAGGTTATTACTTAGAATCTTTAATATGCTTAAAGATAGCTAAACTTCTAAGTAACTTTACATCATCTACTAGATTAGGATATGGCTTTTTAGAATCATTAAGACGCTTAATTGCCTTATTGATATCCCTAAGAGCCATTACTTCATTACTAGCCGCTTTTTCTTTTTCGGTTTTACCTGAGAGTTTACCCTCTTCGAATCTAATCATAGCTTTTTTGATATTGCCATAATCATTAGAGATATTCTCAGTGAAAAAGATTTTGCGTAAAGCCTGTTGAGTCATGCTAAGACTATCAGGTAAAGCGTTGATAATCTTCTGAGCGTCAACATCATAACCCTTAACAATACCAGCTATAATATTGGCTCTAAACGCTCTTAGCTCAGGCTCTTTTTCGTCTGCACCTACGAAGTGAAAACTACGTTTGCCATTATTCCACAGCATCTCTACTAGTTTCTTAGTAGATTTTTTGCCATTAAATGATAGCTTACCAAATTCTTCTAATTGCTTACCCTCGTCAGTATTGATAACTAATACAGGGTTAGAAGGGATTGGCTCACCTAACATGGCCTTAACTTGCTGGCCAATAGCGGATACTTCAGGTGTTGCATTTTTTACTTTAGGCATGATTATTCCTTTCAAGAATGTTAACCTATAAATTGTGAGAGAACTATTCTGATTGATAAGCACTAGATAAAATCTAATACCCTTGTTATTACTCAACCATTACTAATAGTTTATTAGTATTTGATAGAAGAGTCAACACTTTGATATTCCCTGTAATGTTACTGACAACGACCCCCCACCCCCCGCTAATTGGATATGGGACTCCTGCCAGCTTCCCTTTCCTATTACGCACCCGCATAGTCCGAACTTTCGGTTTTCTAAAATTTTTTGTAGTGATATTTTGTCCGTCGAACTCGGCCTAAATCCTTGATTTAATTACTTTATTTTTCTGCACGGGGCCCAGTATTTATTTTTATCCTTACAAATCAACAACTTGCGCTAATAAAAAACACCCCCCTTGTCATAAAAATGACCCCACCCCAAAAATTTTTTTCTGTAAAATTTAGAAGTCCCCCCAACCTAACCGGAGTCCTATGAATCATGGCTGCCAAGACACCCCAAAAATTCACTGTCAAAAAAGTCGACATAAGGAACTCAGCAATTCAAAGCCTCCTGCTTTTCCTGCAGAGAAAGATTCTTCCGGAGGATATACCATACGAACCGACAAGGGGACATTGGTGGATAGCTTATGCAGAGTGTGGGAAGCCCGTAGCCTTCGCTGGGCTAGTGCGTTCGATCAAGTGGAACGATACAGGCTACTTATGTAGAGCAGGTGTGCTTGATGGCTTTAACGGAAATGGTTTACAACTACGTTTGATAAAAGCACGTTTGGCACAAGCCAAAAGATTAGGCTGGAATTGGTGTATCACAGATACAACAAATAACCCAGCATCGGCCAACTCTTTGATTAATGCGGGTTTCAAGATGTATACTCCAGCAAATCCGTGGTCCTTTAGAAATGCTTGTTACTGGAAATATAAGGTGAATGCCGATGCCGTACAAAGACGTGAACGTAAGAAAAAAGAAACACAAGGAGTACAGCCGTAAGCACTATCTGGCTAATCAAGAAGCAATAATAGAAAAGAACAAAAAGAATAAGGCGCAGTTAAAAGAAGAATGGAATGCATTTAAACGTACACTTAAATGTACAAAATGCGGGTTCGATCACATAGCTGCACTTGACTTCCATCACGAAAATCCTAAGACAAAAGAGCATAACGTCAACCGTTTAGTCTCCAATAAGCTGTTTACAAAAGCATACGAAGAAATCAAAAAGTGCATAGTCCTATGCGCTAACTGCCACAGAATCCACCACTACGAAGAGAATGTTGCAGCGCAACAAAATAAGTAATATACTATACAAAACGGGGGATGTACCCCCCGGTATTTAACCCAAAAGGAGAAAACTATGTTTTCATTTGACGAGCAGTACAAGAAGTTTGAGGAAGTTATTGACCGCACTAAGCAAGCGTATGAGTTTTGGTACAACTGCATAGTGTCTACTTGGGAAGACTTTTACAAACCAAAAAAGAAGTAAAGTAGTAACATACCCCGGTGGGGGCGCTTTTTATAGACAATTTCTATTAGGCTTCACATACCTACAGTGACCCCCACACTAACATGTATAAAAAAAGGTAAAAAGTATACACGTTGTAAAAACATGTATAAAAAAGGCAAAAAGTGTACACGTTGTAAAAACATGTATATAATCTAAACATCTTATACGTCGGACATGACAGGATAGATGCAAATACACGTAGAGCCGGACTTGGCAATACCATTCCCGGAAGACAATCCGGTACTAGCGAACTTCATTGAGAAGGCGCAGGCAGCCTGTAATTCAGCAGAATTACTCGGGCTAGATACAACGCCCACTGAAAAAGACTTAGTGGTTGCAGAACAGGCCGTTTATCAAGTAGCTGAGAACGAAGAGAAAGCTAACAAAAAGCTAGCTAAAGTACAGCACACCCCTGCTACATATAAATCAGTAAAAGGCATACTCGATGAGTATTCTTTGCGTGTGGTTGATAACGCAATGCAGATTAGACTCCTAGTTACTAACAAACTTATCCTTGCATCAGAGTCTGAAGACGACCGCACCAAAATGCGGGCTTTGGAATTACTTGGTAAGATCACAGACGTTGGTTTGTTTACTGAGAAGAGCGAAGTAACTATTAACAATCGCTCAACTAAAGATCTTGTTGAGTCTGTACGTGCGAAAATACAACGTTTGATGCAGCCTGTTGATATAGAAGACGTAAAAGAAGTCAAAGTTAATGGCGAAACAGTCGATTTAGACGCAGAATTGGGCATAGAAGAGCCCAAAAACGAAGAAAAACCCGCCGAAACTGACGAAAAATGGGAATAAAAGCGTAAAAAATGAGTGATTTTGACGCTATTTCTGCTGAATTATCTGACCCATTAGCCTCTCTAACAGACGCAGAATTGGACTTTTTAGTCCAAAATTTGGACGAATTTGACGATAATGAGGCTCTAGAGCTCGATATTGTGCTCGATGAGATCGATAAACGGAAGTCTTCTAAGGCTTGTCGGGATGATCTGATTGAGTTTTGTAAGAAGATGCAGCCAGACTATAAGGTTGGTAAACACCACCGGATATTGGCAGATTTGCTGATGGATATCGCAGACGGTAAAAAGAACCGCATTTGTGTCAACATTCCGCCTCGTCACGGTAAGTCGCAGCTTGTGTCAATCTATTTTCCAGCATGGTTTCTAGGTAAATACCCTGATAAGAAAGTGCTGATGGTATCCCACACTACCGATCTTGCTGTGGACTTTGGACGAAAAGTAAGGAACATAATTGATAACCCGGTCTATCACACGATATTTCCAACAGTCAATCTGGCTCAAGATAATAAATCTGCTGGTCGCTGGAACACTAACTGTGGCGGCGAGTATTTTGCTTGTGGCGTTGGCTCAGCTCTGGCGGGTAGGGGAGCGGACCTATTATTGGTTGACGACCCACATAACGAACAAGACATTATTAATGGCAACTTTGACGTATTTGAAAAGGCATATGAGTGGTTTACTTATGGTGCTCGTACTCGTCTTATGCCTGGCGGTCGGGTAGCAATCGTACAAACTCGTTGGCATCAGGATGATCTGTCTGGTAGAGTTAAGCGTGACATGATTCAGAATGAGGAAGCAGACCAGTATGAAGTTGTTGAGTTCCCCGCAATCTTTAACGAAGGAACAAAAGAAGAACGGTCTTTATGGCCTGAGTGGATGCCTCTGGCCGCTCTGCGTCAAACTAAGGCCTCTATGCCTGTGTTCCAGTGGAACGCTCAATACCAACAAAACCCCACCTCCGAAGAAGCCTCCGTCGTCAAAAGAGAATGGTGGAATTGGTGGAAAGGCGAGCTGCCCCCACAGTGTGAATACATCATCATGTCCCTTGATGCGGCAGCCGAAATTAACAACCGAGCCGACTACACAGCGCTAACTACGTGGGGTGTGTTTATGAATGATGAGAACGGCGCTTATAACATCATCCTGCTTAACAGTATTAAAAAGCGCATGGAGTTCCCTGAATTAAAGGATCTAGCGTATAGCGAATATAAAGAATGGGCGCCTGATGCGTTCATTGTGGAGAAGAAATCGGCAGGTACTGCGCTCTATCAGGAAATGCGTAGGACAGGTATGCCCGTGCAAGAATATACCCCACACAGGGGTTCTGGTGATAAACTAGCGAGACTGAACAGTGTAGCAGATATTATTAGATCAGGGCTATGTTGGGTTCCAGAAACTCGCTGGGCAGAAGAAGTAGTAGAAGAAATTGCAGGGTTCCCGTTTATGAGTCATGATGACTTGGTGGACTCAACAGTGATGGCACTGATGCGGTTTAGAAATGGTGGCTTCATTAGACTACCGTCTGACGAGCCAGAGGATATTAAGTTTTTTAAAGCTAAACGAAAAGCGTATTATTGAGGTGAAGCATGAAATTTAACTATGGTGGGCACGATATGTCAGACTATATCTACGGATATAGGGCAGACCCTACAGGTAAATTTGGTGGCAAAGACCGTATGGAAACTACACCACATGAGTTAAATCGTTCAGAACTATATGACTCAGTACGTGCTTTGGTTGAATCAGAAAACTTAGGTGCTCCACGTTTATCTACTCAGCAAATTGCTAATATGGTTTTGCATGAAGGGCGAACTGACCTTGGGTATAACCACGGTAAAGGGTTTACTAGAGATAACCCCAAATACGCAAAAATATACAACAAGCTACAAGAACAAGGGCATGATTTTGTATCCGCTGGTATTCCAGCAGCTGTAACAGAAAAAATGGATACAGCTAAACGTACAGGTTTACCGTTTGAACTTTTATGGAATGGTAAAGGTAAAGTAAGAGGAATGGACCGCACCGGTGCTGATTATCAAAAAGAAGCAGACGAGATGCGTTATGCAGCAGAGCACCCAAAAAATAAAGAGCTAATTTCGTTTATTAACAAAGCTAAAGCAGATAACTTCACACCGCAAGAATTTTTAGCTAATAACATTAACAACCTTGAGATATCTAACGCAATGTTAAACAACATGCGTCCAGATGAACTTCGTGCGCATTTAATTAATAATACAAGCGGAAATGTTGCTGGGTATCTTAAAAACATTGACCCGGGAATACTAAACAGAGCAGCGCTTAATCAATTCAGAGTTATGAATGGTATAGAGCCTATTAGTCCAGTAGTTGATGTTAGTAAAAAAGCTGGACTTATGCCTAGAGGGTCTATTTCTGACTACAACATTAGTACTTTGCATACAAACCCAACTGATGTTCAAACCGCTGCAGCATTGGTAGAACATCCAGAAGTTAAGGCGCAACTACAAACACTGTATGCTCCGTTTATAAAACAAATGAAGTTGACCCCACAAGCATCACAACAAGACGCAGCACCAGAACCCCTTGACGCATCCCAAACCGGCGCATCATTTAAAAAGGGTGGATTAATAGACAAGCCTATCAAGGGCGGATGGAAGATTATTTAAGGATAAATTATGGCAATTGATAAGGCAATTTACTCTGCCCCACAAGGTATTGACGAACTAGCTGCACAAGAATCTCCACTTGAGATTGAGATCGAGTTGAGTAGTGATCCATTTGAAGAAGCAATGGAAACGCCGCAAGAAGAGGCGCATGAAACCGAATTTAACGAAAACCTTGCGGAGTACATGACCGAAGGTGAGCTAACTCAGTTAGCAGGCGATTTAGTAGGCGACTTTGACGATGACATAGGCTCTCGCAAAGAATGGATACAAACTTATGTGGATGGCTTAGAACTCCTAGGTCTTAAAATTGAAGAACGTGCCGAACCGTGGGAAGGGGCCTGTGGCGTCTACCATCCACTCCTTGCAGAAGCATTGGTGAAATTCCAAGCTGAAACTATGATGTCAATATTCCCAGCGATGGGTCCAGTAAAGACATTAATTATTGGTAAAGAAACACAAGATAAAAAAGAAGCGGCTGAACGTGTTCAAGAAGATATGAACTATCAGCTTACTGAAGAAATGCCTGAGTATCGTCCAGAAACAGAGCGTATGCTCTGGGGCTTAGGCTTAGCGGGTAATGCGTTTAAGAAAGTCTACTACGACACAGCACTCAAGCGTCAAGTAGCAATGTACATTCCTGCAGAAGATATCGTAGTTCCATACGGCGCTTCTGATTTGGCGTCCTCGCCACGTGTAACCCACGTTATGCGCAAAACAGAGAATGAGCTTAAGATCTTGCAGGTTAATGGGTTCTATCGTGATATAGACCTAGGTGATCCACAAAGCACACTAGATGAAGTTGAGAAGAAGATAGCTGAAAAGCTAGGCTTCAGAGCTACTACAGATAGTAGGTACAAAGTTCTTGAGATGCATGTGGACTTAGACTTACCCGGTTTCGAGGACAAAGACGAGGATGGCGAGCCTACGGGCATTGCGCTTCCTTATGTTGTAACCATCGAGAAAGGAACGATGAATGTTTTATCTATTAGACGCAATTGGGAAGAAGGCGACAGAACTCATAAGAAACGTCAGCACTTCGTGCACTACGGGTATATTCCCGGCTTTGGTTTCTATTGTTTTGGTCTCATCCATCTTATTGGCGCTTACGCTAAAAGTGGCACTTCAATCATACGTCAGTTGGTCGATGCAGGAACCCTCTCGAATCTGCCGGGTGGCTTTAAGACCCGTGGGTTGCGTGTTAAAGGAGACGACACGCCCATTGCCCCCGGTGAGTGGCGGGATGTGGATGTGCCCAGTGGAGCCATGCGTGACAACATCATGCCGTTGCCTTACAAGGAGCCAAGTCAAGTCCTCGCTGGGTTGATGGATAAAATCATTGAGGAAGGTCGTCGCTTTGCAAATACAGCAGACCTTAACCTCAGTGACATGTCAGCTAATGCTCCAGTAGGAACAACACTAGCAATTTTAGAGCGTACGCTCAAAGTGATGAGTGCGGTACAAGCACGTATTCACTACTCTCTTAAACAAGAACTTAAAATGCTCAAGCGCATCATCGCTGAGTACGCACCGGAGGACTATGATTATGAACCTGTCGAAGGATCCCGACGTGCGAAAAAATCTGATTATGATAATGTTGATGTCATCCCCGTCTCTGATCCAAATGCGAGTACGATGGCGCAAAAGATTGTACAGTACCAAGCAGTTCTTCAATTGGCTCAAGGATCGCCCCAGCTCTTTAATATGCCGCTCCTCTATCGGCAGATGCTCGATGTATTGGGGATTAAGAATGCGCAGAAGCTCGTGCCGATGGACGAGGACCAGAAGCCAACAGATCCGGTTACAGAAAATCAAAATATATTGATGCTTAAGCCAAGCAAGGCATTCCAGTATCAAGATCACCAAGCGCATATCACTGTACACATGTCAGCTATGCACGATCCTAAAATTCAGATGCTCTTGCAAAATAACCCTATGGCTCAGCAGATTCAGGCAGCTATGATGTCTCATATTAATGAGCACTTGGGCTTTGAGTATCGTGTTCAGATTGAGCAACAACTTGGCGCTTCATTACCAGCTCAGAAAGACGAGACTGGCGAAGCAATCCCAATGGACCCACAAGTAGAAGCGCAACTTGCCCCATTACTTGCTCAAGCAGCTCAGAAGTTATTACAGAATAATCAGGCTCAAATGCAACAGCAACAAGCTGCCCAGCAAGCGCAAGATCCGCTGGTACAAATGCAACAACAAGAGTTACAGATTAAACAACGTGCCCAACAAGCACAAGAGCAAAAAGATCAAGCTGAGATTCAGATTAAGCAGCAACAACTTGAGATTGAGAAGATGCGTATCCAGACTCAAGCACAAACTGCTATGAAAACAGCCGATTTGAACGCACTATCTAAAGCAGCGGATATCCACAAAGAGCAGCACGGACGCCGCATGGACCACGCTTTTGAAATAGCGCACACCGCTATGGAGCACACCCATAAGTCAGACTTGCAGGGTGAGCAACTTAGAGCCCAAGCCGAACAGGCAAAGGCAGCTACACCAAAACCAAAGGAGAAAGCTAAATAATGAATGACCATCTCGATTACCTGATCGGACAGTATCAGGAGCGAATACAAGTACTTGGCGAAGCCCTGACATACGGGCAAGCCAAAGATTTTGAAGAGTACAGATACACATGCGGACAAGTTCGAGGTCTTGAAGCTGCGTGTGCCATTATTAAAGACCTCAAACAACGATTGGAGCATTCGGACGATGAATGAACTTAACCTTAGCCAAGCAGTAGACTTAGCTGCAGTGCTAAACCAGCAAGTAGAAGAACGGGCGAAGCAACTGCCGACCCCACAGGGATATCGCATTTTATGCGCAATTCCAGAAGCCGAAGAAGCATTTGACAGCGGCATTATCAAGTCAGATGAAACTCGTAGGCATGACGAGCTCCTAACTACCGTACTTTTTGTTGTCTCACTAGGCCCAGATTGCTACGCAGATAAGACTCGTTTCCCCAATGGACCTTGGTGCAAAGAGGGTGATTTTATCCTTGTACGCCCAAATGCAGGTACCAGACTGGTAATTCACGACCGTGAGTTCCGGATTATTAACGATGACTCTGTGGAAGCCGTAGTTCAGGACCCACGTGGCATCAAACGTAAATTCATTTAAGGAGGCGGACTATGCCAGAAGATTACAAATTTCCCGATGAAGTAGAAGATACTAAGGGTTTACCCGAGGATACAGAAGCAGAATTAGAGATTGAGATTGAGGACGATACCCCCGAGGAAGACCGCAATCGCCAACCTGCAGACCCAGAAAAGGTACGTCAATTAGAAGTAGACGTAGACGATTTAGACAAATATAGCAAGGAAGCTAAAGACAAGCTTATTAAGATGAAGCGTGTCTGGAACGACGAACGTCGTGCTAAAGAAGCTGCCCTGCGTGAGCAACAGGCTGCTATTGATGCTGCCCAGCGCCTAATGTCTGAGAATCAAAGACTGCAAAAAATACTACAAGAAGGTAGTAAAGACTACAAAGATGCTAAGAAAGATTCTGCTAAAGCCCAGCTTAAAGCAGCTAAACAAGCATACAAAGAGGCTTATGAAGCAGGTGATTCTAATGCATTGATGGAAGCCCAAGAGCTACTAACAAAAGCTCAAATGGATCTTGAAAAGGCAAAGAATTTTAAATTACCCCCTTTACAAGACGAAAATTTTGTTGTACAAACGCAACAACAGCCTCAAAATGTACAGCCAGTAGATCAAAAACTAGATCGTTGGCAGCAGGAAAACCCTTGGTTCGGACAGGACGAAGAGATGACTGCAGCAGCTATGGGACTTCATGAAAAGATGAAGCGCCAAGGTGTACAGATTGGTTCTGATGAGTATTACGCAACGTTGGACAAAACAATGCGAAAACGGTTTCCAGAGGAATTTGGAGACATGGAAGTAGAAGAAGAAGTAGAAGTCCCAGTTAAGCAGAAGGCAGACAGTCCTAAACCTAGAGCTGGTAACGTAGTAGCTCCGGCAACACGGTCGACGGCACCGAAACGAGTCAGGTTAACTCAGTCGCAAGTTGCGATTGCAAAGAAACTTGGTCTTACCCCAGAGCAGTACGTTAAAGAACTTATTAAAGTGGAGGCCTGACATGGCTACAAATAGAATTAATCGTGATACTGATAACCGAGAATTTAGTGAACGTCCTAAACAGTGGATGCCACCAGAGTTACTTCCAGAGCCAGACAAAGAGCCCGGATACGGTTACAAATGGATTCGTGTTTCAATGTTGAATGCTCCAGACCCACGCAATGTAAGCGTAAGGTTTAGAGAAGGTTATGAGCCAGTTCGACTTGAAGAACAACCCAAATTTAAACTGTTAGTCGATGACAATAGTCGTTTTAAAGACAATATTGAAATTGGCGGGTTATTGCTCTGCAAGCGCCCAATTGAGATGGATCAGCAACAGGCTGCATATTTTGACGCCCAAACTGCCGCTCAGTCGGAAGCCGTAGACAACAATCTTATGCGCCAGAGTGATTCGAGAATGCCGATCTTTATGGAACGGAAATCCTCGGTGACCTTTGGTAAAGGTTCTTAATAATTTAGGAGATTTTCATGGCTTATCCTACAGTTTCGGCCCCTTACGGTCTAAAGCCTGTTAACCTCATTGGCGGTCGTGTATATGCTGGTTCTACCCGCATGTTCCCAATCGTTAACGGTTACAGCACAAGCCTGTTCAACGGTGACGTTGTTCAGATTGGTACCGGTGCTAACATCGGTAACTTGGTTGCCTCTACTCTTGCTTACAACGCTTCTAGCGCTGTTGCAGGTACTATTGGTGTTTTTGTTGGTTGCGAGTATTCAACTACTGGTGGCCCAATCTACGGTAAAAACCGTTATCAGTTCTGGCAGGCTTCTACAACTGCTCCTGATGCTACTGGTTACGTTGTAGATGATCCTCAAGCTGTTTTCCAAGCAGCTGTTGTTGTTAACCCAGCTGGTACTGGTGGTTCTACTACTATTGCCTATGTTAACCCAGCTTACATCGGCTCTAATGCTTATTACATTGGTGCTGCTGCTGGTAATACTGGTAATACAACTACTGGTGACTCTTTAGCTGGTGTTGCAGTTTCTGCATCTGCTACTACAGGCGTACCTTTAACAACTTCTGCACCATTCCGTATCGTCGGTGTTGTTCCTGCATCCGCTGTAACTGTATCTGCTAATGCCACAAGCTCAAGCACTACTATTACTTTGTCTGCTTCTAACAGCTCTATCGTTCCTGGTATGGCAGTATCTGGCCCTGGTATCACCCAAGGTTCTAATACTTATGTAACAGCAGTTTCAGGCACTTCAGTTACGATTAACACAGCAGTTGCTACTGCTCAATCGTCTGCTGTAAGTTTTTCATTCACCGGCTACCCAGAAGTATTGGTTGCATGGAACTTCGGTTACCATAGCTACTTCAATGCTACTGGTGTTTAATTAAGGAGCATTTAAATGGCTATTTCTCGTGCACAACTACTAAAAGAGTTGCTCCCCGGTTTGAACGCATTGTTTGGACTTGAGTACGCTCGCTATGGTGAAGAACATAAAGAGATCTATGAAACAGAGACTTCTGAGCGTTCTTTTGAAGAAGAAACAAAACTGTCAGGCTTTAGCGCTGCACCAGTCAAGAACGAAGGCCAAGCCATCGCTTACGACAATGCGCAAGAAGCTTGGACTGCTCGCTACAACCACGAAACTATCGCCCTTGGCTTTAGCTTGACTGAAGAAGCAATCGAAGACAACCTCTACGATTCTTTGTCTGCTCGCTACACCAAAGGTCTAGCTCGTGCTATGGCTTACACCAAGCAAGTTAAAGCTGCTGCAGTATTAAATAACGGTTTCAACAGTCAAGTAACATACGGCGACGGTCAACCATTGTTTTCTACAGCACACCCTTTGATTTCTGGCGGTACTAACGCTAACACTCCATCTACCCCTGCTGACTTGAACGAAACCGCATTGGAAAATGCTGTTATTCAGATCGCTGCTTGGACAGATGAGCGTGGCCTCTTGATCGCTGCTCGTCCTAAGAAATTGGTTGTTCCACCTGCATTGCAATTCGTTGCTACTCGTTTGCTCGACACAGAACTCCGTGTTGGTACAAACAACAACGATATCAACGCAATTAAGAACAATGGTTCAGTTCCAGAAGGTTACACAATTAACCACTTCTTGACCGCAACCAACGCATGGTTCTTGACCACTGACGTACCAAATGGTTTGAAACACTTTGTTCGTATCCCATTGCAAAACAGCATGGACGGTGACTTTGACACCGGTAACGTACGTTACAAATCCCGTGAGCGCTATAGCTTCGGCGTTTCTGATCCATTAGGTATCTATGGTTCATACTAAGTAGTACTGAAAGGGGGCCTAAAAACCCCCCTTTTTATTTAAATAGGTTGCACACTATTCAAAAAAGGTGTATAAATATGTTACTGGGAATTTACTTGTACCGGACTGCCCCAGCAGACAATGCAATGATTGGTACGAGGACTTTTGCATAAGGAAACTTAATCATGGCACGTAGTACTTTTTCCGGCCCAATTCTATCGGGCACACAACGTTTTGGCTCACAACGTAACGTAGGTTACGCACTTCTATCTCAACAAGTAGTATTAGATTTTTCAAACTCTACTGCACAAACCGCTAACTTTGGTGGTGGTAGTGGTGTTTTTGCTGATGCTAACGGTATTCCTAACGATGTAGCAACAATCTGGACACCACAAAACGGTGTTTACAGCAATACTGGCCCAACTTTAGCTTCTGCTCCTACAGCCGATGCAACCGGTACTAACTACCGTGGCGCAGTATTTATTCTTCCAGAAAAGTGCACAATTCAGAATATTTTGATTGATAACATCATTCAACCTACTGATGGTACAAATGCTGTTACAGCAATCCAACCGTACATTTCTAACAACTTTGCTACTTCTGCTGGTGTATACGCAACATCTGCTCAAATTACTGGTTCAAGCATTGGTCGTACAACTTGCTCATTTACTGCAACTCAGTATGCAAACGCTTTGTCTACATTACAAGACGTTCAAAACACCCAGCCTGGTCAAGAACCAGCTTGGTTTACACAAGTTGTTGTTACATTGAAATTAACTGTTGCCTCATTAACTTCTGTTAATGCTGGTAAGTTAGCAGTTACAGTTCAATATACACAACCTGATTTGAACATTGGTAATGGTACAACTTACCCATATGGTAACTTTGACTAATTAATCCCATAGGGGCTTCGGCCCCTTTTTTAAAAATTTAGGAGATTAATATGGCCAATCAAAGCCCAAGCGGTATTCCAAACACCAACAATTCGGTGATGTCAATTACTCGTGAATCAAGAACTGAACCATTTGAATTACAAGTGGCTCGTGGTCAGATTTATGGTCATAGTGTTTTAAATATCTATGGCTATCAAGCATCGGTAGGTACATCGTTTGTACCTGTATGGGAAGGAAATACTTCTTATACTTTCCCGTCATCTGCCATTCAGATGCACCTTGTTAGTTCTGTTAATACTGGTGCTGATGCAACTTCGTTGATAACTATTAATGGTTTGGATGCGAATTACAACCAGATTTCTGAAACTATTAAGTTGAACGGTACAACAGCTGTAACCACAGTGAAGTCTTATTTCCGTATCAATAGTATGTCAGTAACAAGTGGTGCTCCTACTGGTAACATCACTTTAAAAGATACATCAGATACAACTTTGTACGCAGAGATTGCAGCAGGTAACGGTCGTACTTTAATGGGTATTTATACCGTACCGGCAGGATATACTTACTATTTGAGCCGTATTGACATTAATACCAGTTTAAATGCTAATCCAGCAGGTTATGCAACATATCAAAACTATCAAACAAGTAATTCAGGTGTATCTACTGTTACTATCATAGCCCCATTTACAAACAATTATCATGCACAGCGAGTAATGCCAAGACTTGTTGCTGAAAAAACAGATATTCAATTACAAGCAAAAGTTAGTACTGGTACTGCGGCTTTAACAGTTTCGCAAGAAGGTTACTTAATCGCTAACGGTAGCTAAAATGGCAACTAAGAAAAAAGGCGTTTCTCTTGCGATTGGCCGTGGTGAAAAGTTGCCTGCGTCTAAGGGCGCTGGGCTTACCGCCAAAGGTCGTGCTAAATATAATGCAGCTACTGGCTCGCATTTAAAGGCACCTCAACCTGAAGGCGGACCTCGTAAGAAATCTTTTTGCGCTAGAATGTCGGGAATGCCCGGTCCTATGAAAGACGAAAACGGCAAGCCTACTCGTAAAGCAGCTAGTTTAAGACGATGGAAGTGTGGTACAAAATGAAAGACATTATTGAGCACGTAAGCGAGCCTGCAAAACACGTTGTAGATGCTTTATCTATATTAACCGTGTTAGGAACTCTTGTTGATGTTCTGCCTGCTGTAGCAGCTTTATTATCTATAATTTGGTCTCTATTACGTATTTATGAGAGCAAAACTGTACAAGGTTGGCTAGGAAAAAAAGATGCCGAGCAAGTCTAAAAAACAACATAACTTAATGGAAGCCGTGGCGCATAGCCCAGCTTTTGCTAAGAAAGTTGGTATTAAACAGTCAGTTGGTAAAGAGTTTGCCAAAGCTGATAAAGGTAAGAAGTTTGGTACAGGTGGTGGTGTTGGAGTAACTCGAGGCGGTAAGGGTATGATTAATCGTCAAGAGACAAGGTTTGGTAGTGTTCTAGGGCAGGAAAAGAATGTGCCAAATGTTAATTTAAACAAATACGTCGGCAAAAAAACTGGCGGAAAGGTGAAGAAAAAATGAACCAAAATAAATCATTCTCTCAAAAAGAGACAATGGGCGACAAGACTATGGGCAAAGTGAAAACTGGCGCTCCTAGTATCGACGGTATTGCAGAACGTGGTAAAACCAAGACTAAATATCCAAAAATGTCTGGTAACACAATCGGCAATGGTCCTTGCATTAATTGTAAATAAGGAGTTCAAAATGGAACACAAACACAAAATGGAGCACGACAAGAAACATGCTGCTGGTCACATGCATGAGCAAGAAAAAGTTGCAAAAATGTATGGTGACAAAAGTCATAAGATGAACCACGAGCACGTAAAAGCTATGTGCGGTGGTGGTAAGTCTATGGCCAAATAATGCGAGCTTCTCGTGGAATGGGTGCTGTAGCCCCATCTAAAATGCCAAAAGCTAAAACGATTGTCCGTAAGGACGATCCGAACGATGTCACCATGTATAAAAAAGGTGGTGAGGTTTGGGATAAGCCCCGTCCAAAAGGACTTGGTAAACCCAAAAAAATGTCAGCGGCTAAAAAGTCTAGCGCAAAGGCTATGGCTAAAGCTGCCGGCAGACCTTACCCTAACCTAGTAGATAACATGAGAGCAGCGAGGAAAAAATGAAATTTGCAATTAACTGGGTGCTAGGTTTATTTCGTAAACCAGACGTAGAAATTACGTTTGAGCCAGAAGTAGAGGCTTGGCCTTTTCCTGTACCAGCAAAAAAGAAGCCGAAAGTAGCAAAAGCCACAACTCGCACTAAGAAACCTGCAGTTGTAGCAAAAACTGCTGTTAAAAAGACCGCCAAGAAAAAGGCTAAGTAATGGGAACTTCCGGCACAGCGCTGTTTAATTTAGACATGGGCGACCTCATTGAGGAAGCCTTTGAGCGTTGTGGTTCGCAGTCACGTTCTGGTTACGACTTTAGAACTGCTGCCCGTAGCGTTAACATGCTTACTATTGAGTGGGCAAATCGTGGTATTAACTTGTGGACTATTGAGCAGGGTCAGATTCCTATCAATATTAATGCGGGTCAGATTAGCTACCCTATTCCACTAGATACTATCGACTTGTATGACCACGTAATCCGTCAGGGTACAGGCCAAAACCAAGTCGATATTAACATTACCCGCATCTCTGCGGATGATTACCTTGATCTGCCTACTAAAAATGCCCAAGGTCGTCCTATTCAGGTATGGGTTGACCGTCAGTCTGGTAACTTAGATAACGCTGCAGTAACTACTCTAAGTGGCGCTATTTCTGCAACTGCTACCACAATCCCTGTTACTTCTACCGCTAATATGCGTAGCCAAGGCTATATTAATATTGGTAGTGAAACTATCCTGTACCAAAACATTGGTACGGCTGCGGCAGGTAATGCTAATCAGCTTTTAAACTGCTATCGTGGCATGAATAATACTACCGCTGCCTCACACGCAAGCGGGGATTCAGTCTACAACAACTACCTACCAAACATTAATATTTGGCCTACTGGGGTTGCTGGTACGCAATATACGTTTGTTTACTACCGTTTACGTCGCATACAAGACTCTGGCACCGGCATTAATACCGAAGATATCCCGTTCCGGTTTGTGCCCGCTATGGCGGCAGGATTGGCTTATTACCTATCTATGAAGCTGCCAGATATTGATATGAACCGTATACCGATGCTAAAAGCAGACTACGAACAACAGTTCCAATTAGCGGCTGATGAGGATAGGGAGAAAGCATCTTGGCGTATGGTTCCACGTAATCTATTCTATTCTAGATAAATATGACCGCATCTAAGTATGCTTCTGGCAAACACTCGATAGCCGAATGTGACCGATGCGGGCAGCGGTATAAGTTGCATCAGTTAAAAATTGAGATTATTAAGACACACCCTTTTAATATTAGGGTTTGTCCGACCTGTTGGGATCCAGATCAGCCACAGTTACAACTTGGTTTATACCCTGTAAATGACCCACAAGGGGTACGTAATCCAAGACCTGATGTAAGTTATTATTCGTCTGGAACTACAGGGTTGTATATAAACCCAAATGCTAGTAATGATGTAAGTAATGCTGGATACCCTAGCGACGGTAGTAGAAATACACAGTGGGGCTGGAATCCTGTAGGTGGACCTAGAAGTTTTTCAGATGCTTTTAGCCCCAATGATTTAAACTTAGCGATTACAATAGGCACAGTAACCGTAACAACAACTTAAGGAGTAGTAAAATGGCAAAAATGGAAAACATGAAAGAAGATATCAAGCAAGATAAAGCTATTGTTAAAAAAGCTTTTAAAATGCATGATGCTCAAGAACACAAGGGTGGTAAAGGCACTAATCTAGATAATCTTAAAAAAGGCGGTAAGATTAAAAAGATGAAACAAGGTGGCGTAACCGGAAAAGAAATGAAAGCTATGGGTCGCAATATGGCTCGTGCTATGAATCAAAAATCTAGCTCAAGAGGTCGTTAATATGGCTACCCAAATTAAACCAACTACCAAGAATAGTTCGCCTATGCGTACTGGCATGGCTAAAAATAATAAACCTGCCAAAGCATACGAAAAGAACGGTACTGGCGTAGCTGCAGAGCGTAAAGCTACAGGTTATGCTACAGACCCAAACACCATGAAGGCTGATGAGGTAACTCCGGGTGGTATGCCTGCTATGACAGTATCTATTGGTAATAAGACTCGTGAACCAAAAACTACTGGTATTGAAGTACGTGGTTCTGGTGCTGCAACTAAAGGTCGTATGGCTAGAGGCCCAATGGCATAATGAATTACGAACAGTTATATAACTCGATTCAAGCCTATACCGAAAACACTGAACAGTTGTTTGTGGCTAATATTCCTGTCTTTGTACAGGAGGCTGAACTTCGTATATATAACTCTGTAAACGTACCATCATTACGCAAAAACGTAACCGGTACTATGACATCTGGCAATCAGTATGTTTCCTTGCCTGACGATTGGTTAGCAAACTATTCTGTAGCGGTTATAGATCCTACTACTGGAATGTATAACTTCTTAATCAATAAAGATGTTAACTTTATGCGTCAAGCGTATCCTTTTGCTACAAACAACGGGACTACGTATCAAGGAACTCCGGGCGGCACACCAAAGTACTACGCACTATTTGGGTCTCAGTATTCAAATATTAACGAAATGACCATTATGGTTGCACCTACACCGGACCAAAACTATCCGATAGAGATGCACTATTATTACTATCCACCCACCATCGTACAGGGCCAAATTGTTACATTAGGAACGATTACTGCTGGCTCGCTATATACCAATGGTGTATACCAAAACGTAGCTTTAACAGGAGGTTCAGGTGCTAACGCAACTGCTGATATCGTGGTTTCCGGTGGTGCAGTCACATCTTGTAGCCTTAAGTTTGGCGGTAATTTTTATGTCGTGGGCGATGTTCTTTCTTGTGCTTCCCTTGGTCCTACTGGTAGCGGCTTTTCTATTCCGGTAGCTTCTATATCAAATGCCACAGGAAGTTCTTGGCTTGGCGATAACTTTGACCCAGTACTATTCTATGGTTCTATGCGGGAAGCTATGCTGTTTATGAAGCAAGAAGCTGACTTAGTAACCAACTATGAGCAAAAGTACCAAGAAGCTTTATTAGAATTTAGACGCTTCTGCGACGGTCTTGATCGTGGTGATAGTTATCGTGACGGCCAAACCAAGCTTAATATTGATCTTAAAGGTAATGTGGTCTCATGATTACCCAAACTTCTTGCACAATTTTTCAGCAAAATTTGCTAAATGGTAATGAAAACTTTACCACCGGCAGTTATAAAATTGCCCTTTATACCGGATTGGCAAACTTAGGTCAGCAAACTACGGCTTACACTACTACCAATGAAGTGGTAGGGACGGGCTATACGGCTGGTGGGCAAACTTTAGTTATCTCTGTACCCCCAACCCAAGATAATGTTCATAACATTACCTACGTATCTTTTCAAAATGCAGTTTGGAACCCAGCAGCCTTTACTGCTAGGGGGGCATTAGTATACAATGCAACTACAGGTGCAGCGTGTTTTGTATTAAATTTTGGGTCAGATAAAACTTGTACATCTAGCTTTACCGTGCAATTTCCAACGGCGAATTATTCGTCCGCAATTTTAACCATTGGTACTACTAGCAGTAGTATTAATTATAGTAGTGCAGATTAGGAGCAATTATGCAAAAAGAATTAGCAAGCTGTGGCGATAAGGCAGAAATTAGTCTGCAAGCTGGCGCTACACAAAATGAAACCGTTGGTATTGAAGGCGCATACCATGTTGAATGCCGTGATGCTGCCGGTAATGTTAAATGGACTGAAGAGTTCCCTAACCTAGTAAACGCTGTTGGTAAACAGTTAATGCTTGATACTTTGTTAAAAGGTTCTGCATACACAGTTACTGGCCCGTATTTAGGTTTGATTGCAACTACTAGCCCAACATTTGGTACTGGTTCAGATACCATGACTTCACACTCTGGTTGGACTGAGTTTACTAACTATACAGTTGGCGGTTCTGCAGTTCGTGGTACAGCAGTGTTTGGTTCTTCAACATCTACAGGCTCTACACCATCTAACGTAACAACTTCTGCAGCTTCTGCAATTACCTACACTATTACTGGTGCTGGTGGTAACGTAACAGGTTGTTTCTTGGTTACAGGTTCTGGCGCTTCTTCTACACAGTCTAATACTGGTGGAACTTTATATAGCGCTGGTGCTTTTGCTACAGCTAAGACTGTTACTGCTGGTGATACAGTAAGCGTTACATATTCGACAACCGCTACAAGCTAAGGAGCTTAAATGGCTCTTGTTGTCTATGATAGAGTACAGGAAACTACCACTACAACTGGTACTGGCGCAGTTACCCTTTTGGGTGCTGTTGCTGGTTTTCAATCTTTTGCTGTAGTTGGCAATGGCAATACTACATTTTATTGCATCGCTGACCAAGGCGGAGGTACGAATTGGGAGGTTGGTGTTGGCACCTACAGCACTACTGGTCCTACTCTTACTCGCACTACTGTTTTTGCTTCTAGTAACAGCGGTTCTTTGGTTAATTTCACCAGTGGCACTAAGTCTGTATTTGTTACTTACCCAGCCGAAAAGTCTGTTAACCTTGATGCTTCTGGTAATGTTACTGCTCTTGGTACTGTTAGTTCTGGCACTTGGCAGGGAACCACTGTAGGTGTTGCTTATGGCGGTACTGGTGTAACTTCCTCTAGCGGTGCTAACTCTGTTGTTTTACGTGACGCTAACTCCAACGTAATTGCTAATAACTTTCTTGGCGGATATAACGTAATCACTGCCGCCGCTGGTACAACAGTATTGACTGTTGCTTCTGCCTATTATCAGCGTATTAGCGGTTCTACAACCCAGACAATCCAGCTTCCTAATGCTACAACAATGGCTAACGGGCAGGGTTTTACTTTTGATAACGATTCTAGCGGCGCTGTAACTATTGTCGATAATGCTAGCGGATTTATTGATACTGTTCCGTCTGGTGGTTATTCTTATATATTTGTTGAAGACAACAGCACTTCTGCTGGCTCTTGGGGTAAATACGCTTTAATCCCAGCTTCTTATGACTTTAGTACTTCTACCGCAAACTTTGGTGGCGCAACAATTACTAACGCTACCTACAACGGAAACACGATTGGTACGGCTTATGGTGGTACAAACTTAACTGGATTTTCAGCCGCTAACAACGCTTTATACTCAACATCATCTTCCGCACTGACTGCAGGTACTTTGCCAGTATTGGCTGGTGGTACTGGAGTTACATCGTCTACTGGTTCTGGTTCAGTTGTTTTAAATACTAGCCCAACTTTAGTTACACCTTTACTTGGTACACCAACTTCTGGTAATTTAGCAAACTGTACTGGATATCCTGCTGGTTCTATCAGCGGCACAATAAATTTAGCTACTCAAGTAACCGGCACACTTCCTGTAGCCAACGGCGGTACTGGGGCTACAACACTAACTGGATACATGTATGGTAACGGCACGTCAGCGGTGACTGCTTCTACTACTATTCCGGGTTCTGCAATTAGTGGAAACATATCTGGTAATGCTGCTAACGTAACAGGCACTGTTGCTATCGCTAACGGCGGTACAGGACAAACTACAGCTTCAGCAGCATTTAACGCTCTTAGCCCAATTACTACTACTGGTGACTTAATTGTTGGTAACGGCACAAACAGTGCCACTCGTCTTGGTATTGGTACAGCTAATCAAGTTTTAACTTCTAACGGTACAACTGCTACTTGGTCTAGCCCATCTACTGGCGCTGGTACTATTACTAGAACAGACTTTACAGCTACTGCAGGACAAACTGTATTTACAGTTAGCTATCAGGTTGGTCTGATTGATGTATATCGTAACGGTGTTAAGCTAGCTACTACAGACTTTACTGCTACTAACGGTACTTCATTTACTCTAGCAGTCGGTGCTAACTCTGGTGATATTGTACAAGCCGAAGTATTTAGCTCATTAAATATTTACGCAACCATTACTACCGACACATTTAGCGGCAACGGCTCTACAACTGCATTTACGATGTCTGTTTCACCAAGCAGTTCTGGTGCTACCTTGGTTGTTATTTCGGGTGTAACCCAAGACCCAAGTTCATATACCGTATCAGGTACAACGCTGACATTTAGCACTGCGCCTCCTGCTGGTACAAACAACATCTCCGTTCGCTATCTTGGCGTTCCTTCTGTTACTACTGTTGGCTCATTTAGCGGTGGTACTACAGGTTTAACTCCAAGCTCTGCTACATCAGGCACGGTTACTTTGGGCGGTGTATTAAACGTTGCTAACGGTGGTACAGGTCAGTCTAGCTTTACTTCTGGCGGTGCTTTATATGCTTCTGGCTCTACAACTATTGCCTCTGGAACCCTACCTGTAACTGCTGGCGGTACGGGCGTAACTACTTCTACTGGTAGTGGTTCTGTTGTATTGGCATCTAGTCCGACAATCACAACGCCAACAATTAATCAAATCAACACCTCGGTAGCCAACACTTCACTTGGCGCTGGTAACGCTTCTATTATGAAGAACCGTATTATTAATGGTGCGATGGTTATCGACCAAAGAAATGCTGGTGCTTCTACAACACCTGCATCGACTTCTTATACTCTTGACCGTTGGGTTGTATATACTCCAGGCAGTAAATTTAGTGTTCAACAAAATGCTGGTTCAGTAACTCCACCAGTAGGCTTTTCAAAATATCTTGGCATTACATCAACATCAGCATATTCCATCAGCTCTGGAGATATTAGTGCAATAGCACAATTAATTGAAGGTTATAATGTTGCTGATCTTAATTGGGGCTCTGCAAATGCAAAAACAGTAACTTTATCTTTTTGGGTTTACAGTTCATTAACTGGCACTTTTGGTGGCGCTTTGTCTAATAACGGACAAACAAGGTCTTACCCATTTAGCTACACAATATCTTCTGCAAACACTTGGCAACAAATATCTATAAGTATTGCTGGTGATACCACAGGAACATGGACAACCGATAATACTGCAGGAATAAGATTATTTTTTAGTATTGGAACAGGTTCAACTTATAGCGGAACAGCAGGTGCTTGGGCTGGAGCAGCTTATCTTTCATCTACAGGTGCAACATCCGTAGTAGGAACTTCTGGTGCAACATTTTATATAACAGGCTGTCAACTAGAAGTAGGAAGTAGTGCTACTGGATTTGAGTATCGTCAATACACTACTGAATTACAGTTGTGCCAAAGATATTACACATATATCGGAAATGAAACTGTTGGTACTGAAATACCCGCTGGAAGCAACGGTACAGCAAGGGTTCGTGGAACTTACTATTACCCGGTTACAATGCGAGCAGCGCCAAGTGCATCAATAGCAGGAACTCCCGGCTTTTATACTTATGCCGGAACAACTCCAACATATAGTAGTCCAGCAAATATTGCTGGAACAACTACTAAATATGCAACTATTGACTTAAACATTACAGGCGCCACATTAACTGCAGGACAATGGGCTAATAATATTAGCTTTAATACTACTGGTTGTTATATTGCTTGGTCAGCGGAGTTATAAAATGAACTATAAATTACTTAAAGATAAAGGCGTTTTGATTGGTGTTGAACGCTCAGATGGTTGGCATATCCCTTTCGACCCAGCCAACACAGACTACCAAGCCTACCTAAAATGGCTTGAAGAAGGTAACACACCGGAGGCAGCAGATTAATTATGGCATTAACTAAAGTCCCACTTGATTCTGGCGTAGTAAATACGCTCCCCGTAGCTAACGGAGGAACAGGTTTAACTTCTGTTGGAACAAACGGTCAGGTATTGACTTCGAATGGAACTTCAATGGCTTGGGGTTCTGTTGCTTCTGTAACACCTGCTGCTGTTTCTGACCAAGCAAACACCTCTACTGGATACTTTGGTTTACCTTCTGGTACTACAGCACAACGTCCGGGTTCTCCAGCAAACGGATATACACGTTTTAATACGACATCAAATGCAATAGAAACTTACTCAAGTACTAGCTCGGCTTGGGAAATAGTTACTTACTTTACTTTGCCCGGAGCACCGACTATTGGAACTGCTACAGCAGCTAGCTCAACATCAGCAACAGTAACTTATACTGCACCAGCAAACACAGGGCAGGGAACAAGCTCGCAAGTAATTACTTCTTATACAGCAGTTTCAAGCCCCGGTGGAATAACAGGAACCGTATCACAGTCTGGGTCTGGAACAATTACTGTAAGTGGCTTAAGCCCACAAACATCTTATACATTTACTGTATATGCAACAAACGCAGCAGGAAATAGCGCATCTAGTTCTGCTTCAAACAGCATTACAACTCCAGCATCACCTTACACTTTAACTTATCTTGTAGTTGCTGGCGGTGCTGGTGGAGCTTCTGGTGGTGGCGGTGCTGGTGGCTTATTAAGTGGTTCTGCACTAGTTACTCCGGGTCAAGTTTATACAACTAGCGTTGGTGGTGGAGGCTCTGGTGGTTCTGGTGGAGGCACAACTACTGCAGGATATGGTGGTAACTCTTCTTTAACGGGTAGTGCCATTTCTGCTACTTCAATTGGCGGCGGTCGTGGTGGAATCATTGGTGACAATGGCGGTGCTAACGGTGCTGGTAGTGGCGGTTCAGGTGGTGGCGGTGGTGGTTGGTCTGGCGGTACAACAAATGGTGGTTCAGGCACATCGGGCCAAGGTAATAATGGTGGTTCTAATAGCGGAGCTACTGGAAACCCTTACCCAGCTGGTGGTGGTGGCGGTGCTGGAGCTGCGGGTCAAAATGCTCCTAGTGGCGTAACATCAGGTAACGGTGGTTCAGGTTCTGCTTCTTCTATTACTGGCTCTTCAGTAACTTATGCTGGTGGCGGTGGTGGTGGTAGTTATAACGGAGGAAATGCGGGCTCTGGCGGCTCTGGCGGTGGAGGCAATGGCTCAAATAGTGGTAACGGTAGTGGTGGAACAGCAAACACTGGCGGTGGAGGTGGCGGTGCTCGAAATGGTGGTACTGGCGGCACAGGTGGTTCAGGTGTAGTAATTATTTCCGTGCCTAGTGGAAGTTACACTGGTACAACTACTGGTTCTCCTACTGTTACTACAAGCGGAGGAAATACAATTATGACGTTTACATCTAGCGGGAGTTATACAGCATGAGTCATTTTGCTAAAGTTCTTGATGGAAAAGTTATTAATGTTATTGTGGCTGAACCAGAATTTTTTGATTCTTTTATAGACTCGTCACCCGGAACTTGGATACAAACTTCTTACAATACATACGGTAATCAGCATAAGTTAGGTGGTACCCCGTTGCGTGGTAACTACGCTGGTATTGGTTATATCTATGATGCTGCAGAAGATGTTTTTTATGCTTCACAACCTTTTCCAAGCTGGACACTAAATAAAACAACTTGGCTATGGGAAGCACCGACACCAATGCCAACAGATGATAAACCATATAAATGGGACGAAGCTATTAAAGAATGGGTAGAAATTAAATGACACAAGCAGCTAACCTAGCCGCAGAAGGCTCAAACGTAAACTCATCTGGCGTACTTCAAGTCGCAGGCGGCGGTACGGGCGCAACCACTCAAGCGGGGGCGGCAAATGCCGTATTACCTAGCCAAACAAGCCAGTCAGGTAAATACTTAACCACAGATGGAACTAACGCATCTTGGGGAACCGTAACATCTAATCCCGGTACCGTAACATCTGTAAATTTAACTGCTGGTACTGCCATATCTGTAAGTGGTGGTCCAATTACTTCTAGCGGTTCTATTACCGTAAATAACACTGGTGTTACTTCGGCTGTAGCAGGTACAGGTATTGGTGTAAGCGCTTCAACTGGTGCGGTGACAATATCAAATTCAGGTGTTACTTCTGTTACTGCTGGTACTGGTATTTCCGTATCTGCTTCTACTGGCGGCGTAACTATTACTAATACTGGTGCAACTACTCCTTATGTTGGTTTTAGAGGGCAAGCATTTACATCTAACGGAACATTTACTATTCCATCAGGCATTACTCAACTTAAAATTACAGTTGTAGGTGGTGGGGCTGGTGGTTCAGGGGGTCAGTATCCTTGCCAAAGTATTGGTTTAGGAGGAAATGGTGGAACTTCATCTGTTTCTTCAGGAACACAGTCTATTACTACTATATCTGCAAGTGGTGGTGGTAATGGAAATACTAACGGCCCTACTGGGGGTGCTGGTGGTATAGGCTCTAACGGCACAATTAATATCGGTGGCGGTGCTGGCGGTAGTTCTGACACCCAAGCTTACGGTACCCCTGGAGCAACTGGTGGCTCATCTACTTTAGGTGGCGGTGGTAATGGCAATTATAATGCTAACGGTAGTGCTGGTAGAGCTTATGGTGGTGGTGGTGGTGGTGGTTCTGGTTATGGTAATGGAAGTGGTGGCGGTGCTGGTGGAACTGCTATTTCATATTTAACTGGATTAACTTCGGGTGGAACTTTATCAGTCACTATTGGATCTGGCGGTGGTGGAGGCTCAACTTCTTATGCTTATAATGGTGCCGCTGGTGCGGCTGGTGTAGTTATTTTTGAATGGTAATAGGAAAATAAAATGACAACTCAAAATTATTTAATTATTGAAAATAATGTTGTAACTAATGTTGTTGTATGGGATGGCAACACACAAGATTGGACACCGCCAGCAGATTCTATTCAATTAATACAAGCAACAACTCCAGCAAAAATTTGGCAATGGGATTCTGCAACTAAAACTTATAGTTTAGTAGAACAAGTTGGTGTTGGTGATATTGGATTTACTTGGGATGGAACAGTTTTAACTACAAATCAACCTAAACCAACACCGCCTAAAGCAGAAGCTAATCAACCAGCAACAACTGGAACTGTAACAGCATGACAATTGCCGTAGCACCAAAACATAGTTTTACCTATGATGGGGTGCAGCTTATTGTCTATCATGCAAATAAAGGAGAAGGTTTGCCTAATCATGGACATTCTTTTTCCCATGCAACTATATGCAATGCTGGTTCTTGTTTAGTAAGTCTTGAAGGCAGAAGTTACACCATTGATAAAAATTCAACGCCTTTAAATCTTCCTGCTGGTGAGTGGCACGAAATTGAAGCATTAGAAGATGGCACTGTATTTGTAAACGTATTTGCTGAAGGTAAATACTAATGTTTGGAATAACCGCCTTTGCCCAATCTACATTCGCTGGTCTTGGCGGGAGTGCGTACAACTTTTCATTAACTGAAAACTCAAGCATAGCGGATATAAATTCTGTAGCTGCGGCTTTATTACAGAGTATTACTGAACCTGTAACCATGAACGATTATCCGTTGCCAGCGGGTGCATTTGTAGGGTTTATTTATGAAAACTCTGGCTTGGCGGATACTAATAGCGTAACAGCAGCCCTATTGCAAAGCTTGACAGAAAACTCTAACCTAGCTGATTCTGAGTCAATAACAGCTCAATTTGCCCAAAGCGTAGCCGAAAACTCAAACCTTGCCGATTCTAGCGCACAATACTTTGCCGCCTTGGAAAGCCGTACTGAACCAATAAATTCCGTACAAGACACAAATTCCACTACGTCAACCTTCCTGCAAAGCCTAACTGAAGCTACAACGATTACCGAAGCCGGGAGCATTACAGCCCAGTTTGCCGCAAGTGTTACTGAAAACGTGGTAATGCAGGATGTTATTTCTATAGCCGCCCAGTTTGCTACAAGTATTACCGAGCCTATGACTATGGCAGAGGTTTTATCTATTATCTCTTTGTTTTTCTTTAATATTACCGAGCCATCCACAATAGCCAATACCCAGACTATCCAAGCCCAGTTTCTAGAATCCATCGTTGAGAACGCTAATTTAGCGGATGTAGAGTCTATTCAGGCTAATTTCTTGGGCACTGTGGTAGAAAACGTCAATATGCTTGACTCGCTAATTGCTCGTGGATGGATTAAAATTAACGATAATCAGAGTACAACTTGGAATGCAGTAAACAATGCGGGCGGAAGTGGCTGGACTACTGTAAACGATGCCCAAAATCCGGGCTGGACAAAAATTAACGATTTTCAGGGATAAATCATGGCATCAACATATACAACTGACCTAAAACTTACCAAGATGGGTAACGGAGAAGATTCCGGTACTTGGGGTACTATTACCAACACCAACTGGGATTTGATTGAACAAGCTGTTGCTGGGGTAGTAAATATCCCAATGACTAATGCTAACTATACACTGACCAATTTAAATGGTACTTCCGACGAAGCCCGCAATATGGTGCTTAATGTTACCGGCTCAAATTCAGCCGTGTATCAAGTTATTATTCCTTCAAACCAATCTAAGTTTTACGTAGTATCAAACAATACTTCTGGCAGCTATGCAATTACTGTCGGTACTAGCGGAATTGGTGGAACATTAATTTCTATCCCTAATGGAGTAACTGCTCAAGTTTATTGCGACGGCACAAATACCTATTCTGCTCAAACTGGATCTGCTGGTAACTTCTTAGTCAATGGTAACTTAAGTGTAACAGGCAACCAAGTAGACGTAGGTAATATGTCTGTGGGCGGTACTTTTGGTGTTACTGGTACATCTAGCTTAGCGGCTACTTCGTTCTCAGTTAGCCCAACAGCACCTACACCTACAGTTGGCGACAATTCTACTAAAGTGGCTACAACAGCATTTGTGCAAACAGCAACAGGCACGCTAGGTACTATGGCTCAACAAAACGCTAACAACGTTAATATTACTGGCGGAACAGTTTCTGGTATTACTGGTTCAATTAATAGCGTTACACCCGGATCTAATTCTGTTGGCGCTCGTACTATTTCTACTTCTGCTCCTTCTGGTGGCTCTAACGGTGATATTTGGTATCAGGTTTAATCAATGGCTAATACCTACATTAAAGATGGCGGTACTTGGAAGCAGCTAGTAAACGCCTACGTAAATCAATCTGGGACAAATACTCAGGTTAAAAAGATTTACGTTAATGATTCAGGCACTTGGAAGCTTGCATATGCGGCTACTTACGCTATAGATTACCTACTTGTTGCCGGTGGTGGTGGCGCTGGTGGTCGTGGTGGAGCGGGTGGTGGAGGAGCTGGTGGTTATCTTGCTAACTCTGGCACAGTCACTCTTGGCACAAGCTATCCTATTGTTGTTGGCACTGGAGGAGCTGGAGCGCCATCAAGCGGTGGTCAAGGCAACAATGGTACTAACTCCACTTTCAATTCATTAACTGCTGTTGGCGGAGGCGGCGGTGGATATGGCGGAGCAGGTAATTCTGGTGGCTCTGGCGGTGGCGGTAATGGTAACGGTGGCTCAGGCGGATCTGGCACTTCAGGACAAGGAAATGCTGGTGGTAATGGTAATGGCGTTAGCTCTGGAGTCCCTGCAGGCGGAGGCGGTGGTGCGGGTGCGGTTGGTGGAAACGGTAATCCGGGTCAAGCAGGTAATGGTGGCGATGGTTTAACTTGGTATGACGGCGTAACTCGTGGCGGTGGCGGTGGTGGCGGTTCTCGTTGGGATGACCCACAACATGCAAACTCTGGTTCAGGTGGTGCTGGTGGTGGTGGTAATGGCGGTACAGGTGCTGGTTCAGTTCCTCCAACAGACGGTACAGCTAATACTGGTGGCGGTGGCGGTGGCCCTCAAGTTTGGGATAATGGTGGACGTTATCAAGCTGGTGGATCAGGTGGATCAGGTATCGTAGTATTGCGTTATGCTGGTAGTCAAAGAGGTACTGGAGGAACAGTTGTTTCTAGTGGCGGATATACGTACCATTACTTCTATTCATCTGGAACTTATACGGCGTAAAGGTGAAAAAAGTGTGTTATGCCAGACCCATTAGGACTCTCAGAAGGAGTAAAGGGGCTTAGTGCAGGCCTAGATTCTGCTCGTGAAGCAAGTAAAGGACTGTCCAAAAGTATTGAAGGTATACAAAATGATGGTTTAGAAGCAGCCCAAAAACGAGCACAAGAAAGAATACGTGCAAGACGAGAAGCAGAATTAAAAAAGGAACGAGCGTTAATTAAAGCGCTTGAAGAATGGAAACGTAAGAAACAAATCTCTGATGAAGAGGCTAGATTAAAGATAGATTTTGTAAAGAAGTATGGTGCAAAAGAGTGGGAAGCGGTATTAAAAATTAAACTGGATATTGAAAACTTGCAGAGAAAAGATAATGAAGAGTTCCAGCACGATTTAAAAGAAGTAAGGCGGGTGCAGTTTTATTGTTTTGTAGCCGCTTTGATTGTAACGTTATGGCTTAAATTTGTATTAGGAGTAATTTAATGAACGAAATTTTTACACACATCTTAACTGGAAAAGATAACAAGACTCATGACATTGCTCGTTGGGCATGGCTAGGTGGTTTTGTATTAGTCGGTATTGTGGCAGTTGGCCTAATCTATGCTGGTAAAGAAGTTAGCTTGACTGAATTGGCTGGAGCACTTGGAATTGTTTCTGGTTCTGGTGCTGCTTCTGTTGCCGGTAAGCAAATGGCCGGTGCCGAGCCGGACGCACAATAATGTGGAAAAACTTACTTGGTCTAGCGACCAGCTTTATAGGTGGGTCTAGTGTCCAAATTTACATATATTTGGCTTTGGCTGTTGGCGGTTTTGGTGCTGGCTTTTATGTAGAGCATTTGCGTTTTTCTCAATTTAAAGATGAAGTTGCTATTACCGCCCAAAAACAAGCAGACGAAACGGCTGCAATCCAGAAACAACATGAACTCGTAACTAAAGGAATATCCGATGAATATGATGCGAAGCTTAGTACTCTGCGTAATTATTACAAGTCTACAAGCGTGTGGAACAACAATGGTAGCGGCCCCGTGTCCGGTATTTCCGCAGCCCCCAAGTCAGCTGATGTTGTCTCCGCCTACAACGAACTTGCTGCAAATTGCGCCCAAACAACCTTAATGCTGGTTGAATTACAAAAATGGATTAATGAACAGGTAGGAATTAAATGAACGTTACACAGCTACAACAACTTGGTATAGACCCAAAGTGGGACATCCCGCTTAACCAAACTTTTGTTAAATACAACATTAACACTACTCTACGTCAGGCAGCATTCTTGGGGCAGTGTATGCACGAGTCTAATAACTTTAAGACGTTAGAAGAAAACCTGCACTATAAAGCCGAGTCATTAATGAAAGTTTGGCCTAGCCGCTTTACAGATAAAGTTGTTGCTGATGCTTACGCTAACAACCCAGAAAAGATTGCCAACAAAGTTTATGCAGGTCGTATGGGTAATGGCACCGAAGAGTCTGGTGATGGCTGGAAATATCACGGCAGGGGCTTAATTCAATTGACTGGAAAAGAAAACTATGAGCGATGTGGAAGTGCAATTGGCGTTGATCTTATCAGCCAACCTAATCTTTTGGTTGACCCTCAATATGCTGCTTTATCTGCCGGTTGGTTCTGGAATAAAATGGGTCTTAATGATTTGGCGGACGCTCAAGAATATGGTCAAATGACCAAAAGAATTAACGGCGGGACCTTGGGTTTAGACGACAGAATTGTTAAAATAACTAAAGCAAAACAAATACTAGGGTAAACCCGAATGCCATTACAGAAACTACAATTTAGACCCGGTTTAAACCGTGAAGGCACCATATACAGCAACGAAGGCGGCTGGTATGACGGGGATAAAATTCGTTTTCGTTCTGGCTTACCTGAAAAAATTGGTGGTTGGACCCAAGTATCTACTAATCAATTTAATGGTGTGTGCCGTTCTATTTGGGTGTGGTCAGACCAAAGTACTGGCAATAGTGCGTTGTATTATGGTTTAGGTACAAATACTAAGTACTACATCTATTATGGTGGTACGTACTATGATGTTACCCCAATATCCCAGACAGATACATTAACAAATCCGTTTACAACGGTAAATGGTTCAAGAACAGTAACGGTTACTGACGCTACTTATAGCCCTACGGCTGGGGACTTTGTTACGTTCTCAGGCGGTATAGCAGTTGGTGGTTTAACCATATCTGGCGATTATAAAGTTCAAACTGTTCCCACTGCAACAACCTATACCATTACGGCAGCTTCCGCAGCCTCGTCTTCAACTACAGGTGGCGGTACGGTTACGGCTGCATACGAGTATCCTACCGGGTTAGATGTATTTTCTATTGGTAACGGTTGGGGCGCAGGTCCTTGGAATGCTGGTTCTTCTTCAGATCCTTGGGCACACGCATGGGGTACCCCTTATGTTGGTACCGGTATTGGTGAGCAGCTACGTCTTTGGTCTAATGATAACTTTGGTTCTGACCTTGTTTTAGCTCCTCGTGGTGGACCTATTTTCTATTGGCAATCTGCTAATGGTGTAAGTACTCGTGCTCAATATTTAAGTAATCTTGCTAACTCTACAACTGCCGTAACCGACGCTTCTACATTTAGTTCAGGCGCAACAAGCATTACAGTAACAGCAACTAACGCCCCAAACATTTATCCTTATATGGTTATTACGGGCACTGGCATCCCAACTGGCACCAAGGTAGCTTCTACTTATATTACAGGCGCAACAACCGTTCCTATTACTGGCACAACAACCGCCAATAGCTCTGGTAACTATAGCTTTTCATACGCTGGAGCATTCGTACCAACATCTACATTCCAAGTACTTTCTTCAGTAATTCAAGAGTTTGTTATCGCATTTGGTTCTAACCAATATTCACCTAATAATGCTAATACTGTTTTTAACCCGATGACAGTACGTTGGTCTGACCAAGCAAACCAATATCAATGGGTGCCGCAACTAACTAATCAATCAGGCGAATTTACTTTAACTAACGGCTCTTACATTATGGGTGCCCGTGCAACCCGCCAAGAGATTTTAGTTTGGACAGATTCGGCCTTATATTCTATGCAGTATATTGGCGCTCCTTATGTTTGGGGCTTCCAAATTTTGATGGATAACATATCTGTTATGTCACCTAACTGTATGATTACAGTGAATAATGTGACTTATTGGATGGGTCGAGATCGCTTCTACATGTACAACGGTACTGTAGCAACCCTGCCTTGTTCATTAAAACAATACATTTTTGAAGATTTAAACCAAGATCAGTCCTATCAAGTATTTGCTGGTGCAAACGAAGGCTTTAATGAAATCTGGTGGTTCTACGTTAGCCAATCTAGTGGTGGCACTTCTATTGATAAATATGTTGTATACAACTATTTAGATAATGTTTGGTATTACGGTTCTATGGCTCGTACCGCTTGGTATCAGACTGGTGCTGTGCAATACCCTATTGCTGCCGACTACAACAGCAGATTACTTTATCATGAAAACGGCAACGATGATTTGTCTACCGCACAGACTTTGCCGATAACAGCCTACATACAGTCTTCTGACTTTGATATTGGTGATGGGCAGAGTTTTGGGTTTGTATGGCGCATGCTGCCCGATATTAACTTTAATAGTTCAACTACTAATCTACCATCGGTAACAATGCAGTTGCAGCCACGGCAAAACTCCGGCACATCCTATAACACGTCTACGGATAATCCACAGGTTCAAAGTCCACAAAACTTTACTAATGTACCTGCATATACGGTTAACCAGTTTGATGGTCAGGTATATACACGGGTTCGTGGTCGTCAGATGGCTATTCGAATTGAATCTACTGGTGTAGGGGTAGCTTGGCAGCTAGGTAGTCCACGTATTGATATTCGCCCAGACGGAAGAAGATAATGACTATCCCAACCTACCAAAACTACAATGGGCTCCCAATACCTCCTGCCCCACCTAACTTACCTGTTGCCCCTACGCAGTATGATGCAGGGCACGATAATCAGGTATTAAGCCAACTACGTCTATACTTCAATCAGCTAAATAACTATACGCAGGCTACAGCAACTCCTGATTTTGGTAAAACAACACAAAGACCAACAGCAAACCAACAAATAGGACAATTTTACTTTGATACTACTTTAGGGTATCCTATATGGTGGAATGGCACAAAATGGGTTAATTATAACGGAACGGTGGTATAAAATATGAACCAAGGTATTGGCGAATTAATGCTTATGAAATCGGCTATGGGTGGGATGAACCCTGCCGAAAGTAACCAAGGCATAGCTGCAGCTCCTGCACAAAAACCGTCTACAAGTGCTTTAAAGATTTTAACAAGTTATTTCCAGAATAGGGGAATACCCCTACAGCAAGGATATGCTGCGGTACAGAAAGAGCTTGGCGAGGGGTTAAAACTCCTGCAATTCCAAAATTCTATCTTAGCAATCAAGGACTTAGGTCAAGGTGTGGCACAGATTCACTTCTTTACTACCGACACCCACGAGCAGTTGGCACAAGATATTAAACACTTTATTGACTTAATGCGTAAAGCTGGTATCCATACTGTCTATGATAAAGATGCTGACCCTGTATTTATGCAGGCTGCCCAAGAGTTTGGTGTTCAAGCACAACAATCTGATAACCCTCAGTTTAAATTAATGGCTACTCTATGACCCAAGTAGTTCACCGGATTGAATCAGTATTGCCACAGCTTCGGGAGATGCCACAGGTTGAGTGCACCGAGAAGCATTACTTTGCTCCGGGAATCTATGTTAAAGAAGTTACTATGCCTGCAGGGTCTATAATTGTGGGTAAGCCCCACAAGACTGAACACTTGTGTGTAATGCTGCAAGGTCGTATGAAGTTATTAAAAGATGATGGTGAGGTTGTTGAGCTAGTGGCTCCTGCTACTTTTGTAGGAAAACCGGGTCGTAAAGTAGCTCAGATAATTGAGACCGTTGTATTTCAGAATATTTTTGCAACCGACGAAACTGATGTGGAAAAACTAGAACACATGTTCGTTGAGAATCCGTTATTGGAAGGAAACTAATATGGCATTTGTTGATATTGGGGTTGGTACAGCAATGCTGTATGGTGCCGGAGCTGGCGCAGTATTAGGTGGCGTAGTTCAAGGAGTTCAGGGTAAGAACGTATTGAATGGTGCATTGATGGGTGGACTTGCAGGTGGTGCCTTGGGCGCTGGCGCTGCTGGTTTAGCTGGTGCATCATGGGGTGGACTTGCTGCCGCAGGTAACGTAGGCGACTTTGTACTTACTCCCGCTGCTGAACAAGCTGCTATTAATATGGGCTATACAGGTGCTGCTGATGCACTATCTTCTGGTGTATCCCCTTCAGCTCTTGGTTTAACTGCTAACGCAGGTTCTACTGCAGCAAATACCCTTGGCGCTAGCCAAAGTCTTTTAGGTCCAGTAAGTAATATGGTAGGCGGTATCAATAGTTCTACTGCCGCAGGTACAGGGAACCAAGCGGTTCAGTCTGCTTCTTCTGGTATGACCCCATATTTAAAATACGGTATTCCTGCAGCTATGATGGCTTATGGTACAGGCATGTTTGGTAATAAAACCAGTACTCCTGGAATTACTCAAGTATCTACTGTTGGTCAATCTAAACCTTCACCTAATATGATTAACGGTGGGCTATCCCCAAACTATAAACCTTACTTCCAAGCAGCAGAAGGTGGTATAGCTAAGTTAGCTGCTGGTGGGGCCGGTACAGCAACGTCTATGACTCCAGACGTTAATCAAGAAAATTATAACCCCGAAGATATAAACAAAGCTCAAGGTTCTACGCTATCTTCTGGCACACAAGCCTTGCTAAACCAATATGGCATTAATCCAACACAAGCAACGGGCGTAATATCTGCACTCCAAAGCCAAGGTATTGGCGGTACAAGAACTGCGGCAGAGGGTGGCATCATGGGTTATTCCCACGGTGGTAAATCAGAATATCATTTAGGATCTTATAGCGATGGCGGACGATTACTCAAAGGACCCGGCGATGGAATGTCAGATGAAATCCCAGCAACAATTGCCCATAAGCAGCCTGCCCGTTTGGCAGAAGGTGAGTTTGTTGTCCCTGCCGATGTGGTATCCCATCTTGGCAACGGCAGTACTGATGCTGGTGCTAAACACTTGTATAAGATGATGGATAATGTACGACATGCACGTACTGGCAAAAAGAAGCAAGCTAAACAAATTAAAGCGGAAAAATTTTTACCAAAAACTAAATGATTATTCAGCATATCCCCACTGAGAAGTGTGCACAAATATGGTCTGCAGTAGAAAAGTTTATTGTTGAAGCCCATAAGCATGACAGTGAAGATTATTCAGTAGATCAGATTAGACAATTTATTTGTACAGGACAGTGGATTTTATTAGTAGCAATGGACAAGAATGTAATTAAAGGAGCAATGACTATAACTTTTTTAAATTATCCGAACGATAGGATTGCTTTTATAACTTGTACCGGTGGGAACATGATTATTTGTCAAGAGTCATATAACCAAATGGTTGGGATTGTAAAGAAGTTCGGTGCGACAAAAGTACAAACGGCTGTACGTGAATCAATGAGTCGGTTGCTTAGTCGTGTAGGTTTTAAAAATAGATATATTGTTGCAGAACAAAGAATTTAGGAGGCATTATGGGTGGCGGTGGATCAAGCGGTGGCGGCGGTACAACACAATCGGTATCAAATTCGTATAGTAGTTTATCACCTTGGGCAGCCCCCTATGTGACTTCTATGCTTGGTGCTGCGCAACAGCAAGTATTTCAAACGAACCCTACAGATATTAAAGATGCTCAAGGGAACGTAGTTACTCCTGCTGGACAGCAAATTACTGGAATGAACCCATACAATGCCTTTGGTTCTTATAATGCTACCGGTGGACAGTATGGTATAAATCCAAGCGCTATAGCAGCTGCCAACTCTTCTGTAGCACAATTTAGTCCGTTACAACAGCAATCTTTTAATGCTGCAGGTAATTTGCAAACTCCCGGTCAGTATGGTCAAGCTACTGGCGCTACCCAATACGGTATTGGTAATGCGCTAAATATGAGTGCAAACGCTACTCCACAAGACTTCCAAAACCAAGTCGGTGGGTACATGAACCCCTATATTCAAAATGCGTTGAATCCGGCATTGCAGTTAGCTAACCAACAATATGGTATTGCAGGACAACAAGCTGCTAGTCAAGCTACTGGGCAAGGTGCTTTTGGTGGTACTCGTAGTGCACTACAACAAGGTTTAAATCAGCAGAACCAGATGTTGGCACAAAACCAATTAATTGGTAATGCTTATAACCAAGCGTTTAATGCAGCTCAAAACCAGTATAACCAATCTGGTCAGTTTGCTCTAAATGCAAACCAAGCTGCTATGCAAAATGCTGCTCAATTAGCAAATATTGGTGGTCAACAACTTGGCGCACAACAAAATATTATTAACCAGCAAAACCAATTGGGTCAACAAGGTACTGCACAGCAACAAGCTATTATTAATCAAGCTATGCAGAACTATCAGACTGGTCAACAGTATCCATTCCAACAACTGCAAAACCTTAAAAACTTGGCTGCTGGTATTCCTGTCACAGATACAACGCAAAACGTTCAAACCGCTGCCCCTAGTACTGCTAACTTAATTGGTGGTGCTGGTATGACCGGTTTAGGTATTGCTGCTATGACTTCGGGCAATAATGGTCCTACATATAACATCAATACATCAGCACCACAAGTTGCCGCTGCTAAAGCTGGTGGCATTATGTCTATACCTAGAACTAAAAAATACGTTAATGGTGGTATTGGTTCTATCTATCGCAAGGCAATTAATGACCCTGCATCAGTACCAGATCAAAGCCTTAAAGATGGCACAATCAATGGGCTACCTGCGCAGCTAGTTCAGGCAATGAAAACCAATGAGCAAATGCAAGCTCAGGCACCCGCACAAGCGCCGACTTCTACCGTTATACAAGATGTTGATGCTAAAGCTGCGCAACAACAAGCCCAAGAGCAAGCTATTGACGAGCAAAAGCTATTAACTCAGTTGCCAACTATTATGGCTGACTTAAAGGTTGCTAGAGATATTGCCAAAGAAAAAGGCGACAAAGAAGAAGTTAAAGCTATTGACCAAAAGATTATGGAAATCTCTATGTTGGCGCAACAAGCCCAAGAGAAAATGCAGATGCAACCTGCCCAAGGTCCCGGCCCAATGACAGCACCTGCTCCACAAGGTATTGAAGCGGCTATGGCTCAACAGCAGCAAGCTGCGCAACAACCACAACAAATGGCACAAGCTGCTCCACAACAAGCCCCACAAGGTATCGCCCAGTTCTATAAGGGCGGTGAGGTAAAACGCTACGCTAACAACCCAACACCTACTATTGCTGATGAGGGCGATGCTTCTGGTATTTTTCCAAAAATTGGTACTGGTATTAGTAATTGGTTTAAAGGCACTGTTGGCGCTTTAGATCCAAATGCACCTACTATTACCCCTAATGCGCCTAACCAAATCTCTCAAGGTGCTGTACAAAATAGAGATAACTACAGAAATGCGCCAGTAGCTAATCCAACTAAACCCTACTCTGATTCAGAAATTACTATTGGACCACGTGGTGGACCTAGTGTAAAAGCATCTGATGCCGCAAAAGAACTAAACATTGCTCAGTACGATGTTAAGGGTGCAACCAATGATGTTACTAATATGATTAACAATTGGTCTAACATGTTGATGAAACAGTATGGTCAAGATAGCACAATGAAAGATATTGGTCGTGGTTTAATTGCTGGCGGTTCAGCTTGGTCACAAGGTATTAATAGGAATACTGGATTGGCTAATGCTATCGGTGCTTTTGGTCCTACTTACCTACAAAGTGCAGCAGCAAGCGAAGATAAGAAAGATAAGTTGTTAACTCAAATGATGGGTCTTGGATTGTCTGGCGCTCAGCTTAAAATGGAAGCTGCTAAACTTGGTATTAGCCAAGAAGACCTTAGAGCTAAATTGCCTATGTACAAAGCTGCTGCAGAAAAAGATGTTGCATACGCTAATTATCTTGGACGCAAGGGTTCTGGTTCTACAACAGGTGCTGGTTACATCCCTGCGGAAACTACAAGAAAACTATATACAGAATACAAGGGCTATATTTCTAATCCTAAACAAGCTCCAGCTGATTTGTATAACCAGTTAACTGAAACAGATAAGCTATATTTAGAAAAGCCAAATACACCGTCAGGTCAAGAAGCTGTGAGAAAATGGAAAGGTATTGTAGCCCAAGAGTACAATAATATTAAGTCTGAAATAAAATCGGAAAGCGATAAGCGCCAGCCTGTAGTTGCAGGTTCCGGTATTGATTCAATCTAATATAATAGGGTTATTATGCCAAAGGTAACTATACCGGGAGTTGGAGTAGTTAATTATCCCGATGCCATGTCTGATAAAGACATCATGTCTCATGCTGAAGAATTGCAACGTAAAGTTGAGTTGTCACAACAAGAACCTAAATACGATCCTCGTGATCTTGGTATTGGGCAACTTATTTCCGGTGGTATCAAGCGTAGCTGGGAAGGTCTTAAAGGCGATGTGCTTGAGGGTTTACCCGCATTAGGCGCTTCTACCCTTGGCTACAACGAAACTGCTAAAAACTTGTTGGATCAATACCAACAACGCATGAGTCAAGTAGAGGCAGAAAATCCTGCAGCATATTCATCTTATAAACAGATTCGTGGTGCTGGAGATATCCTCCCATTCTTGGCCGAAAGTAGCGGTGAATTAGTACCGACTGCAGCTTCATTTATTGGTGGCGCTGGAATCGGCACACAGATTGGTAAGTACGCAGCTAAAAAAGGTGTTGAAAAGTTTGTAGAGAAAGAGCTTGCAGGTGAGCTTGCTAAGCGTGGTATTGCTGGTGAAGCTGCCGCTGCTACATTCCAGAGACGTGTAACTAACCAAGCTATCGCACAAGGTGCACAAATTGGTAGCAAGTATGGTTTGTGGGGTTCGTCTTTAGCTACTAACGTGCCTGATACGTTCCAGCAGATTTACCAAGATACTGGTGAGTTGCACCCCGGTGTTGCGTTAACAATCGGTCCTTTGGTTGCTGCATTAGATACATACTTACCTGAAAAGATATTGGCTCAAATTGGTTCTAAAGGTAAAACACAACTAGCTGCCGAGTTACTTAAGAAGTCTAACGTAGTTCCTGTACCTTTTAAGAACGCATTTATTACTGAAGCACTTAAAACTGCTGGTGGTGAAGCATTGACCGAAGGCGGTCAGCAAGTATTACAGAACTTAGCTTCTACTTTGTCTGGTGATAAGCAAGGCTTTTTCTCTCAGCAAAACATTGATAACATTATTACCAGCGCACTTAAAGGTGCTGTTGGTGGCGCTACACTTGGCGCTCCCGGCGCTATTATGCAGGCTCGTCAAATTGCAGGCCAAACAAAAGCTGCTGCAGAACAAGCTGCTAATCAGCCACCGACTGCCTCCACTGCAGAAGTGCCACTTACCCCAGCCCAGATTCGTGAGCAAAAACAACTAGCTGCACGTCAACAGATTTATGGCGATTTGTTTGGCCAACCTGTACCACAACGCAGAGAAGGTCAGACTTATCCAGTAGGTCAAGAAACAGTTACACCGGAAGCAACCCTTGCACCAGCTAAAGGTGAGCTTGATTTACGTGGCGAACCCGTACAAGGTGAACTTGATTTACGACCACCAGAAGCTGCACCTGCACAATTTAAAACTGTTATTGATGAAGAAGCTTTGAAAAGCACTGGTCTCAGCAAACAATCAGGCTTTTTTAAACAGTTGGTTGATAAAGATATAACTGTCCCTGAACACCAGCAACAAGTAGCGGCTACACTAGCTAAAGTAAGAACTAACACAAAACTTGCACCTGCGACTAAACTAGCTATTGAGCGTGTTGCTATGAATGCGTTTGGTGCATTAGCTCAACAACAAGAAATGTTTAATGCCCGTGGGCAGATTTTAAAGGGAGCGAATTATGGACGAGTACAGCCTAGACCTGTCACTCCAACAAGTGGAGCAGGCATTGAAGTTCCTAGCGAGCAGGTACCAAACGAACCTACCGGAGGAGCTGCAACATCTGAACCATCAGGAATGGGATCAACTGGAGTACCTACTTCTGTGTCTGGAGCAGGAGAAGAAACACAGCGTAATCCATTAGTAACACCAAGTGAAACTACTACACCAAGTCAAACCACTACACCAGATGAAACTACTACCCCAAATGCAACCCCAGCAGCGGCTGCACCTGTTGCGCCTCGTAGTGAAGCTCCCGTTGCCGTTAACCCTGAAGAACAATTTGACGTACCGGATACTCAATTCACACGGGCGCTAAAGAAAACTATTGCCGCTACTAGAGAAAGACTTGCCAAAGAAACTAATCCAGTAAAACAAGCGTTCTACAAAAATGATATTGAAGAGGCTTTAGGCGAGTTACAAAGAGTAGCTAACCAAAGTGCTAATCTTCCTATGCGGGAGACTATTAAGTCTAAGCCCGGTGCTGACGTTGGTCGCCTTATGGATATGTTCGGCCCGCAGTTATACGGAAGCCCAAAAAACATTACTGCTGTTTCTATGAAAGAGATGTTGCAGAACTCTTTTGATGCTATTAAAGGCATGATAGAGCAGGGGGAAATGACTTCTGGCAATATCGAAATTAGCATGGATAAAGATAACCGCACTATATCTATTAAAGATGATGGTAGCGGCATGTCTCCACAAGTACTTAGTACTACGTTTTTAACCATTGCAGGTACTAAAAAAGAAACTGAGTTTGGGTCTGGCGGTTTCGGCGTTGCTAAGATGCTGTTTTTGTTTGGTAACAAAGAAGTTAAAGTTACTACTTTACGTGATGGCAAACTCAGTACTCTTTCCGCTACTGGTGAAGAACTTAGTAACGCACTTAGAAACCCAGATGATCCTTCATTAGCACCTAACATACAGGTGCTTGATATTGACGAAACTAACGGTCAAGCCGATGCTTTATTTCCTGCTGGGCACGGGACACTTGTAACAGTAACAGTACCAAAAGAATACACTGATAATCAAACAGGTAATGTAGAGCCAATAGAATTTGAAGCTAGTAAATATAATTACGATGTTTTAAACTACAGCCCTTTGTTTGCTAATATTAACGTTACATTTAATAACTCTACTGTTTACAGTATGGGTTCGGACTTTGAAGCAGACCAATATGATACGTTTGTAGATGCTCTATTTAATTGGGGCACTGCTCGTATATACTTTTCAAAAGATGAAAAAGACAAATATTTTGATAACATGCACGTTCTTTCTAACGGCTTGTGGCAATTTAGTAAGCAGTTAAAGTTAAACCCAATGGAGCCATATGGGGCTAATATCCCACATCGTTTCTTTATAGATATTGTATCTAGTGTTAAACCTGATGAAGCAGGGTACCCATTCCAATTCAACCGTCAAGGGTTTACAAAAGATGCCGAAAAAGACTTGCAACTAATTAATAACTTTATTACGTTGCATTTTAAACAAAAAGACTTTGCTAATACTGCGGCTAGTTTCGGTTCAGTACAATATCTTACCTACGATGGTAAAACAGTTAAAGCAACTACACAAAATAACCTAATACCTAAAGCTGCTAAAGGTAAAGGTAAGGTTACTAAATCGCTTGCTATTGGTTCTAAAGTAGAGGTAAAGAATGGTAAGTTAATCGTTGATGGAAAAACAGTTCCGTTGGTAACTCCTGACGATTTAAAAAACGCTACTATAGATACCGATGAACTAAAGATACCGCAAAAAGACGTTAAAGCTGACCAAGTAATGATTCACGATAACTTGGAAGTAAACGAAAATGGGGTGTTTACACCTATAACCAAATTAGCAAGAGATAAGTTCGGTCAACGTTTTGACGACTTTATGTTCCAAATTGGTGATACGTTTATGACGTTACGCAACGGTGTTGCTGATCTTATGCCACCTAGGAAAGATAAAGTCAATGCTTTAGATTACAAAGACTTACGTAAAGAAGCTATTGGTATTTCTTTTGATAAAGAGTATCGTGGTGTTAATATCCCAATACCGTTTAAGGGTATGTTTATTAATCCTGCATTCCCTGAGTACATTGGTACACCAGAAGAAGCTGCCATTGGTATGTTCGGTACCATGATTCATGAATTGGCTCACTTCCAAGAGCGCAATCACCGTGCAGACTTCCCTGCAGAAATGCAGCGTATTATGATTCATCTGGAAGCTAACCCTAATTTTGATTTAAGATGGATAAAGTACAAATTTATAGAAGATGTAAGAGCAAACAAAGATATTATTGATTACTTAAATGAGGTAGGATCATATGCAAATAACAGGCCTATTGGACAGCGTTTCAAGGATGGCAGCAACCAAGCACGAAACGAAATTGTTCCTTCAAACGTTTCTCAAGAACGGGGAGAACGACGGGGCGGACAAGCATTACCTAGCGAAACTGGACCAAGCTATCAAGCTATTGGACGAAAGCAACAGCCTGCGGGAGTTTCACGAGAAGATACATCACCAGCAACTGTAGGCACGTTCCGTAAAGAAGGCACCCCTGCCGTAGAAGCTAAAGAAGCTAAGTCTATCTTTGATAGTTTTGCTGACCGTATTGAGAAGTCAGGTGTATTTACCCCAGCTCGTGCAAACAATCTACACGAGATTTTGAAGAACAAAATCTTTGGTAATGCCAAAAAAGCTGTATTGCATTGTTTACCTGTTAAACCTTTGACTGAAGAAGCTAAACGTGCTGGCTTGCCTATGGCACCAAAGTTCAATGAGATCATTGACGAGCACTCTGGCTATGTAAATGGCCTTAATCAAAGCATCGAACCGCTTATTAAGCGTTTAGAAGATTGGGCCAAAAAAGTAAACAAAAAGTTTGTTGATTTGCTTAATGATGTAATTTACGATAGCACTCTTTCTAAAGTTGATCCAACTAAACCTAAGAAAGACGATACAAGTCAAGAAGATTACGACCGAGTAAAGAACAAGTACCTTAAGTTAGACCCAATGGGCAAACAACTTTACGTTCAAATGCGCAATGCCTATGGTGCTATGTATCAAAATATTCTTGATTCTATTGAAGACCGTATTAATACATTAGTTACTGATCCTAAAACACGTTTGCAAATGAAACAGGACGTATTGGAAAAGCTAGCTAAACGTGGTCAAATTGACCCATTTTTTGCATTGACTCGTAAAGGTAAATACTGGTTGTCTTACAACTTAGGTAATGAGCCATATATTGAAGCATATGAAACTGAGCGTGAGCGTAACAAGCAATATGATTTGGTTGCCAAAGAAGGTGCTTCAGACTTGTCTAAGTTTAGCCAGCTTTCAGAGTATAAATATAGCCGTGCCCCATCGGGCTCGTTTGTAAACAAGATGCTTAACATTCTTGAAATTAATAAGCCAAAGAACTTAAGCAAAGAAGAGTCTGAAAAGTATGATGAATCTGCCGACGAAGTAATGCGCTTATATATCAGCACGTTACCTGAAACTTCTTTTGCTAAGTCTTTTCAAAAGCGTAAAGAAATCCTTGGTTTTAAAAGAGATGCTATTGAGGCCCTACGTGACCGTATGTACAACACAGCTCAACAACTTGGTAGGATGAGGTACTCAGCAAAACTTAATAAGTTAATAGAAGAGATGCAAGAGTTTTCTAAAGCGGCTTCTCGTGGTATGAGTCCTGAAAAAGATAATAACGGTAAAGCTAAAACTGTTCCTAAGATAGATAACAAGTTAATTAATGACTATATCAGTGTATTTGAAAAACATGTAGAAGCTATTATTAACCCTAATATTAGTTCTACAGCTAGGTTGCTCAATACTCTTGGCTTTAATTATTTGTTAGGTTTTAACATTTCTTCTGCTCTTGTTAACATGGGTCAAGTTCCTATGATTGTTGCACCGTATTTAGCAGGTGAGCATACATGGGGTCAAACATTTGGTGCTATTAATAATGCCTATAAGACTTACCTAAATAGTGGATACGGTAAAGATGTTCGTAGTGTAGCTATGATAGGTACAGAACAACGAGATGAACAAGGCAATATAATTACCCCTGCAGAAATGGTTAAACAAAAGGGTATGCCTTCAATTACCAATTATGGTGCTGATACCGAAATGGGTAAAAAGTACGCTACGCTAATTGAAGAAGGTCAGAAACTTGGTCAGTTTAACCGTTCACAATTCCATGA